>PJTZ01000309.1_pt1 | contig 13308 bp, 8 predicted proteins | sample 1512131 | NCBI WGS metagenome assembly PJTZ01 (sample SAMN08177679, study PRJNA422409) | Soil metagenome, whole genome shotgun sequencing project. | reverse complement strand
TTTGTTTAATTTTCTAATCAATCATCTTGCTTAAAATGTAGCACTTAATCCGATCACAAATTGACGTGGACGTGGATAAGTTCCCCAATCAAAACCCGGTGTTGGATAGCGGGAATTATTGATATTGGGGTTAGCATTCACTTCCGGATCGATTCCCGAGTATCCAGTCAATGTTGCCACATTATAGATAGTACCATAAATACGTAAATTGCTTAATCCGATCTTGTTCATTAAAGATTTCTCCATGCTGTAGCCAAGTGTCAACGTGTTCAAGCGGAGGTAAGAACCATCCTCTATACCAATACCACTCACATAACCCTGGTGTAAGTATGTAAGCGGAAGTGTAGCGTTCTGGTTTAGCGCATCCAATGCGTTTGGATCTGTTATCCGTTGGAGGTTTCCACTGGCGTCGATATCGTAGATTTTATAACCATCATTCACGATATCCAGTTTGTTGCCGTATAACCCGCCTCCCTTATTACCGTTGTAAAGGGTCGCCAATTTGTTCGCATTGTAAATCTGGTTCCCATAGCTCCAGTTGAAATAGGCTCCTAGGTCAACGTTTTTATAATTAGCGGTGAGGCTAATCCCTCCGGTGTGCTTAGGTGTCATGTTTCCTATTTCTACGTAGTCTTTGGTATCGATTACATCATCTCCGTCGGTATCTACGAATTTAGGCATACCGGGATAGGCCTGTTGCCCGTCGGGTACGACACCTTTGTGATGAGCAACGAATGCGGAGGTAAGATCTGCAATACCGTCTTTAAGGGTATACATTTGCGTAGCAGCATCGTAGTGGAAATCGCTGGTTTCGTAGTACCCTCTACCGGCGGTTTGATAGCCCATGACGATACCCACCGGTTTACCTTCTTGCAAGATGTAATCATTACCTGGAATACCCGATTGTAAGAAATTGGTTCCGTAAGCACTTTGTACACCTTCTGCGAGTTCTTCTATCCTGTTTTTGTTGAAATTAATGTTACCGCCTGCCGTGATGTTCCAATCGTCATTCTTGAATAGGGTTCCTGATAACGAGAATTCAACCCCTTTATTACTGGTTCTACCTACGTTAGCGTAGCTTGTATTGAAGCCAGTGATGGAAGGGATATCGGTCAACATCAGCAAGTCTCGGGTACTGTTCTTGTAAACTTCCAACGTACCCCAGATTCTGTTGTTCCATAACGTGAAATCAAGACCAAGGTTACGCGTAACAGTGGTTTCCCATTTTAAATTGCGGTTAGCTAACTGTGCTGATGCCAAATCGTAAGCCGGTTGGATGACGTTGCCCAAGGCCTGTTGGTAACGCGCATCGCTTTCTGCTTCCCAAAGCTGTGACCATTGGTTCGGATCCACGGCATCGTTACCCACTTCTCCGTAGGAAGCGCGTAACTTCAGATCGTCTATCCAGGTTTGATTTTTCAAAAATGACTCGTTTGAAAGGCGCCAGGCCGCTGCCACGGCAGGGAAGTAACCCCAGCGATGCTCTGGCGAGAAGTTTGATGAACCATCCGCACGCATCGTTACGGTGAACATATAGCGATCTAACAAGGCGTAATTACTCCGGGCGAAATAGGAAAGAATCCGAGATGGGGTCGTAACGCCACTTGAAACGATTAGGTTGGTAGAAACACTGGTATCATATTGGTTGATCATAGCGAAAGCATTGTCTTTCGTAAAGTTTGCCGGAAACCGCATAGCGTCGATGCGCATATTATTTCCGCCGGCGTCGGAAACTTCCTGTCCCGCCAGAATGTTCAGTCGATGCGTCTCATTTTGCAGGATGTCGTAGTTCAAGGTATTTGTCCATCGTAATCCCCACGAATCACTTTTTCTGAGGTCTGCATTACCCGCATATACAAGCTGATCGATTGTCTCCATCGTGCCGGTAGCAATGTAGTAATTCGGATCGATGGTAGGTCCTTCCCAGTTTTTGTTAGTCCTGTACGAGCGGGACAGAGTCAGTTCGGTGCGGAAGGCTAAGTTCTTCAGGATGTTCCAGTTAAGGTTTGTCGTGCCGAGTAAGGATTGATCCAAAGTCGAGTTATCGTTATCCAAGGTTCTGTTTACCCCATTGGTTACATCATACATCACGGTATTTTCTTCACCTAAGCTAGAATGGGTGAGGTAGGATAGATCTCCTTTAATATCTGCAATGGCGATTGGACGGAAGCGGTAGGCCGACGATAGGATAGAGCCTGCACCACTCGTAGTACCTTCGCTTCCCAAAGACTTTCTATCGGTGTAACGTAGGTCGAGATTGAATTTTAAATTATTGCTTAGTTTCTGTTCAATCTTAAAGAAGGCGGAGGCACGTTTGGCATAAGACATCAATTTCATCCCCTGATCGTCCATATAGCTTGCAGCAAACAATATTTTTGTCCTATCATTTCCGCCGGCAATGGACAAATCGTGGTTATGTGAAAAGGAACTATTATAGAGTTCTTTTTGTAGGTTATAGGCCGATACATCTTTATAAGCGTCTATACCGGCGGTGTTGTTACCTCTGTTTTCGCCAAGGGCAAATAACTGGGTAAATGGCGTCACATAATCAATGTCTTCGTAGGCATCTAACATGGCCCATTTAAAAGCGAGATAATCATAGGGGTTTAGGGCCTCCATATAGCCGGCAGGTCTATTGAATTTGCTATATCCAGTATAGGTTACCGAGCTTCTGCCTTCTTTTGCCCTTTTGGTCGTGACCAGCACAACCCCATTGGCGCCACGTGCACCATAGATAGCCGTAGCCGAAGCGTCTTTTAACACATCGACATTCTCTACCATATCGCTGGGAATGTCCGAAATATTACCAGGTATTCCGTCGATGAGAATCAGGGGTTCGTTGCTTTGCGATATCGAACCTCCTCCACGTATGCGGATGGAAACATCGCCGTTAGGACGACCATCTTGTGACATGACATTAACGCCGGGCATTTTCCCCTGTAATGCTTGCGCGACATTAATCACCGGAGCAGTTGCGAGATCTTTTCCGCCGACGGAGGCCACAGACCCGGTCAGATCGCGACGTCGAACAGTTTGATAACCGATCACGACCACTTCATCTAGGGCTACGTCATCTTCTGTCAGGGTGATAGAAAGGGTTGTATGTTGATCTGCTATAATTTCTTGCGGGCTATACCCTGTATAACTTACGACAATTACATTTCCCGTTGATACACCCGATAATGTAAAATCACCGTTGCTATCCGTAGCGGTTTCTGTGGTTGTTCCTTTTATCTTTACACTGGCACCACGAATCGGTGCACCTGCTTGGTCTATGACGTTTCCGCTCTGGGTTGCTGTCTGCGCCAGACTCCTTCCGCACAGCAACAGAAGCGGAATTAGGATAAAGAGGAAGCCCTTTCTTCGCATTAAATTTGTTTTTTTCATAATAATATAGGGTTTATTTAATTTTACAGTGCTTGCTTTAGTCGGCATTCAAGGACAAGAGAATGGTGTTGCAACCGGTTGTTTAGTTTTTCGAAGAAAACCAAATCGATTCATTTGAAACCTATCCCAGACGCTCGACTAGTTTAAATTTGCTTTTTTAAAATGATACCTATTAAAATCGTTTATTCGTTGGATTATCACTTCATTTGAAACACTACGCTCTCCTAGAAAGTGTATGCGGTTTATGAATTATGTTACTACAATGATAGGGTATTTCGTAAACTAACACAAAGTGAATGTTTCAAAAAAGTTACGCAAACGTTGCCGGCAACGTTGTCATCCGCGTTATGTTTGCGCAATTTGTAACAATCGGTTGCATAACTATAATCCTTTCATGGCGTCAAAAACCAATTGAGCAATAGCTTTACCTCCTGCTACTTGGAAATGGGTATTATCCTGCTGTCCATCAGGATAGGCCCGAAACTGTCCGGCCGGGAAATTCATAAAATAATTTTTGGTGACATAATCTTGTCCCTTCGCAGAGAAATGTGTCATGGAAAGTTCGTTTAGATCAATCAACTTGACATCCATTTCTATAGCAACGTCCTTCACGGCTTGGGGATACGCACCGTGCACATTGTGTAATTTACCTTCTTTCCAAGGATAATTCCGTGCTACGGGCGTAAGCAAAATCGGAAGTGCTCCGCGCTCACGCGTCTGATCAATAAACAAGCGAAGAAACTCTTTATAACCATCGATGTTTACATAGCGCTCGGGATAGTTTTCAGCCCCATCGTTATGGCCAAACTGCATCATGACAACATCACCTTTTTGGAGTGTCTTGTAGATGGCAGACCAACGCCCCTCTTGAAAAAAAGTTCGGGTGCTACGTCCGCCTTTGGCGCGATCATCGATTTTCACATGTTCTACTTTGCCAAGAAGATGTTCCACGAGTTTTAAACTATCTGTGACAAAGAAAGGTTGAAAAACCTGTCCCCATCCCACTAACGGATAGCGCTTGTTGTCGTAATCGTCTTCCAATGCATAGTTAGCGACAGTCGAATCGCCTATGAGGTAGATGGTTGTTACCTTTTGGTAAGAGAAAGAAGTAAGTATGATACCTAATACCAATGTAACTATCGCTAGATTATATTTGTTCATAAGTATTTACAATGGATTCCATCCGTTTAGAACTTTTTCCTGACTATATTTTTTTAGATCTGATTTCTTTAACTTATGCGACCAAGCTACTCTTTTAGACAGATCCTTTGCCCCTGATCCACGACTACCGTATTCGGCATAAAAGGCCGTTTTCTCTTTATCGGGAAAGTTTTTGTCGCCCGGCCATGGATGCCATCCCTCAGGTGTAATGTGTACATCCATTTCCGAATTCAGGAAGACTGTTTTGGCAAATGGGCGCCATGGCCGGCCGAGATAAACCTTATTTACCTGTTTGTCCTTGGCCGTCAATTGGCAGGATTCAAATACAAAACCATAGCGGTCTTCAGCTGTTGTGGATGCGGCCGTGATATATGAATTTGACAAACTTTCGATGTGACAATGTAGGAAATACACCGTCGCCGCACCGAAGATAAAATCGGTCGTACCGCTGATAAAGCAATTTTCAAAAAAGTTACGTGTACCCGCCTTCGCTAAATAAAGGGTGTCTTGGTTTCCTAAAATATGACAATTGCGCACCACCACACGATCTCCTTCTGTATGTAAGGCTACGGCCTGTCCCACCCTTCCAGCGGTATTAGCGATCGTTAAATCCGCTAGCGCGCAGTCGTTGGCATCGACGAGTACCGTATAGGAGGTATACGTGCTGTATTTGGAATCTCCCGTGACGTCAATTCCGCGAAATGGCTTGCCCGAATAATCATCAAATTGAATAATCGTTTTCGCTGCCCCTTCACCCTTCAGGGTGATGTTACGTTTAAACGAAGGAATAACGACTTTTTCGTTATATATACCCGCCTTGATATGGATGATCACGCGTTTTTCGGCATGATCTCTCACCTGGTTAACGGCTGCCTGTATTGTCGTAAAATCACCTGAGCCGTCTTGGGCGACGGTTAGCTCAAATCGATTATCAATGGTTTGTCCCCTACCCGCTATTGCGATAAAGGAGACAAACAATGTTAATAATATGCTGCGCATGTTCATATTTTATAGTATATGATTTTATTTTAGTGGTTCTACCCGAAACCAATCAAACTCGGCATAACCGCTATCGTTGATTTTGTTATCCCGTATAGCATACAAGCCCAATGTAGCACCAATCCATTTACCGGGCTGTGCCGTAAATGCCTCTCCTACTGCTATATATTTTTTGCCGTCCAAGCTATAATACCACTGACAGATGGCACCTTTGTTTACCTTTACGCGGAGGTATATATAGTCTCCTTCGCGTAGATCGGTAATATCCGTCACTGTTTCGGTGCCCGTGGTTAATCCTTTTTTACAGCTGGCATAATGTAACGTCTGTTTGCCTTTCCCCTGTTTAATGTAAAGTTGGCTGTAGTCTTCTCCAACTACTGCAAACCCTGCACGTTCGTTCTCTACTTTTTCGTTACCGATAAGCCGCATTTTGGTGGTTGCCATAAATTCTTCCGCCGGAAACTTCTGCGTCAACACATTGGGGATGTCTAACAGGTTTTTGTAAGTTTCGGGGACCTGCTGTGTATACAAGGTCAAATGTCCATGCTTGCTCGGCATAAGCCAGGTACCATCAGGGTTAGCTTGCCATTGCCATTGTTTACCCAGTAGTGGCGTATCGAACTCATCCGATTCAGCAGGGGTCTCTATAGGGTAGGTTTTTCCTACATTCGGCTTTTTATATGTCAAGACCGGTTCGCCCGTGCCCTTGACATCCTTCTCGATACCGATAACAGGCCAGTCGTTTACCCATTTCATCGGTTGCAGATGGACGATACGACCATAGGCATCTTTGTCCTGGAAATGTATGAACCAGTCCTCCCCTGTTTGAGTATCTATCCAGGCCCCTTGATGTGGGCCATTGGTGGCTGCGCTTCCCTGATGCATGGCAACATGTCGCTCGTAGGGACCATATATGTTTTTGGAACGTAAAACGAGCTGCCATCCGGTAGCAACACCACCGGCCGGGGCAAACAGATAGTAATAATCATTATGTTTATGCATTTTAGTCCCCTCAATAGTAGGGTCATCTTCGTGTCCGTCGTATACGATAACACCTCGATCTAGCACCTTGCTACCGGTTGCATTGAGTCGCGCAATAGCAACTACACTCTTCAGCCCTGCACGACTCCCGGCATAGGCGAAAGATAAATAATTGTTGCCATCCTCATCCCAAAAAGGACAGGGGTCGATCAGTCCTTTACCCTCAAATACGAGAACGGGCTCTGACCAGTCTTTGGCGGGGTCTTTCGTCTTGACCATATAGATACCGAAATCAGGATCTCCCCAATAAATATAGAATTCTCCTTCGTGGTAACGAATAGAAGGGGCCCAAACACCATTTCCATGTTGGACGGTGTTGAATACATCCTCCGGTATTTGTCTAGGCAAAGCGTGTGAGACGATTTTCCAGTTTACTAAATCTTTCGAGTGTAATACAGGAAGCCCTGGCGCGTGATTGAAGCTGGAGGCAGTCATGTAGAAATCATCGCCTACACGTATCGCATCTGGATCGGAATAATCGGCATGTAAAATGGGATTTTGGTACTGTCCGTTGCCCAAATCAGCAACCCATACGGATGAAACATAAGGACGCTGTGCAAAAACTGCGGAGCCGGATGATAGCACAAAAGCAAGTGAAAGTATAGAAAATTTATTCATTGTTGTGTGTTTGATTTACGTATTGGTAATCACAAGGATACACATTTCTAGGAAAGATAACAACAAGTAAATGTGCAATCGTTGCCGGCAACGATTGCGTTTAATTTTATGGTTAATTCTGAAAAAATGTGGAAATTGACATGCCAAAGGAAAGGTATATTACATCATAAACCCAATAAATATGTGTAAAAAGAATATTTTATGGTCATTAAGTGGCGTGCTTGTGTTGGGGATACTGTGCAGCTTTATAATACAGCCTAGGAAAAAGAACGTATGGATGATCGGCGATTCGACGATGGCTATCAAAGCGCCTGACAAATTCCCAGAGACAGGTTGGGGAGTGGCGTTTGCGACAAAATTTAAGACGCAAGCAGAAGTTCAAAATAGAGCGAGAAATGGCAGAAGCACAAAGTCCTGTATAAATGAAGGCATTTGGAAAGAAGTATACGAAGGCATTCAGCCGGGGGACTATGTTTTTATTCAATTTGGACATAACGACGAAAAAGTGCATAAGCCAGGTGTGGGAACGACGATAGAGGAGTATAAAACAAATCTTTCTTTTTTCGTAACGGAGACACGTTCAAAAAAGGGACAACCGATTTTGTTAACACCTATTGCGCGTCGTGCATTTGAGGGCGGAAAGCTGGTGGATACACATGGCGAATACCCGGATGCGGTAAGGCAAGTGGCTGACAGCTTAGATGTGCCGCTTATTGACCTCACGACGGAAACCTCTGGTGTGCTATCGAAACTGGGAGAGGAAAGGTCAGTAAGCTTATTTCTGCATCTTCCGGAAGGATACCCCAACTACCCAAAAGGTGCGGTTGATAACACGCATCTGAACGAACATGGGGCCGAAACCATTGCCAATCTCGTCGTTCAAGAAATGAAACGACAAGGTATACCTTTAGTCAATGATTTAAAAAAGAAAAGATAATAAAATGAAGAAATTAGTTTGCGTGGAACCGGGCAGATTTGCGTATGAAGACGTAGATATTCCCACTCCGGGAAAAGGAGAATCCTTATTGCGTATCCGGAAAATTGGGATTTGTGGAACGGATATCCATGCGTTTGCAGGTCGACAACCTTTTTTTTCTTATCCACGCGTGTTGGGTCATGAAGTTGCTGCAGATTATGTCGAGGGAGACGCAGCGGGATTTGTGCCGGGCGATAAAGTGACCGTGATTCCTTATTTCACGGAAGGTAAAGACATTGCTTCTCGGATGGGAAAGCCCAATTGTACGAATGATATGCGTGTATTGGGCGTTCATATTGACGGTGCGATGGCAGAGTACGTCGTCGTACCGTCGCATGCTTTGCGTAAGGAAGAAGGATTGGATTATGATGATTTGGTACTTGTAGAGCCGCTGTCCATCGGGGCACATGGTATACAGCGTGGAGGGGTTATCCCGGAAGAATTTGTGCTTGTGATTGGCGCAGGTCCAATCGGTTTGGGAATTATTGCACTGGCAAATATTGCCGGTGGAAAGGTGATAGCACTAGATGTAGATGATAGTCGTCTCGCTTATGCGAAGGCGTTAGGTGCTTCTTATACGATTTCCGCGCTAGATGCAGATGTCCATGCGCAGTTAGCGAATATCACGAATGGAGATATGCCTACACTCCTGTTTGATGCAACCGGCAATACCGCTGCTATCAACAACGCTTTTCAGTATATGGCTCATGGCGCGCGTTATGTTCTTGTCGGACTGCAAAAAGAAGAGATACATTTTAGCCACCCGGAGTTTCATAAGCGGGAAGGAACATTGATGAGTAGCCGAAACGCTTTGGCGAATGACTTTGAGTATGTCATGCAGCACCTGCAGGATAAATCATTAGATGCCGCCCAGTTTATTACCAGACGGGTAAACTTCACAAATGCTGCGGAACTGTTCAGTGATCCTAGCAAACCTTTGCTATCGGGTATTAAGACGATCATCGAATTTAATTAGGTTTTTCACCTAGAGAGCAGGCATATTTCTTTCGCAAACGTTACCGATAACGTTTGCGTTTTTAATTTTAGGCTAACTCACTGTTAAACTGATTATTAATACCTACATTTAACATCAACCAGTTAAGAGGGAGTATTTGTATGAAGATAAGCCTGTTCATTATTTTGATTTTGTTTGGTGTCCATTCCGTTTGGGCTACTTCTTATGATTTCGTGGTGGCGAAAGATGGTAGTGGTGACTTTGGAACTGTACAAGAAGCGATTGATGCCGTTCCCTCTTTTCGGAAAAACGTGACTACAATTTTTGTAAAAAAGGGTGTGTATAGAGAAAAAATTGTGTTGGCAGCGCCTAAGCAGTATATAAAACTAGTTGGTGAGGACAAGTTTAATACGATTCTGACATATGATGATTTTGCCCAAAAGAAAAATGTTTTTGGTGAAGAAATCGGAACATCGGGCTCATCTAGTTTTTATTGTATTGGAGACGGCTTTATCGCGGAGAACATCACGTTTGAAAATAGTGCTGGTCCAGTAGGGCAGGCAGTGGCGATATGGATAGGTGCGGATAAAGCAACGTTTATTAACTGCCGTTTTTTGGGTTTTCAAGATACCTTGTATACCTATGGTAAAGGGGCGCGGCAACTATATGTCAACTGTTATATTGAAGGAACAGTCGATTTTATTTTTGGATCGTCCACCGCTTGGTTTGAGGCATGTGAGCTATATTGTAAAAAAGCAGGTTATATTACCGCAGCTTCAACTCCCGAAACATCTGCATATGGCTATATATTCAACAACTGTATTATTACCGGGTCCGAAGACGTACAACGTTTTTATTTAGGTCGCCCATGGAGGCCGTATGCGAAGGTCGTTTTTATGTATTGCTCCTTGCCCGCTTTTATCGTTCCGGAGGGATGGCATAACTGGGGCAAGGAAAGCAATGAACACACCGCTTTTTATGCGGAATATAAAAATAAAGGAGAAGGAGCTTTGTCACAAAATCGTGTCAAATGGTCTCGGCAGCTAACGGACGGAGAGGCGAAAAAGCTATCTATGTCCGCTGTTTTCGGTGATTGGGATGCCGAATCGATAATAAAGAAACACCCGGTTCTCCGGTAACGATTGCATAGTTTTTTCTTTCTTTTTCTACACAAACGATGTAGACTTGTCTAAGAGAAGCAACCAAAATTTAAACACATAAGAGGTAAAATGATGCAAAAGAAACAATATATCAACATAATATATACAACCATACTGCTTGGGTGGGGAGGTGTCTGTACATTAAAAGCCCAAGAGCCTGTACATCCTATCGTTCAGCAGGTGAGTTTTCCAAAAGATACCTTGCAAATTATCGATTTTGGCGCAAAGGGGGATGGACAATTTATAAACACCGAGCCTATTAATAAGGCGATTACCACCATTAGTGAAAAAGGCGGAGGTGTTGTATTAATACCTGGTGGTCTTTGGTTGACCGGTCCCATCGAAATGAAGAGCAATGTAAACCTGCATGTTCAGCGGGATGCTGTTGTATTGTTTACCGATGATTTTGGGGCGTACGAACTGGTAGAATCAAATTGGGAGGGAGAACCCGCTTGGCGAAATCAAAATCCTATTTCGGGGAAAAATTTGGAAAATATAGCGATTACCGGGGCTGGTGTCATTGATGGAAATGGAGGAGCTTGGCGCATGGTGAAACGGGATAAAATGACAGACGCACAATGGAAAAAACTCGTTGCATCGGGCGGTGTGGTGGATGAAGCGGGTAAGATTTGGTATCCTTCCGAAAGTTCGCTGCACGGTGCCACAACCAAAAATACGGGTAAAGGCCATGCTGGACAGACAGCTGCTGATTTCATGGATGTAAAGGATTTCCTGCGCCCGAATTTATTGGTGTTTACCGCTTGTAAACGTATTTTACTGGAAGGCGTAACCATTCAAAACTCACCGGCATGGAATATTCATCCGTTGATGTGCGAAGACTTGACAGTAAGAAACCTAACGGTGAGAAACCCTTGGTACGGACAAAATGGAGATGGTTTAGATATCGAATCTTGTAAAAATGTATTGGTCGAAAATAGTACGTTTGATGTGGGCGATGATGCCATATGCATTAAATCTGGACGTGATCAAGCAGGGCGTGATAGAGGAATGCCTACAGAAAATGTTATTATTCGCAATAATATCGTATACCACGGACATGGAGGATTTGTAATAGGAAGTGAGATGAGTGGCGGCGCTAGAAACATTTGGGTGGAAGATTGTTCATTCATAGGCACCGATATTGGCCTACGTTTTAAAACCACACGAGGTCGTGGCGGCGTGGTGGAAAACATATTTATAAATAATATTAATATGGTGGGTATTCCCGGAGAGGCGATATTATTTGATATGTATTATGGTATGAAAGGTCCCCTTCCGACGGCGGGTGAGCAAGGGGATGCCGTGGTAGAAATCCCTGCCGTAACAGCGGAAACACCCCAATTCCAGAATTTTGTTATGCGCAATATTAATGTAAACGGTGCAGAAAAAGGAATTTTCTTCCGTGGGTTGCCGGAGATGGCTATTAAAAATATAGTGATTGAGCAAGCCAATATAACGGCAAAAAAAGGCGTAGAGCTTATAGAAGCGTCGGGAATTGCCTTGAAAGACCTGACACTCAACGTAACTGAAGCAAATCCGCTTGTTCATGTAGATAATAGTAAAAATATTGTGTTCACAGATTTGAAACCGGTAGGCGATATAGATCTCTTGGTTCGCGTCTCGGGCAAGTCGACCCAAAATATTGTACTCACAGGCGCCAAGGTAGAAGAGGGCAAAACAATAAGTGAGTTTACCAACGGTGCGTCAGAAGAAGCGTTGGTGATAAAGTAGGGGAACAAAAAAATAATAACATGAAGAAAGGTATACATATTATGCTGTGCTTATTATTGTTTGCGCAGGTTAGTTTTGGACAAGAAAAAGCACTATCTGAAAAAATGGCCATTACGGCGATGGATTCGCTATATAAAGATACCCGCTTTACAAACAAAGAGAAAGGCCCACAGTGGACGTATGATATGGGTGTGGTATTGGAAGGGATGGTAGAAGTATGGCGGAATACGGGTGATAAAACCTATTTTGATTATGTGCAGGGATGGATGGATCAGTTTGTAACCGAAGACGGCGATATCCGTAATTACAGACCAGAAGAGTATAATATAGATCACGTCAAAAACGGACGGTCGTTGTTGTTTCTGTATAAGGTCACTGGAAAAGCGAAATATCTAAAGGCTAGCGAAAAAGTCTATAATCAGCTTTTGACGCATCCCCGGACCAAGGAAGGAGGATTTTGGCATAAGAAAGTATATCCTTATCAAATGTGGCTAGATGGCTTGTATATGGCTCAACCTTTCTATACGGAATTTGCCGATTTGATGGGTATTGACAGTATATACGATGATGTCGTGAACCAGTTCACCTATATGGAGAATCATGCACGTGACGAAAAGAGCGGATTGTTATACCACGGTTGGGATGAATCTCGTAACGAAAGATGGGCAAATCCGGAAACAGGCCTTTCTAAACATTTTTGGGCACGTGGTATGGGATGGTACGCCATGGCTTTAGTCGATGTACTGGATTATTTTCCAATGGAACATCCAGGAAGAGAAAAGTTGGTGCAAATCCTACACCGGACATTAACGGCTGTCGCGAAGTATCAAGATCCGAAGACATCTGTATGGTATGATATTGTGGATTTAGGTACGCGTGAGGGGAATTATGTCGAAGCTTCGGCATCTAGCATGTTTGTATATGCTATGGCGAAAGCGGTGCGAAAAGGATATGTGCCGAAGAAGGATTTTCAAAAGCACATTGATAAAGGGTATGCGGGATTGGTAAAACAATTTATCACGTCAGGTGGACCAGATCGCGTGAATATCAACCATGTGGTTACGGTTTCTGGATTGGGAGGATCGAAAAACTATCGCGATGGTAGTTTTGAATATTATATGAGCGAACCCGTGAAACCAAATGATCCCAAAGGGGTGGGGCCATTTATTTTGGCCGCCTCGGAAGTGGAGTTTGCGCAGTCGGCAAAAAGCCAAAAGACAGTTCATGTTACGTTAGATAACTATTATAATAACGAGTACAAGAAAGCACCGGACGGTCAA
>PJTZ01000305.1_pt1 | contig 13370 bp, 13 predicted proteins | sample 1512131 | NCBI WGS metagenome assembly PJTZ01 (sample SAMN08177679, study PRJNA422409) | Soil metagenome, whole genome shotgun sequencing project. | reverse complement strand
GTCCGTTTATTCCTACGAGACTTATGATCGTATCATTCGCGATCCGGCCATCGAGGTCGTCTACATCGTGCTGCCCAACAACATGCATGCGGAATATACCATCCGCGCGCTCAAGGCGGGCAAGCATGTGCTGTGCGAGAAGCCGATGGCAACAACGGTCGCCGATTCAGAAGCGATGATCGCCGCCGCAAAAGCCGCCGACCGCAAGCTCATGATCGCCTATCGCTGCCACTATGAGCCCACGAACCTCGCCGCGATGCGACGTATCCGCTCGGGCGCGATCGGCAAGCCGCGCACGGTCTGGACGGACATGTCGCGCCAAGCCAATTTCAGCGATCCGTCCGACGCCTGGCGGGTTAGCAAGGAAATGTCGGGCACTGGCGCATTGGCCGATATGGGCGTCTATGGCATTAACGCGGCCCGCTATCTGCTCATCGAGGAGCCGATCGAGGTGCGTGCATGGGCGAGCACCGACCGGTCCGATCCGCGCTTCAAGGAAGTCGAAGATCTCGTCTCCTGGCAGTTCCGCTTCCCGTCCGGCGCGATTGCCAACGGCTCGACCGCGTTCAACTCTAATGGCGGAATGGGCTTTCATGTCGCCGGAGAGAAGGGTCGCGTCGTCGCCGATCCGGGTTGCCTCTATGGCGGTAATCGGCTGACTTTCGGCGCGCCCAACGGCAAGACGGTGGAAATCACCGAGATCGACCAGTTCGCGCGGGAGATGGACTGGATGGCCGATGTCGTGCGCGGGCGCGCGCCCATGGTCGCACCGGGCGAAGAGGGTCTGCAGGACATGCGCCTCATTGATGCGATCATGCAGTCCATCGCCCAAAGCGGCGCGACCATCAAGACCGACTGGGGCTACAAGCGCGCTGTCGATCCGGCGGCGGTCGTCGACGTCTAAAGGCGCCACAGTCTTCGCGAGCATAGAAAAACCCCGGAGAGCGAATGCTTTCCGGGGTTTTAAATGGTGGGCGTGGCAAGGATTGAACTTGCGACCCCTGCGATGTCAACACAGTGCTCTACCACTGAGCTACACGCCCACGGGAGACAGGCCATTAGCGGCGGGTCGAGACCCGCGCAAGGGCTAATCCTCTCGTTTCAGGAAAGGATCGTCGCGGTTGTTCGATCGAAAATCCGATCCACCTCGAGCACGAGGTCGCGCAGGTGAAATGGCTTGGAAAGCACCTTCGCTTCGGGCGCCACGCGGCCGGCCCGCAAGGTGACGGCGGCAAAGCCGGTAATGAACATCACCCGCGTGGAAGGAGAACTTTGCGCGACATGCTGGGCCAGTTCGATGCCGTCCATTTCCGGCATGACGATGTCGGTCAGCAACAGGTCGAAATGTTCGTTCTCGATCAGCGGCAGCGCGGCCGTGCCGCGATCCACCGCGACGACCTCATAACCGGACTTTTCGAGCGCGCGGGCAAGATACTGGCGCATCGAATCGTCATCTTCCGCGAGCAGAATGCGGATCATTGTCGCTTTTGTCCTCAAGTTGGCCGGGCGCTTCACCCTGGCCGGTAGATTCGCCGGCCTAATTATGAGAGAACCCTTTAAGATTTTCCACCAAAGCTGGAAAGCCGGGGATTGCGAACCGCCGTGCCGATGATGGAAGCCGAGGTCAAACAGGAAGCCTTTTGGCAATATGGCCCGGCTGAGCCCGCCTCTCCTGTTGTCTATGCCGTTCCCCATGCCGGGCGCACCTATCCCGAAACGCTACTCACAAGCGCCAGAGTCGAGCCACACGTTCTGGTACGGCTGGAAGACCGGCTCGTCGATCAGGTCGCGGAAGGCCTCCGGAGGGCGGACGCTCACCTTATCGTCGCGCGATGGCCGCGGGCCATGATCGATCTCAACCGGGACGAGCACGAGTTCGACCCCCGTCTGGTCGCCGATTTGCCGCGCCATGTTCATGCGCGCGAGACGGCCAAGGTGCGCGGCGGGCTGGGCCTCGTTCCCACGCGCCTCGCGCCCTGCGGCCCGATCTGGCGCGGAACCATGCCCTTCGCTGAACTCCACCGCCGCATCACGCAGATTCATCGACCTTATCACGCGGCTGTTGCCCAGGCGCTGCGTGCGGCGCATCGCCGGTTCGGCATCGCGCTGCTGGTGGATCTGCACAGCATGCCTCCCCTTCCCCGAAGCTATGGGCGGGGCGAGCAGGCCAAAATCGTACTGGGCGACCTGTTTGGGCGAAGCGCCGCCTCGCGCCTCACTGCGCTGTGTAACGATGTCATGCGGAGCGCTGGCCTGCCCACCGCCATCAACGCTCCCTATCCGGGAAGTTATACGCTGGAACGGCATGGCGCACCGGATCGAGGCGTCCACGCGCTACAAGTGGAGATCGACCGCACCCTTTATCTCGACGATCATATGGACCTGTGCACCGGGTCGCTCGCGCACATGCAGCACATCCTGTGCCGGATGGATGGGCATCTTCAGCAGGAGCTGCTGGGTGGGCAGGCTCTGCAAGCCGCCGAGTAGGCCCAAATAAAGAGCCACCCCATGCACGGATGCACGGGGTGGCCAAGGCTCAGGGAGGAGACGTCCCAGGTCCCAAAAGGGGGGACGCTCACGAAGCGCTCGAAAGGGGGGACAAGCACTTCGCTAAACTGATTTAGGACAAGGCCATGTCCGTTACAAGGGCACCAGCCTCCCTCGCGACAAACAAATACAAAATTGTCTGACAAATGAACCGGCCTGCCGCGTCAAAGCGTGCAGAAACACACCGATCCCAGGGTTTTCCTCAAAATTGCAATCTGGGATCGGGTAGCGAGCCGGACGACCGCCACGGCGATCGCCCGGCGTCCGGGTCAACCGAGCGTCGGCTCTGGCATGAGGCCCAGCTGCATCTGCTTCTGGAAGATCTCGCGCATATTGTTGAGAGAGAAGAGATGCGCATAAATGAGCGCGAGGAAGCCGTTCTGGTTCCACTTGCGCAGCGTGTCGCCCCGCACTTCGCGAAGCTTTTCCTCATTCACCATGAGGAAGCCACGATAGATGAACGGCTGGGGAGCGCCATCGGGCTGAACGGACATTTCACCGTCCATCAGCAAGCCACTGGCCTTGATATCTTCAATGAACTGGCCGCTGCGTGCGGCTGCCTGCTCGAACTGCTCGCAGAACGTCAGGACGCTCTTGATGAGCTCGCTGGGCTGACCGTCAACGAAGATGGGATCGCCTTCCTCGAAATCGCCGACGGCGCCAAACGTCGGGTCGAAACAGAGCGACAGCTCTTCCGTATCAGGGCGCAGGCGCGCAAGCATCCAGGGATAACGGCGAATATAAGCGGGAACGTAAGACTGGCCACGCAGCTTGCCTTCGGCGTCGATGAGGACGTTCACGCCCTCGTTCAGGCCCATGAGCGCGAGCGGGATAGGGTCACCGCCGGCGGCGAAGACGATCGGCAGGCTGTGCTGCGCCTGGACGAACTCGTCCGCCGTGATCGGAACCGCGTGCACCTTCGAGAATTCGGGAGCGCCCTGCACTTCGCGATAATTCCACGTCCCGTGCTGCTCGGTGTTGAGCGGCACCAGATCATTATAGAGCAGCGGCAGATTGGCCGGGGCTGCGCTTGCCATTATATTACTCTCCATCACAATTTGGATCAGCGGCGCGGCGGACACACGGCCGATAGGCGCCCGGCCATAAATAGCTTGGCGGTTTCAGGCAAGCGGCACGAGCTTGCCGGGGTTCATGATGCCATGCGGATCAAGCGCGCCTTTCACTGCCCGTAGCGCGTGCAGCCGCGCCGGGGACTCAAGCCGCGCAAGCTCCCCGATCTTCATCTGCCCGATGCCGTGCTCGGCGGATATGGACCCGCCCATGTCCACGACCTTGTCGTTGACGAAACGCGTCGCCTCCGGGCCGATGTTGGCCAGCCAGTTTTTGGCGGATTCCAAACCGTCCTGCATTGGTGCGCGCAGGTGAAAGTGGATGTTTCCATCCCCGAGATGACCGAACGACGCTGCAGTCGTGCCTGGAAATGCCGCCTCGCTGGCTGCCGCCGCATCGATCATGAATGCAGGCATGGCCGCTACCGGTACACTGACATCGAACTGCAGTGCAGGGCCTTGAGCCCGTTCCGCTTCCGAGCAGCTTTCGCGAATGCGCCAGAATGCTTCGGCCTGAGCTTCACTCGCCGCGATTGCCGCATCGAGGAGAAGCCCCGCGTCCTGCGCGCGCATCAGCGCCCGCTCCATGCGCTCCGCCGCGCTGGAGGCGCCACGATCCTGAGCGCTGTCGAGGTCGATCTCGATCAGGGCATGCCATGGCGCAGCCGTGGCGATCGGCGCCCGCGTACCGGGTATGACATCGAGAACGAAGCCCAAGGTTTCGCCCGCGATTACCTCGAACCCCTCGACCACAGGTCCCACCTCTGCCTCCAGAAGTCGCAGAAGCGCGAGGGCGTCCTGGGGGGAGGCAATGCCGGCCCATCCCACGGCCCGGTCCACAATTGCGGGCGAGAGACGCAGGCTGGCGGCAGTTACGATCCCCAGCGTCCCTTCTGCACCCACCATCAGGTGCCTCAGATCATAACCGCGATTGTCCTTCTTGAGCGCCGCGATTCCATCATAGATCGCGCCGTCGGGCAGCACGGCCTCGATCCCTGCAACCATCGCACGCATCGTGCCATGGCGCAGCACCTGCGTGCCGCCGGCATTGGTGGAAATGAGGCCACCGATCGTCGCCGACCCCTTGGAGCCGAGGCTCAGCGGAAAGCGCCGACCGGCGGCAGCGGCAGCATCGTGGAGCGTCGAAAGAATCACACCTGCCTCGCAGACTGCGAGATTCGCGTCCGCATCAAGCTGTCGAATGCTATTCATATGGCGGAGCGCGAGAATGATCGCCGTGCCGTCGCCGGGAGGCGTGGCGCCTCCAACCATAGACGTGTTGCCGCCTTGCGGGACCAGCGGCACCTCGTATTCAAGCGCGCAGCGGACGAAAGCTGCAACCTGCGCGGTGGAGCGCGGGGTGAGGATCGCGGCGGAATGCCCGCTGAACTTGCCGCGCCAGTCGACCAGCCAGGGCGCGATGTCGTCGGGATCCTCGACGATCCCATCCGGACCGCCAATGGCGCGGAAGGCGGCCAGAGCTTCTTTTGAAATCATCACCTGGATATAATCCCGCCAGTCTGGACCGAAAAGCGCCACGATTCATCGACAGTTCAAATTGGGCCGGTTAACTCTTCATCCCGCGTCCCCGGGGAATCATCTTGTCGTCTGCTTTTCTGTCCATCGCTGTGATCGCGCTTGCCGCTCCCAGCGCTGGAGCCGAAGGGGTGATCCGGCTTGCCCAGGTCACCATCGAGCAGCGGGTCATCATCCGCGTGCCGGTCACGCCGCGCAAGGGCAAGGCTGCCTCTGCTGCCGATCAGGTCGAACGTCCTGCGCCTCCCGTCAAATATAAGGAGGTGAGAGGCCCGAAATGCCTGCTGATGCGCAATCTTCGGGGCGCGATTGTGGAAGGCGAACGTGTGCTCACCCTCTTCTCTGCGCCTGGCGAGCGATATCGTGCGCATTTCGGCCGCTCGTGCCGGGGCGCCGACTTTTATTCGGGGTTCTATCTGGTGCCGAGCAAGGATGGATCGCTTTGCGCGGGGCGAGACGATCTCCACGCGCGCAATGGATCGACCTGCGAAGTCCAGCGCTTCTCTCGTCTCGTGCCGGACGACTGAACCGCCTCAATTCCCCGTGACCCCCGGATTTCCTTGACAGCGGCGATGCTTTTGCCCATTGCCCGGCCGACCTTGCGTGCGCGCTGGAACAGTGCGGCGCGGCGGGTCGCTTCCCGCTAGCCATGGACATGCGATGCCTTTTGCCGATCTCGGCCTCTCCGATGAATTGCTGAAGGCGGTCCACGAGGCCGGCTATAGCGAACCCACCCCCATTCAGGCGCAAGCCATTCCCTCGGTTTTGATGATGCGCGACATCATCGGTGTGGCCCAGACCGGCACAGGCAAAACCGCTTCCTTCGTCCTGCCGATGATCGACATTCTCTCGGCCGGTCGCGCGCGTGCCCGGATGCCGCGCAGCCTTATCCTCGAGCCGACGCGCGAACTGGCGGATCAGGTCGCCCAGAATTTCGAGAAGTATGCGAAATATACCAAGCTTTCGACGGCACTGCTGATCGGCGGCGTCTCCATGGGAGATCAGGTGAAGGCGCTGGAAAAGGGCGTCGACGTGCTGATCGCCACGCCGGGGCGTCTCATGGACCTCTTCGAGCGCGGCAACATCCTCCTCACCGGCTGCTCGCTTCTCGTCATCGATGAAGCGGACCGGATGCTGGACATGGGCTTCATTCCTGACATCGAACATATCTGCACGAAGCTGCCCTCCACCCGGCAGACGCTGCTTTTCTCCGCGACCATGCCGCCGCCCATCAAGAAATTGGCGGACAGGTTCCTCTCGAATCCGAAGCTCATCGAGGTGGCGCGACCTGCCACAACGAACATCAACATCACGCAGAAGCTGGTGTTGGTCGATGAACGCAAGAAGCGCGACGTTCTGCGCGGTATCCTCCGGCAGGAAGGCGTCGATAGCGCCATTATCTTCTGCAACCGCAAGACGATGGTGCGGGAGTTGAACAAAAGCCTGCAACGCCACGGCTTCCATTCCGGCGAGATCCACGGTGATATCGACCAGTCGGCCCGCATAGCCGAACTGGAGAAGTTCAAATCCGGCCAGATCAACATTCTGGTCGCGTCGGACGTCGCGGCGCGCGGGCTCGATATCAAGGGCGTCAGTCACGTCTTCAACTTCGATGCGCCCTGGCATCCGGACGATTATGTCCACCGCATCGGCCGCACCGGTCGCGCGGGAGCCACCGGCACAGCCTTCACATTCGTGACGAAGAGCGATGCGGAAGCAATCGAGAATATCGAGAAGCTTATCGGCACGAAGATCGAACGGCTCAAGCTGGATGGCGCGCGCGACGAGATCGGCGCGCAACCAGCGGAGGAAACGGCGCCAGAGAGCGGCGACGGCCGCCGCAGAGGCCGCGAGCGTGGCAAATCGGTGGAGCGCCCCACCTTCCGGAAAAAAACCGAGGCGTCCGAGCCCGTCGAGCAGGCCCGTCCTGCCCCGCGCGCAGCCGATCGCCCGGAGGCCCGGCAACCCTCGCAACGACATGATCGCCCCGCCCCCGCACAACAGCGCCACCGGCAGGATGATGACGGGCCAGACGATGGCTGGAACGGCCCGATGCCTCATTTCCTGTCAGTTAAGCTGGGGGATTAAAGCGGCACGCCAGTCCGGCGCAAAAGCCGTTGCAAAGCCGAAAAGTCGCGCATATAGGCAGCGCTCCCTCGTGGGGCTGTAGCTCAGTTGGGAGAGCGCGTCGTTCGCAATGACGAGGTCAGCGGTTCGATCCCGCTCAGCTCCACCAGGGATTTTCATACTTCGCTATTCAGGCTGCCCGGCGCCATTCTCGCGCCGTAGTTCTCATGATTTGACGCCGGTCACTCCAGACCGGTGTCGAAGCCATCATTGGCGAGATCGGTAAACTTGGTAATCCGCGAATCGAAGTGCATGAAGACCTTACCGGTCGCACCGTGGCGCTGCTTGGAGACGAGCAGTTCAGCGCGGCCGGTGATGCGCTCCATGCGCTCTTGCCAGGCCTGATAGGCGGCTTCGTCCTCCATCTTGGGTTCTTTGGCCATCTCGTAATAATCCTCGCGAAACACGAACCAGACCATGTCCGCGTCCTGCTCGATCGAGCCGGATTCGCGCAGATCGGAAAGCTGGGGACGCTTGTCTTCGCGGCTTTCCACGGCACGGCTGAGCTGGGAGAGCGCGAGAACCGGCAAATCCAGTTCCTTCGCCAGCGTCTTGAGGCCCCGGCTGATCTCCGAGATTTCCTGAACGCGGTTTTCCCCTGCCTTGCTCGTGCCCTGCAGCAGCTGGAGATAGTCGATGACGATGAGGCCGATATTGTGGCGCTTCTTCATGCGCCGCGCGCGGGTGCGTAGCGCCGCGATGCTGAGCCCCGCCGTATCGTCGATGAACAGCGGCAAATCTTGCAATTCCCGCGCCGCGCGGGAAAGATTGTCGAAGTCCTGGTGATTGATGCGCCCCGTGCGCAAGGACTCCGAGCTGATGCCGGACTGCTCGGCGAGGACACGCGTAGCGAGCTGATCGGACGACATTTCGAGGCTGAAGAAGGCAGTCCGGGCGCCCATATTCTTCGCGTCGTCGATGCCGTCCTTGTTGTCGAGCACCCAGCGGGAGGCAGCATTATAGGCGATGTTGGTCGCGAGTGAGGTCTTTCCCATGCCGGGTCGCCCGGCGAGGATCACGAGATCGCTGCGGTGAAGGCCACCCACTTTCTGGTTGATGCCAGTAAGGCCAGTCGTCACGCCGGACAGCGATCCACCAGCGTTCTGGGCGCGGGAAATCCCGGCCAGAGCGACCTTGGCCGCACTGTCGAAACTGCGCACGCCGCCGTCCGCACTCTCGCCTTCCATGACCTCGTAAAGCGCGACCTCGGCTGCTTCCACGGCGCCTTCCGGATCGATCTTCACGCTCGTGTCGAGCGCGCTCGCCACCATGTCGCGTCCGACCCGCACCAGTTCGCGCAGCAACGCCAGATCATAGACCTGTCGCGCGAAGTCACGCGCACCGATCACGGACGCAGCGCTGCCGGTCAACTGGGCAAGATAGCCCGCTCCGCCAAGCTCGCGCAGGCCCTCGTCATGCTCAAGCATGGGCCGCAGCGTCACCGGATTGGCAATCATGTTCCGATCCACGAGGTTGACGATCGCCGCGTAAATCCGCCCATGAAGCGGCTCGAAAAAATGGTCGGCGCGCAGCTTGCCGAGCTGCTCCTCGGCCAGGCGATTGTCCAGCATCAGCGCGCCGAGCAGAGCGGCTTCCGCCTCCACATTGCGCGGCAGACGAGGTTCAGCGGCGGCTGCCGCCGGGACAAGAGCAATTGGATCGGCCATGCCTATAACATCGCGCCAACCGGGCCGGAGAGCAAGAGCCCGCCCCGTTAGAACTGTGGATGGCCTGTGGACGCCGGAGCGCTATCCGTGCCGCTTGTCCCCTCCGCCGCACGGGCCTAAAGCCCAGCGGCATCATGGCGGACCCGCGCATCATCGACATCGTCCTCGACGAGAAGACGATTATCTGGCGCAGCGCGGATATCGAGCAGGAACGGCGAATCGCAATCTTCGATATTTTGGAGGACAACCGGTTCGCGCCTGTCCGCCAGCATCCCGATGGCTATGCCGGCCCCTATAGGGTTTTTCTGCGCGTCGACGACGGACGCCTCGCCATCGAGATCAAACGCGCGGACGATACGCCGCTCGAAGCGATCATTCTGGGGCTGGGTCGGTTTCGTCGGCCGATCCGGGACTATTTCGCCATCTGCGATAGCTATTTTCAGGCGATCCGGCTGGCGAGCCCGCAACAGATCGAGACTGTCGATATGGCGCGACGCGCGACACACAATCAGGCGGCGGAAATGCTGCGGGAGCGGCTGGAGGGCAAAATCGATATCGACTTCGATACCGCACGAAGGCTCTTCACGCTTATCTGCGTCCTGCATATCAAGGGCTGATGATGGCGACCGCCAAATTCGCATCGAGCCCCCCGAGGCGGCGGTTCAGGCTCACACCGCTGCGCCTCGCCCTGGCTTGCCTCACGATTCTCCTGATCGTCTCCGGGCTCCTCTTTGCGGTCGCGCGCGCCTGGGCGCCCGCACAGGCCGATTTCCCTACGCAAGGAATTGGTGTTTCCGCCGATAGCGGTACCATAGACTGGTCCATGGTTCCCGGATCAGGCGTCGATTTCGCCTATCTTGCGGCGACAAACGGCGCAGACGGGACTGATGCGGCGTTCGCCACCAACCTGGCAGGGGCTCGAGCCGTTGGCCTGCGTTACGGCGTCGAGCACCGCTTCAGCCTTTGCGCCGGCGCGGATGAACAGGCGCGGCGCTTCATCACGTCCGTGCCGCGCGATGCAGCGATGCTTCCACCGGTGGTGCGCCTCGCCTTCTCGCAGGATTGCCCGGCAAGCCTCTCTCGCGACAAGTTGCTATCGGAATTGAACACCTTCCTCAACCAGATCGAAGCGCATGGCGGAAAGCCGGCGGTCATCCGGGTCGCGCGCGATTTCGATGCCCGGTATGACATCGGCAGCGGGGTCAACCGGACGCTGTGGCTTGAGGGGAATTTTATGGCACCCAGCTATGCAAGCCGCCCGTGGGTCATGTGGACGGCGTCCACATGGAAAAGCATAAACGGCGTGCCCGGATCTATGGAATGGGACGTCGTGCAGCCATGAACGGGATAACTCCGGAAGAAGCGGACCTGATCGACGCCGCCCGCGCGGCGATGGGCCACGCCCACGCGCCTTATAGCCGGTTCGCGGTTGGCGCCGCGCTGCGCCTCACTGACGGGACAGTCATCACCGGCAGCAACTTCGAGAATGCGAGCTACGGCCTTTCGCTTTGTGCGGAGACGGTCGCAATCGCCACAGCGAGCGCGCGAGGGCGCCTGACCGAGATCGCGCAGATCGCTGTCGCTGGTGGCCCCGCGGACAAGCCGGGCCATTCCGACCCCATAACCCCGTGCGGACGTTGCCGTCAGGTCATCAAGGAAGTGCAAGACATGGCCGGGCGGCCTGTCACGATCCTGTGCGCCGCACCGGCAGGCCCTCAGGTCTCCCGTTACGTGCTCGACGAGCTCTTGCCCCATGCCTTTGGTCCAGCCGATCTGGGACTTGGCGGTTAGGCATCCCCGATGCTGGCCGGGCTGGTCAGCAGCACAACATCCCGGTAGCAGGCGCACATGGCCATACTCTCCGACAAATGGATTCGCACTCAGGCTCTTGAAACCGGCATGATCGAGCCGTTTGTGGAGAACCAGCGCCGGGATGGCTGCATCAGCTACGGCCTCTCGTCCTACGGCTATGACGCCCGGGTGGCGGACGAATTCAAGATCTTCACCAATGTCGACAGTGCTATCGTCGATCCTAAGGATTTCGCCGCGAACAGCTTCGTCGATCGCAAGACCGACGTATGCGTCATTCCGCCCAACAGCTTCGCGCTGGCCCGCACGGTGGAATATTTCCGGGTGCCGCGCGACGTTCTGGTGATCTGCCTCGGCAAGTCCACTTATGCGCGCTGCGGCATCATCGTGAACGTGACGCCGCTGGAGCCGGGCTGGGAAGGCCATGTCACACTCGAATTCTCCAACACCACGCCCCTGCCAGCGCGCATTTACGCGAATGAAGGCGCCTGCCAGTTCCTTTTTCTGCAGGGTAATGAGCCCTGCGAGACGAGCTACGCTGACCGGGCGGGCAAATATATGGGCCAGCGCGGCGTCACTCTGCCGAAACTTTAGAAGAATCGGAAATATTTACGCCGGGATTCTGGTCTAGGTAACCTTGGCCGCCCTATATATCGTTCATGCTCCGCTTTTTTCGATCCGCGCGCGCCGAAGTGCCCGATCTCTTGGATCGTCCTCCGCCTTCCGTGGGTGAAGACCGGCGGATCTATGCCGTGGGCGACGTCCATGGTCGCCTTGATCTGCTGCGCGAGTTGATCGACAAGATCGCAGCCGATGACTGGGCACGCGGGCCAGTATCTTCGACCGAGCTTGTTCTGCTGGGCGACTATGTGGATCGAGGGCCGCAATCGGCTCAGGTCATTGATTTCATCGTGCGCCTCGCCCGCTGGTGGCCCAATCTGCATTGCTTGATGGGCAATCATGAAGAGGTGTTTCTGCTGGCGCTGCGCGGCGACGAAAGCGCGCTTCGCTTCATGACGCGGATAGGCGGTCGCGAAACGATCCTTTCATACGGCATCGAGGCGGAAGCGCTGGACGCAATGACGCTGGGCCAGTTGCGCGATGCGCTGAGCGAAATCGTTCCGGAAGATCATGTCGCGTTCCTGGCCGGATTGGACGAGCAGATTGCCTTCGGAGACTATGCCTTCGTCCACGCCGGCATTCGCCCCGGCGTCCCGCTGGACAGTCAGGAGCCGAAGGACCTGCGCTGGATACGGGATGAGTTTCTGGAAAGCGATGTCCCCCATGAGCGATTCATCGTTCACGGACACAGCATCACGGAAGAGGTGGAAGTTCTGAGCAACCGCATCGGTATCGACACGGGCGCTTATGCGACTGGGCGGCTCACCGCGATTGGCCTTGAGGGCACTGAGCAGTGGTTCCTGACAACGGGCGGCGATAATGCCTATCCACGCAGCTAAGCGCCGATTTTACAGAAAAAGGGCCGATGTCGAAGGACACCGGCTCCCTTTTGTAACCCGATAATCGCTTGGCGCGTCAGGCGACCTGCGCGGTCAGCTCCATCGCCTCTTCTTCGTCGCGCAGCACATAACCACGGCCCCACACGGTCTCGATATAATTCTCGCCGCCGCAGGCAAGCGCCAGCTTCTTGCGCAGCTTGCAGATGAAAACGTCGATGATCTTGAGTTCCGGCTCGTCCATCCCGCCATAGAGATGATTGAGGAACATCTCCTTGGTGAGCGTCGTGCCCTTGCGGAGCGAAAGCAGCTCCAGCATCGCATATTCCTTGCCGGTCAGGTGAACGCGGTTGCCGTCCACTTCCACGGTCTTGGCGTCGAGATTCACCGCCAGCTTGCCCGTACGGATAACCGACTGCGAATGGCCCTTGGACCGCCGAACGACCGCGTGAATACGGGCGATCAGTTCTTCCTTGTGGAAGGGCTTGGTCACATAATCGTCGGCACCGAAACCGAATGAACGGACCTTGCTATCCATCTCGGAAATGCCGGAAAGGATCAGCACCGGGGTCTGAACCCGCGCGGTGCGCAGCTTCTTGAGCACGTCATAGCCGTGCATGTCGGGCAGATTGAGGTCCAGACAAATGATGTCGTAGTCATACAGCTTGCCGAGATCGAGGCCTTCTTCGCCCAGGTCGGTTGTGTAGACGTTGAAGCCCTCCGTAGTGAGCATCAGCTCGATCGCCTTGGCGGTCGTCGGTTCGTCTTCAATCAACAGCACGCGCATAATGCTCGCCCCTTTTTGCCTCCGGACCCGCTTAACCCCTCGATCCGGAACACGACTATTAACTATACGCAGAGTGAAGGCAAAAGGTTAATTTTATGTAAACTGGCCTGACTCCGCGAGTCGAGGGCAAGTCGAAGAACAAGCTCAAGCTCTCGCACCCAGCAGCAATCGGCGCGTCAGTCCGTATTTCCTCGCCGCCTGATCGACCATCACCGAACCGGCAAGAGCGATGACGAAAAGGATCGCAGGGTGTGCGTAGGGCGCGAAATAATGAATGAACGCGACGTGCATATACATGATGACCAGCGACATCCGGCCCAGCGCGGCCAGCGCGCTAACCACCACGCTGGGCATGAAGCTGATCGCCTGC
>PJTZ01000303.1_pt1 | contig 13393 bp, 15 predicted proteins | sample 1512131 | NCBI WGS metagenome assembly PJTZ01 (sample SAMN08177679, study PRJNA422409) | Soil metagenome, whole genome shotgun sequencing project. | reverse complement strand
AGTATCAGCTTCATGCGCCGGAAGCTTGGGGGTCGGCCACCGAGAACGCTTCACCGTGGATGCCATCGGCCGTTGCAACCATAACTGGATCGGAACTCCCGAAGTTCATATTGATAAGCAAGACACGGTTCCCGTGGGGTACCAATGCAATATGAGATGCGAGTAAACCGATCAGCTTCTGGGCCCAGCGATTAACCTCCTTTAGATCGTAGAGGCGGTCATCGCCCTTGATGATGTGCTTGAGCATCCCCCGATGAAGCACAGAGCCGCAACTGTTATACATGGAGACCAATGCTTTCTGGCTCAGGGGCTGCTCGGGTTGAACCTCGACCAACAACTCACCATTCTTCCGGGTAACGTTGATGGCGCGCGGAAAGCACATGGGATTTATTCGAGTCAGATCAGCTAGAATCTCGCCAGCGTGCCAACTCTTGAGAAGGCGACTAGTAAGACCAAATCTTTCGTTTGCGCAAAGCGAAGACAAGGCGACTAGCTCGCATATGTAACGCACTTGGAGGAAGCAGGACTCCGCTTTCAAATACGCGCGGGGCTCGTTCACCTGCAATGCAATCGCGCCGAGCATCTCACGTAAGAAAACCAATCGGACCTTTAGATCCTCCATTAGGTCGGCATAGACGCTTTCGGGGGACAGCTTCTTGATCGTGATCATCGCTCGCCCTCACGCCGCCGCCAGCCGCCCCACATCCAGCGCGTCCTCATGCTCGCGGGCCTTGGCGAGGTCATAGCGCGCCTGCATCCGCAGCAGGGTCTCCGCGCGCACTCCGAATGCCTTCTCGAAGCGGATCGCCATCTCGGCGGTCAGCGCGGCATGGCCATTGAGCAGCCCGCTCATCGCCTGCCGGGAGACGCCGAAATGATCGGCCAGTCGGGTCACACTGACCCCTGCCGGCTCGACGATCTCCGTCTTGAGCCAGTCGCCAGCATGAACGGCGATCGATCCGTGCAGTTCAATGGCCATGATAATCCTCCAGGTTCATGTCGACGAGACCGCCCGCCTCGTTGATTGTAAAGGTCAGCCGCCAGTTTCGCGTCACCGTCATTGCCCAGGTTCCGCGCCGGTCGCCGGAGAGCGCGTGCAGCCCGTAATTGGGTGGGACGGCAAGTTCCTCCAACGTCGCGGCAGCATCGATGAAGGCCAGCATCTTGCGAAGTCGATCCGCCTCACCGACGACGCCCTTGGCATTGCCGGTCTCGGCGAACACGCGCAGCCCTTTGTGCCTGATGCTCTCGATATCCATCCGTCAAGCGCAACTTGACACTAACGAAGGCCATTGTCAAGTCTAACTTGACACTATTCACGCCACCCCCTGTCCTACAGGCCCTCATCCATGCCAGCCTGCGCCGATGGCCACGCTACCCTCTCCCTCTCCGCTCCCACCAAACACCGCAGATTTTTTTGCTCCAAGGACTAGAACCTTTAGAACCTTTCAGGCCGCCCACCTCTCCCCGCCCCGTTGCAAAAGCCGCAAGCACCCACCCACCCGCTTGACTCTTGATCCAGATTTGAGAGGCTACCCATGTGGGGAGAAAGCCAATGGACAGACTGGACATCTGGGACGTGGACGAGCTGGCGGCGCGGGGGCTTCTGGCCGACCTTGGCCTCACCGAGACGCCGGAGCTGCTTGGGCAGGTCGCATTCCATATCGCGAAGCATCGCCGCAGCATGATGGAGTGGGCCGCCGAGCGCGCGCAGGACAATATGGTCCGCATCCTCGACAATATGACCCCGCCCGCGCACATCCACGATGTGGACGGCTGGTCGCGCGGTTTCCGCGATGCGGAGGTGCAGGTGATGACCACGCCCCGGTCCGATCTGCTTGCACTGGGTCCGGAGAAGTCCCGCTCTCAGGGTCAGTTCCTGCGGACCATGGTGCGGCAGGCGCGCAGCCAGCTTCCGGCAGGCTGACAGCGGAGCCCACGCTCCGCGCCACGTCGCTATCAGTCCACGGCCAGCCAGTCGCGCAGCAGCGCTTCGGCCTCCTGCGGCGTGCGCGCGTCGCCCAGCGCCACACTGAGCAAAATGCGCGCCTGTCGTGCGGCCAGATCACCCGCAAAAAGGCAGCCCATCCGGGCCAGCTCCGCGCCGGAGTCATAAGCGGCGCCCGTGCCTCCCGCGCCGGCACCCGTGGCGACGAGGATGACGACGCCTTGCGCTTTTGCCTGCCGCGCCGCCGCCAGCACGCCGGGAGGCACATTGCCCTGCCCCAGCGCGCGCAGCACGAGGCCCCGCGTCGGCGCAGCACACAGGCGCGAGACCGCTTCCCCGCTGGTGCCAATGCCGATCATGGCCAGCTCCACTGTCCCGTCCAGCGCCGCGCAGGCCAGCGGCGGCGCGCGCAGCGGACGGGAGAAAAAGCGGGCGCGGCCCGGATCGACCCGGCCGATCACGGCCCAGTCCGGCCCGAATGCATCTGGCGCGGCGGAATCCACCTTGGCGGCGTGACGCGCGGCGATGATCCGTCCGCCAAAGACGATGAGCGTGCCCGCGCCGCGACTGGCGGGATCATCCAGCACCGCAATGGCGTCGCGCAGGTTGGCGCCACCGTCAAACCCGGCGACGGAGGGCGCACGCTGCGCACCAGTGAAGACCACGGGCGTGTCGCAGCCATTGAGCAGATCGCAGAGGAAGGCGACTTCCTCCATCGTGTCCGTGCCGTGCGCCACAGCTACGCCAGCAGTGGCCGGGTCCGCGCAGGCCGCTTCGATCATCGCGACCAGTCGGCGCGCGTCGGCCAGCGTCATCTCTTCGGAGAGACCGATGCCCGCGCGCTCGATCGTGCAGCGCGCCCGCACCGCTTCGGGGAGCAGCGCCAGCAGCGCGTCCCCGCCGGGGCCGCCGCCCAGCGCGCCATGGGTGGATGGCGTGGCCGAGATGGTCCCGCCCGCGTCGATGATGATGATCCGGCCTGCTATGTCCTGCATCGGGCAATGCTTAGCGGCGCTGCGCGCGCTGCTCCAGAGGAACGCTCCCCTCAAAGAACTGATTTCGAACCCGTCAGGGTTCGCAAGGCCGAACGGCCGCCCAAGCTTATGCGAGGAAAGCCTAGGCCGCGGATGCGGCCGCCCGGCGCTTGAGGGTCAACGAAGAGTGGCGCGCCCGGTTGGATTCGAACCAACGACCACAGGCTTAGAAGGCATGTGCTCTATCCAGCTGAGCTACGGACGCGTGAGGCTCCCCTTAGTGCAAATGGCGGCGGACGCAAAAGCCAAGTTGATCGCAGTGCCTTATCCGGCATTCGCCCGCTTGCGCGGGCCATCCGCACCGATACAAGAAGCCCGATGACCACCACGCCCCTCGCTCGTGTCGATGCCGGTGCCCTGCGTGGGCGAGCGCTGCGCTATTATGATCTGTTCATGGCGGCCTTCGTCGCCATCCTCCTTCTCTCGAACATCGTCGGCGCGTCCAAGCCGGCCATGGTCACGCTGCCTTTCTATGGGCCGTGGGTGTTCGGCGCAGGCGTCTTCTTCTTTCCGTTCAGCTACATCATCGGCGATGTGCTGACGGAGGTCTATGGCTATGCCCGGGCGCGCCGGGTGATCTGGACTGGCTTCGGCGCCCTGCTCTTCTACGCCGTAATGGCTTGGATCGTCGTGGCACTGCCGCCCGCGCCCGGCTGGCCCGGCCAGTCCGCTTATGAGAGTGTGTTCGGCAATGGCTGGCGCATCGTCCTCGCTTCCATGACCGCCTTCTGGGCCGGGGAGTTCGCCAACAGCTTCGTGCTCGCGCGCATGAAGATCCTGACGCAGGGCAAGCATTTGTGGATGCGCACCATCGGCTCAACGGTCGTGGGTCAGGGGCTGGACAGCCTCATCTTCTATCCCCTCGCCTTTTACGGGCTTGCCGGCTGGCCGATCGATCAACTGGGGCAAGTGATCGTCTCGCAGTTCCTGCTCAAGACCGCGTGGGAGGCTGCGCTCACCCCGCTCACCTATCTCGTCGTCAATCGGCTCAAGCGCGCCGAGGGGCTGGACGTGTACGACGAGAGCACGGACTTCACGCCCTTCGGCACGAAGGTCTGATCGTTATGTAACAGGGCGGCGGGCACGTAATGCTTGGGCCAATGTCCCCTCGTCGAGATAGTCGAGCTCCCCGCCCACCGGTACGCCATGAGCAAGCTGCGTGAGGCGGATGGGATAGGGCTCCAGCCGCTCGGCAATGTAGTGCGCCGTCGTCTGTCCCTCCAGAGTGGCGTTCATCGCCAGCACCACCTCGTCTATGCCGCCCGCTGCGACGCGGGAGACGAGCGGCGCGATGGCGAGGTCCTCGGGCCGCACGCCGTCCAGCGCCGAGAGTCGCCCACCCAGCACATGGAACCGGCCGGGGAAGAGCCGCGACTTGTCCAGCGCCCAGAGGTCGGCCACGTCCTCGACCACGCAAAGCGCCCGCGCGTCCCGGCGCGGGTCAGCGCAGATCCCGCAAGGGTCCTGCGTATCGACATTACCGCAGATCTGGCAGTGGACCATGCGCGCGTCCACATCCTCCAGCGTGCGCAGGAGCGGCCGCAGCGCGCTTTCGCGCCGCTGAAGCAGATGCAGCACCGCACGGCGGGCCGAGCGAGGGCCAAGGCCGGGCAGCCTGGAAAGCGCTTGCGTGAGCGCATCGATCTCCGGGGAAGACATGACCAATCGATTTAGCCTTGCGCTCGGCGCTTACAAGCGTTTGAGAAGGCCCATGCGCATCATCTTCATGGGAACGCCGGATTTCGCGGTGCCGACGCTCGACGCGCTGGTCGCGGCGGGTCACGACATCGTCGCGGTTTACACGCAGCCGCCGCGTCCGGCAGGGCGTGGCAAGGCACCTCGGCCCGGCCCCGTACAGATCCGCGCGGAGGCTCTGGGCATCGAGGTGCACTATCCCGTGACGCTCCGCGATGCACAAGAACAGACGCTTTTTGCCTCGCTCGGCGCCGATGTCGCTGTTGTCGCCGCCTATGGCCTCATCCTCCCTCGCATGATCCTGGATGCGCCGACTTATGGTTGCATCAACGTCCATGCCTCGCTGCTCCCGCGCTGGCGAGGCGCCGCACCGATTCAGCGGGCCATTCTTGCGGGAGATCAGGAGACCGGTGTCACCATTATGCAAATGGAGGCGGGTCTCGATACAGGACCCATGCTGGCGACTGTAACCACACCGATCAGTCCGTATGATACGGCCGGCAATCTCACCCATCGGCTGTCACTGCTGGGTGGTCAGCTGATGGTGAAGGTGCTGGCAGACCGGCCCGGTCATCCGCCCGAGACCCAGCCCGAAGATGGCGTGACCTATGCCGCAAAGATCGACAAGGCAGAGAGTCGCGTCGATTTCTTGGCCGGTGCTATCGCCGTAGATCGACAAGTTCGCGCCTTTAACCCCGTGCCGGGCGCATGGTTCGAGCATGAGGGCGAGCGGATCAAGATCCTCACCGCCAACATCCTGAGCCGTCCCGACGATCACGCCGATGTATCTTTCGCCACGAAGCCGGGGATTGTCATCGACGATCAGCTGGCGATCGGCTGTGGCTCCGGCGCCATCCGCCCGACGCTCGTCCAGCGCGCCGGCAAATCCCCGATGACGGCGCAGGAGCTTTTGCGGGGTTTCCCAGTCCCTGCCGGCACCCGGCTGGCCTGAGCGCGCGCCCTTGACTCGCTTCGCCTTCACTATTGAATATGACGGCCGCCCGTTCATGGGCTGGCAGCGTCAGGCGCATGGACCTAGTGTGCAGCAGGCCATCGAGGAAGCGCTCGGGCGTATTACAGGCGACATTCCCGTCGTTCACTGCGCCGGCCGTACCGACGCGGGCGTCCACGCCCTCGCGATGCGCGCGCATGTCGATCTCGAATACGCCATAGCGCCCTTTCGCCTGATGGAAGCAATCAACGCGCATCTGAGACCCGATCCCGTCGCCATCAACGCCTGCGAGGAAGTCAGCGAGGACTGGCATGCGCGCTTTTCCTGTGTCGGCCGGCGCTATGAGTATCGCATCGTCAACCGCCGCGCGCCGCTCACCTGGGAGTCCGGCCTTGCATGGCGCGTTCCGCAGCCGCTCGACGAGGCACGGATGCAAGCCGCCTCAAACCTCCTGGTCGGCCGTCACGACTTCACGACGTTCCGCTCCTCGTCCTGTCAGGCGGACAGCCCGATGCGCACACTCGACCGGCTCGACGTGGTCCGCGCAGGCGAGCGCCTTTATATCCACGCGGCGGCGCGCAGCTTCCTCCATCATCAGGTGCGCTCGATGGTCGGCTGTCTCTCGCTCGTCGGCCTAGGGCATTGGTCCGTGGCGGACATGGGCGCGGCGTTGGAGGCGCGCGACCGCGCCGCGCTCGGGCATAACGCTCCCCCGGACGGTCTTTTCTTCATCGGCGCGGATTATCCGAGCGATTGAAGCGCCGGCAGGCCATCTTCCTTGTCGATATTCACGTCTCGTGAACGATTTTGCAGCCAAGCTTCAACCACGCCCAGCGTCGACAGAACGGCAGGGCACGGGAGCAAAACATGCGCGCAAACGAACTGATCGACGAGCATAACATAGTTAAGGGACTAATGGCGCAGTTATGCGCTGCAAGCGGGGGGAGAAAAGCGGAGGAGGTTTCCGCACTGCGCTGGAAGATCAATCGCATCCTGCTTGCCCATCTCGCGAAAGAAGACCGGCTGGTTTACCCTGCGCTCATATCATCCGGCGATCGCCGTACGGCATCGACGGCACATCTCATCTGTGCGGAAGTCGGTGATCTTGCCCATAAATGGCGCCATTATCTCAGCTACTGGACGGTCGCGCGCATTCGAGAGGACGGCGAGGCCTTCCGTGCCCAGACGATCGCAGTCGAGCAGGCGTTGCTGGCACGTATCGAGCGGGAGGAAACCGAGCTTTTTCCTCTCCTTCAGTGCACGTCCTCGAATAGCTCACGCCCAAACGGAAGTGCGAACGCCGCAGGCCGGGTATGATATGGCCGCGGATCAGCGCGTCATGAAAAGCCGCTCGATCGCCTTGTCGAGCATGAGGAGTTGCCACAGCAAAGGGCCTTGGTCGGCCGCTCCTCTGCGGTGCTGCTCGGCCAGTCGGGCGATCAGCTTCATGTCGAACAAGTCCGTGCGCGCCAGCGCCGACCCGCCGGCAACTACGCGTGCCGCGTTCGCCAGACCACATCGGAACCACTGACTGACCGGCATCTCCCAGTCTCTCTGCGGACGATAGAGAACATCGGCAGGGAGCATCGGCTCCATTGCCTTCTTCAGCAGATATTTTCCGGTGGCACCGTGGAGACGCATGGATACCGGCAGCCGTGCCGCGAATTCGACAAGGCGATGGTCGAGCATTGGCTCCCGTATCTGCAAGCCGGCAGCCGCACCCATCCGGTCCAGCCTGGTGAGCTTGCTACCCGGCAGCCGCAGCTTGATGTCGGCGTATTGGGCTCGATCAATGGGGCTCCGGGCCGGTGCGTTCGCCATTGCTTTCACATAGCGATCCTCCGGACGGTGGCCCGAAAAAGCAGCCCGGCCATGATCGTTCCACAATGTTGCGCGAACCGCAGCGGGCGTGATGCAGCTCCCCTCCGCATAAGCGTCCGCGCCGTCCCGCGCGAGACCGAGCAGCCGCTCCCTCATGCGCAGAGGACGTGCCAACAAGTCGACCTTTGGATGGAGGCGCTCCAGCGGACCGAGCATCGATCGGCGGATAGCCGAGGGGAACCATGCGCGGGTGCGCTCCTCACGGTGCTGGAGCAGGTGACGGCGATGCCCCGCAAAGACTTCGTCCGCGCCATCACCCGAAAGCGCGACTGTCATGACTTCGCGAGCAAGCGCAGCCGCCCGATAGGTAGGCAGTGCGGAGGCATCCGCGAACGGCTCGTCGAAATGGTCGGCCAGCCGGTCTATGAGGCTAAAATCCTCGGCGGAGACGATGCGGCTGTGGTGCGCCGTTCCGAAACGCCTTGCGATGCGCTCGGCATAAGGCGTCTCGTCCAGCGCGGGCATATCGAAGCCCATCGTGCAGGTCTTCACCGCGCTTCGGCCCGCCTCGGCCATAAGTGCCACCACCGCTGCGCTGTCCACGCCGCCGGAGAGGAGGGCGCCGACTGGCACGTCCGCGACCATTCGCGCCCGAACGGCGTCGCGCAGCAGCGCTGTCAGCTCCTCCTCCATTGCGGCGGGCTTCGCGTTCGTCCGTTCCGCAAAGCTGATATCCCAATAGGGTCGCGGAGATGGCATCGGCTTGCCGCGCACCAGCCGCATCACATGACCCGCCCGCAGCTTGGCAACGCCGTTCACGACGCATGTGTCGTCGGGCACATAGCCATAAGCGAGATAGTCCTCGATCGCAGCGAGATTGGGTGCGCGGCGCATAGCAGGGTGCACAAGCAAGCCTTTGAGTTCGGACGCGAAGATGAGGCTCCCATCGGCCAGCGTGGCGTAATGCAGCGGCTTCACGCCAAACCTGTCCCGGGCGAGAAACAGGGAGTGCGTGGCGCTATCGTGCAGCGCGAATGCGAAAATGCCCTCAAACCGATCGACACATGCCTCCCCCCATTGCCGCCATCCATGGAGGATCACTTCGGTATCACTGTCGGTGCGGAAGCAATGGCCAAGCGCTTCCAGTTCCACGCGCAGTGACGCCACATTGTAGATCTCGCCATCACAAGTGACGACGATCTGGCCATCAGCCGTCACCATTGGCTGCGCGCCCCCAGCGGGGTCGATGACCGAGAGGTGCATATGGCCGAGCCCGACACCCGGCGCGGACCACAGCCCCATGCCGTCTGGCCCGCGATGGACCATGACGCCAAGCATGGCGCGCACCCGCGCCTCGTCGACGGGCTTGGCCGTCTGCACGTGAAAAATGCCCGCAATGCCGCTCATGACAAAAGCCCTAGTCGATCACGAGGCTATGGTCAGCCTGCTTTCCGCTCGCCGGGGCAAGCGAAGCGCGAGCCCGCCGCGTCTCAGGCCGCGCGATTGGGCAACGGTCCCTGACCGTCGTCCCTTTCGGCCCATTCGATAAGACGAGCGAGCACCCGACGAAGCACTTCGTCCTGCTCCTCGATGCGGGCCTCCGCGCGCGCCAGTCGCTGTACGATACTCTCAAGCACCGGGGCCATCTCTCGCGCTCCATTCGCGCTGTCGACCGCCCGCACATCCTCCGTCAGAGCTTGCAAAGAATCAGTCACAGTCTCTCTGTCAGATAGGCTGCCCTGAACGCCCACGGGGTTAACCTTCGATGGGACGCTGGGTCCCTCGCTGCCCGGAGCGGCAATCACCGTCTCCACAAGGCGCTCGTCGATGATCTCAAGATGGTCGATGGCGCCAAGCAAGAGCACGCGGCTCACCAGCGCATTGAGCCGCCTCGGCAACCCACCGCTCGATCGCGCGAGCAGAGCATATGCGCCCGGTGTAAAGCGTGGGTTTCCTGTCCAGCCCACGACCTTGAGCCGATGTTCGATATAGGCTCCGACTTCATCATCGCGCATCGGGTCGAGGTGATGGGTAGCGATGATCCTCTGCCGGATTTGCTCGAGTTCTTCTGCCTCGGAAATCTTGTCCCGGAACTCCGGCTGGCCGAGCAAAAAGATCTGCAGCAGCGCCTGCCCGCCGAGCTGGACGTTGCTGAGCATCCACAACTCTTCCAGCGCCTCATGTCCCAGCCTTTGCGCCTCATCGATGATGAGGAGCGTGCGGCGCCCGGCCCGCGCCTGCTGATGGAGAAAGGCTTCGATGCAGCTCAGCAACCGCGCCCTGTCGGCCTCATCTGCCCGCAAGCCCAGCGACAGCGCGGTGAGACGCAGCAAATTGTCCGCGTCCACCTGCGTTGAAACGATTTTTGCGGCCGTGAGGCGCTGCGGATCGATCGTCGCCATGAGATGACCGACCAGCGTCGTCTTGCCCGCGCCGACATCCCCAGTAATGACTATGAAACCTTCGCCCTGAGCCAGACCATAGCCGAGGTAAGACATAGCCTTGCGATGCGTAAGGCTCTCGAAATAGAAGCGCGGATCGGGCGTGCGCTGAAATGGCCGACCCGCAAAATTGTAATAACGGTCATACATGCGGGTTGGATCTCCGGGACCGATACCAGACGGCGGCGCAAAGGCTATCAGACAGGTCCGGCTTATCCAACCGGCACGCGCCAGTGCGGGGCATGAACGTCATGACGCTTCGTCCATACGCACGAGGAGTTCCGGCGCTGCCCCGTGGCCCAGAAATCGCTCCGGGCTGGCAGATGCACCATAGGCGCCCGCGAGAAAAATGGCGACGAGGTCGCCCACTGCGACCTCCGGCAGAGCCAACCTGTCGCCGAGACGATCCAGCGGTGTGCAAAGGCAACCGACGATAGTGAGCGGCTCAGGCGAGAGCGGCTGGCCCATACGGTTGGCGATCGCCAGCGGATAGTTGCGGCGCACGACCGTCCCGAAATTCCCGGATGCCGCAAGCTGATGATGCAGGCCGCCGTCTACGATCGCAAACCGCTCCCCTCGACTCCGCTTCACATCGACGACGCGCGTAAGATAGACCCCTGCTTCCGCCACGAGATAGCGCCCAAGCTCTATCGCGAAACGGCAGTTCTGAAGAAGCGCCGAACGCCGCCCAAGCCGCCCCGCCAGTGCAGCGCCGATACTCGGAAGATCGACCGGTTCGTCCCCCGGGAAATAGGGCACCCCCAACCCGCCGCCCAGATTGACAAGCGGCGGCGATGCGCCGACGGCCTCAGTCAGTCGCTCGGCCAGCGCTACCGTGGCATCCTGTGCGGCAATGATCGCAGTGCTGTCCAGCGCCTGACTGCCGGCGAAAATATGCCAGCCCCGCCAGATCGCCCCGGCGTCGATCAGCCGGCGGGCTAGCGGCGCTGCCCTGTCCGTATCCACGCCAAATGGACTGGCGCGCCCGCCCATGTGCATGCCGGAGCCCTTGAGATCAAAGTCCGGATTGACGCGCACCGCCAGTTTCGGCGCCTTGCCAAGGCGGCCCGCAATCGCCAGCGCCCGGTCCGCCTCGCCTTCACTTTCCACATTGAGCGTGACGCCGGCCCTTATTGCGCCTTCAAGTTCGGCATCGCATTTGCCTGGCCCCGCGAAACTTATCCTGTCCGCGGCCATTCCCGCAGCTAGCGCCATCTCCATCTCGCCGGCTGAAGCAATGTCGAAGCCATCCACGCGCCCGGCCATATGGGTAAGCAACGGCGCGAAGGGGTTCGCCTTTATTGCATAGTGGACGTCCAGCGCCTCCGGCATAGCCGCGCGCAGGGCAGTCAGCCGGGCGTCGACCAGCCCCGCATCATAAGCGAAGAAGGGCGTCGCTCCCGCTTCGTGCGACAGCGCCTGGGCACCCGCACCGCCGATCAGCAACATCCCCTCCTCGCTCGCAAAGCCTGGGGGGATGGGGCCAATAGGCTTCGCTTTGATGGGATCCGCAGTCATGGCTGAGCCTCCACCGTCTCGCGGATGATCGCCGCCCGGTCGAGCTTGCCGTTCGCGTTGCGGGGGAAGTGGTCCATGATTCGGATCTCGGCCGGCTGCATGAAGTTGGGGAGCGCGTCCTTCAACGCGGCTGCTACCTTCTCCTCCAGATCGGCTCCGGCGGACATATTGGGACGAAGGGCGAGTATAATCGCCTGACCCAGCCGTTCGTCCTCTCGGCCAAAAGCCATTGCTTCGGCGACATCAGGAACGGCAAGCGCCGCCTCCTCGATCTCCGTCGGGCTGATCCGGTTCCCTGAGCTTTTGATCATCGCGTCGTCGCGCCCTACGAAATAGAGCAGGCCGTCGTTTTCCCGTACGACCGTATCGCCCGACCAGACCGCAATGCCACCACAGGTCGATGCTGGCGGCGCTAGACGAAACCGCCCGGCGGTACGCTCTTCATCCCGCCAATATCCCTTCCCCACCAACGGCCCACAGTGGACGAGTTCGCCCGCTTCCCCATCCGCCGTGACGCTTCCGTCCGGCCGCACCACAAGGACTTCCGCATCGGGGATCGCCCGCCCAATGCTAGTGGGATTATCGTTGAGCAACGCGGGCGGCAGATAGGTCGATCGGAATGCTTCGGTAAGGCCATACATGGCGTAAATGTCCACATCCGGGAACGTCTCGCGCAGCCGGGCGACCAGCTTACGGCTGAGCGCTCCTCCGCTGTTGGTGATACGCCTTACCGCCGTGATCGCCTCGCGCGGCCATTGCGCTTCCACCAGTTGCACCCATAGCGGCGGCACACCCGCCAGCGTCGTGATCTCCCATCGGGAACATGCCTTCACTACATCGCGCGGGGTGAGATAGTCCATCGGCGCGCCGGCTCCGCCAGCCCACCAGGTCGAGAAAAGCTGATTCTGGCCGTAATCGAAGCTCAGCGGCAAGACACCGAGCGTCCGGTCCTCCGGTTTCAGACCAAGATATGTCGCCACCGATCGCGCCCCGATCATGAGGTTTGCGTGGGAGAGCATCACGCCCTTGGGTCGGCCTGTGGAGCCGGACGTGTAGAGGATTTCGCAAAGCCCGTCGGGTGACCGGGTGGAGGGAGCGACGCGGCCCCGCGCCTCGTCCTGGAAGATGCTCGCAATCCCGGCCTCGTCGAGCATTGTGCAACCCTTCGGCACCTCCGCCGCGTCCAGCCCCGCAAGCCGGGCAGGCTGGGAGATCAGCATCACCGCCTCCGCGTCAGAAAGGATATGCCGGACCTGTCCCGACTTGAGCAGCGGATTGATCGGCACATAGACGTGCCCCGCACGCGCCACGCCCAACGGCAATATGGTAGCGACCAGCCCCTTGGGCAACCAAGCGGCGATGCGGCTCCCTTCTGGCAGATCGCGCGCCTCTAGCCACCCTGCCAAGCGCCCCGTCATCGCCTCCAGCTCCTCGAACGTCACTGTCCGGTCGCGCAGCAGCAGCGCAAGCGCGGCGGGATGGCCAAGGCCAGGCAAATGATCGAGCGGTAGAATCACCGTGCCGTCTTATCACCCGGACAGCCGATGCAAGTAGAACGGAGATAGATGCACGCGCTCGTTCCGCCGAAAGCGCTTTCCCTCGCTCCTCCGCAGCCCTAGAGGATCGCCGCAACTTATATGATCTCGTGAGCGAGGTGAGCCGTGCAGTCCGGCAAGAAGCTAATGCAAAGTTCCATCAATACCGAAACGGCACTTCGCGACAGCCTCGTCGAGGTTCTCGGAGTCGATCGTGCGCAGGTCAGCGCGTTCGGTGCAGACACGGCACTCTTCGGTACACTTCCCGAGCTCGACTCGATGGCCGTCGCCACGCTCCTTACAGATCTGGAGGATCGACTCGGCATCCTTATTGAGGATGACGAGATTGACGCGGAAATCTTCGAGACATTCGGAAGTCTGCGGGCTTATCTGCGCGCCAAGACGGGGGGCTGACCCGAACCGACGCCGTCAGGCGTCGACGCGCGCCT
>PJTZ01000301.1_pt1 | contig 13537 bp, 15 predicted proteins | sample 1512131 | NCBI WGS metagenome assembly PJTZ01 (sample SAMN08177679, study PRJNA422409) | Soil metagenome, whole genome shotgun sequencing project. | reverse complement strand
GGATGCTGCGGGCCGAAGTTGATCGTGTAGTTCTGGATCTCGGTATCACCCAGCGACGGATCGTCCGCATTGATGACGTGATCCAGCTTGTCGATATAGTCGGACATCAGGCGTCACCCCCCGAAGGCGTTTTGGGCTTACGGGTGCGGGTCGCCTTGGGCTTGTCGGCAGCCGGGGCCGCCTTCGCCCTACTCGCAACAGGCTTGGCGGTCGCCACGTCTGCAGCGTCATCCTTGGTGCCGGCCGTAGGCTTGGCCGCTTCCTTGTTCGCTGGTTCACCGGCGCCGGTCTGGCCTTTGTGCTCCGTGGTCTTGGGCGTCGGAGCAGCCGGCGCGCCTTTGGGCGCAGCCGGTGGCGGCGGAGGCGGCGCTGCGGGAGACGGTGCCCCCGGAGCCTGCGGCGCCTTTTCGTCACCCGGCAGAATATATTCAGCGCCCTCCCACGGGCTCATGAAATCGAAACTGCGGAAATCCTGCGCAAGCCGGACCGGCTCGTAGACAACACGCTTATGCTCTTCGGAATAGCGCAGCTCGACATAGCCGGTGAGCGGGAAGTCCTTGCGGAACGGATGCCCCTTGAAGCCATAGTCGGTAAGAATACGGCGCAGGTCCGTGTTGCCCGAGAAGAGCACGCCGTACATGTCGAACACTTCGCGCTCCAACCAGCCGGCGACCGGCCAGAGGTGCGTGACGCTGGGCACGGCATGGTCCTCATCGGTGGAGACCTTGACGCGCAGGCGGTGGTTCTTCGTCACCGAAAGCAGATGATAGCAGACCTCGAAGCGCTCAGCGCGCTCGGGATAATCGACACCGGCGATCTCCATGAGCTGCTGATAGGCGAATTGATCGCGCAGCACTTCCAGAACGGCCGCGAGCGCATCCCGCGCAACAGTGACAGAAATCTCGAAATGCTGGTCGACAATCTCGATCACGGACGATCCGAGCGCCGCCGAAATGGCGTCGGCCAGACCCTCGATCGGATTGATGCGCGGCGCAGGATGAATAGCGTTCACAGCGTCGCCCTCACCGCTCGATCGTGCCGACACGGCGGATTTTCCGCTGAAGCTGCATCACGCCATAAAGCAGCGCTTCGGCAGTGGGCGGGCAGCCCGGCACATAGATGTCCACAGGAACGATCCTGTCGCAGCCACGCACTACGCTGTAGCTATAGTGATAATAGCCGCCGCCATTGGCGCAGCTGCCCATCGAGATGACGTATTTGGGCTCCGACATCTGGTCATAGACCTTGCGGAGCGCCGGAGCCATCTTGTTGCAGAGCGTGCCGGCGACGATCATCACGTCGCTCTGACGCGGAGACGCACGCGGCGCCGCGCCGAAGCGCTCCATGTCATAGCGCGGCATGTTCACATGGATCATCTCGACCGCGCAGCACGCGAGGCCGAAGGTCATCCACCAGAGCGAGCCGGTGCGCGCCCACTGGAACAACTCTTCCGTCGATGTGACGAGAAATCCCTTGTCGCCGACCTCGCCGGTCAGCGCATTGAAGAAGTCCGTATCCGGCTGCGCGCCCGGGGCCATTCCGGCCGGCAAGGCGCCGAGCGTACCGGGGCGCTCAAGCTCTACTCCCAATCGAGGGCTCCCTTTTTCCAGGCATAGACAAGGCCGAGCACCAGCTCGAAAATGAAGACCATCATCGTCGTCCAGCCAGCCCAGCCAATTTCACCGAGGCTAACCGACCACGGAAACAGGAAAGCCGCTTCCAGATCGAAGATGATGAACAGAATGGCCACCAGATAGAAGCGCACATCGAACTGGCTGCGCGGATCCTCGAACGCGGGAAAGCCGCACTCATACTCGCTCAGCTTCTCCGGATCCGGCTTGTGAGCGCCCGTCAGCCTACCAACCACCATCGGCAGAAACACAAAGGCGGATGACAGCGCGAGCGCGATGACCAGAAACAGCAGGATTGGCAGATATTGTGAGAGATCGACCACCTTGAAGTCCCTTTTGCCGACAGCGGCTACGTTATCGGTTTCTGGGGCCGGGCTTTACGGCTGCCGCACCTGCGAAGCAAGGGGCGGAGGCGTGAGAATGACTCGCAATTAGCATCGACCAATGCCTCGCGCCGCCCCCGTTCTGTGACATATGATTGCGCCGATCGGACAACCAGAATCGATGAGCCGTTCTTGCAAATGACTTTCAACAACACTATCAAGTGACTCATGTTGGTCTGCATCTGCAACGCAATAAGGGAAGACGACCTTCGCGAAGCCGCGCGTCGCGGCGCCGACGATGCCGAATCCGCATATGCTTGGCTCGGAAAGCAGCCCAATTGCGGCATTTGCCTTGACCATGCCGACGACGTCATCATCGAGGAGCGGCGCTGCATCCCATCAGCATGTGCAGCTAAGATGATTGCCCGGCGCACGGACGCCGAGATTCGCGCCGCCTGATTGCTGCGACGAGCGCAACCGGCTCGCAATTTCATTCTATTTGGAAGCAATTGCGACACATTATCTCGCCCAGTTGCGAAACGTTAGCGCATGATTTTCCGATCAGAATCAACTATGTTTCGCGAAGACATCAATTTGCTGGAGCATTATGCATGAAGGGTGACGAGAAAGTCGTCGAATATCTCAATCTTGCTCTCAAGAATGAGCTGACGGCCATCAATCAATACTTCCTGCATTACCGCATGCTTCAGCACTGGGGCATCGAGAAGCTCGCGAAGTTCGAATATGAGGAATCCATCGACGAGATGAAGCACGCCGACAAGCTGGCGGAGCGCATCCTTTTTCTCGACGGCCTCCCGAACTTCCAGTTGCTGGGCCGCCTACGGATTGGCACGACCGTCGAAGAGATCCTCAAGGCCGATCTCGAGCTGGAATATGAAGCGCTGCCACCGCTCCGCGATGCGATCGAGCATTGCGAAAAGGTACGGGACTATGTGAGCCGCGACCTCTTCCAGCACATCCTCGACAGCGAGGAAGAGCATGTCGATACGCTGGAAACCCAGTTCGAGATGATCGAGCGCATGGGCATCCAGAACTATGTGCAGCTCAACAGCAAAGCCAAAGAGGACTGAGCACCTACGGGCGGGGCAGAGTGCGCAGCGCGGTGTCGCGCGCCGCCCCGCTCCTCACGCTCCCGCCTGGGCCGTAAACCTCCCACTGCCCATCGGCCACATAGACAAGCTGGCCGCCCACCATCGTCGCCAGCGTCGGCTCACCCCATTGCGGATGCTCGCGCTCTACGACGGCCACCCGGTCGATCGCTGTCTCCTGCTCATTAAGCGTGATACGCAGTAGCCGACGCGGCACCGTTCCATTCTGGATCGCGAACAGGGCGCCACCATCGCGCAAAAGCCCATCGATCCCGTCGAGCATTTCCGGCACGGCCGCGTGCAGCCAGGTCACCTGGCCATCGGACAGATCGACACGCGCCAGCCCCTTGGCGTAATCGGCAACCAGCAATCCGCGCCGATCAAATGTCGGCACCATGCCCTGCGGTCGCCGGAGCGAACCCACCGCAACAAAATCCTCCAGCGCAGCGCAACCTGGCGCGCAACGATAAATGCCGCCCTTGACGCCATCGCTCACATAGACGCTGCCATCAAAGCCGATCGTCACATCTCCCGGTGTGCCCGTGCTGCCCTGCGGCAATGGATGACGCGCAACGACCTGAAGGGTATCGACGTCGATCTCGATCAGCCCTGGCGCGATCGAGCGGCGGTCCGCGACCGGCTCGGCGACGCCGTTCGCAACCCACAGCCGCCTGCGCCGGTCATCCAGCGCCATGCCGAACAGCCCACCCAGCCCCTCGGGCAAGGCAATGGCCTGCCATCCGGCAATGTCTCGCACGAGCAGCCGGCCATTGACGACCGTTCCCGCGAAGAGCCGCCGCGTCCGCGCGTCAAACGCGAGACCTTCGACCAGCCGATACTTTGCGGGTATCGCATCATAGGGAACGCTGACGGCGACAGGCTGGACATTCTCGGCAAAGGCCGCGTGGAGGCTTTGCCGTCGCTCTTCGGACAAGAATGGCGCTATGCGTTGCTGGCTCTCGGGGGAAAGCCCAGCGCCCATAGCGGCCAGTAGATCCGCAGTGGCTCCTACCGCTGTACCGTCTCGCTTTTCGATCGCGTCCGCGATGCGTACCCGCACGGCGGACGCACTGATTTCGGCGGAGGGTGCCTGTGCGCGAGCACCGATCGTGAGCAGAGCGGCGGCAGCGAGACCCGCAAGAAAGCAAGCAACCGGGGCGACGCCCTTCCGCATAGGATCAGGCGTTGCGCAGCGCGCCAGCGAGAAGCTTGTGCAGCTTGCTGTGGATCACATCGTTGGCGGCGAGGACTTCGCGCCGCTCGATCGGCTCCGCGCCACCACGAAAGTCAGTGACGAAGCCACCCGCCTCGCGCACGATCAACATGCCTGCCGCCACGTCCCATGGCTGAAGGCCGCTTTCCCAAAAGCCGTCATAGCGGCCCGCAGCAACATGCGCGAGATCGAGCGAAGCCGCGCCAAAACGGCGAATACCTGCGATGGACGGCGCGATGGCACCGAAGATGCGGCTCCACTGCGCCATGTCGCCGTGGCCCATAAACGGGATGCCGGTGGCGATCAGCGCTTCCGAGAGATCGCGCCGCGCCGAGACGCGCAAACGCTGGTCGTGCCGCCAGGCGCCGCGCGATTTCTCTGCCCAGTAGCTTTCATCGGTGATCGGTTGATAGACGAGGCCGGTCGTGACTTCGCCCCAGCCCTGCCCGCCCAGCTTGGGCTCCTGCACCGCAATGGAGATGGCGAAGTGCGGAATGCCATGCAGGAAGTTGGTGGTGCCGTCGAGCGGATCGACGATCCAGCGCGGCTTGGTGGGATCGCCAGCGATCTCCCCGCCTTCTTCGAGCAGGAAACCCCAGTCCGGCCGAGCCTTCTGAAGCTCCGCGAACAGCGTGCGTTCGGCCTTCTGGTCCGCCATGGAGACGAAATCGGCCGGTCCCTTGCGGCTGACCTGCAAGTGCTGCACCTCGCCGAAGTCGCGGCGGAGCTGCGGCGCGACTTTCCGCGCAGCGCGATCGATAACGGTCAAAAGGCCGGAATGGGAAACCATCTTATACTCCCTCTGTCGCCCTACACAGGCGCCAGGCACATGCGTTGCGGCTCAGCGTGTCGCCGGAGCGGTCTTGGGTCGATAACCGCACACGCCGGCGATGACGCCGAGCATTTGATTAGGATTGTTGCGATCGACCTTGCTCGAATTGGCAGCGATCACCTTGTCGGTAGCCTCGCTGATCTTTGCCAGATTATTCTCGTACATGCAGCCGAAGAGCGCATCCTTGATCGGCGCCTCGACCTTGTCCGACTGAAGTGCGCTGAGAATGATCTTTAGGCTGGCGGCGGCGCTCTCCAGCTGCGCCTTGGAGGGGCGCGGTCTTGCGGCAGGCGCCTTGGGCGCCTGAGCGCTGGCGGGAACGGCCGCCAGAGCCACCATCATCCCCGCAGCGAGGGAAAGCGCGCGCCCGCCCACGATCACTCTGCCCGCTTCACATACTCGCGCTCGTACACATCGACCACGACGCGAGTGCCGGTGGTGATGTGCGGCGGGACCATCACGCGCACGCCATTGTCCAGGATCGCCGGCTTGTAGCTGGCGGAGGCGGTCTGCCCCTTCACCACGGCGTCGGCTTCCACCACGGTCGCTTCGACCGTCTCGGGAAGCTGGACGCTGATCGGGCGCTCCTCATACATTTCGAGCATGACCATCATGCCGTCCTGCAGGAAAGCGGCGGCATCGCCCACCAGATCGGTAGGCAGGTTGATCTGATCGTAGGTCTCCGTGTCCATGAAGACGAGCATGTCGCCCTCGGCATAGAGATACTGGAAATCCTTGGTATCAAGTCGGATGCGCTCGACGCTCTCGGCGGAGCGGAAGCGGACGTTGTTCTTGCGTCCGTCGATCAGGTTCTTCAGCTCCACCTGCATATAGGCGCCGCCCTTGCCGGGCTGGGTGTGCTGGATCTTCACGGCGCGCCACAGCCCGCCCTCATATTCGATATTGTTGCCGGGACGGATGTCCACGCCGCTGATCTTCATCGCGCGTCTCGCTTGACTAAAATTTTGGAGAAAGAGCCGGTGGCGCCTCTACTCCCTCACAGGCGCACTGGCAAGGCCATCGCAGGCCGTGAGCACGCCTGCGATGAACCGGTCGCATCGCCGATCACCCAAGCAACGCGCCGAATGCGCGCACCCCGGCGGCCGGGCCATCGGAATGCGACCAAACCGCACTGCTCACCGCGAGGAAATCCGCACCTGCGGCCACGAGCGGCGCAGCATTGCCTGCATTAATGCCACCGATCGCGACACAGGGCAGCTCGAAGAGACTGGACCACCAGGTGAGAATATCCGGCTCGGCGTGATGCTCGACCGACTTGGTCGTCGTCGGGAAGAATGCCCCGAAGGCGACATAATCCGCCCCCGCCTCGCCCGCTTCCATCGCGAGATGGCGGCTGGCGTGACAGGTCACGCCGATTTGCGCCTGCGGCCCCATGAGCCGGCGTGCCTCTCGGGGGTCGCCATCGCCCTGCCCCAGATGCACACCATCGGTGCCCAGCCGCTTCGCCAGCGCCATGTTGTCATTGAGGATGAACGCCACATCCCGATCCGCGCAGAGCTTTTGCAACGGCTCGGCCAAGCGCGCGATCTCATCTTCGCTGACACCCTTCAGGCGCAGCTGGAAGGCTGCGACCGGTCCGCCATCAAAGGCGGAAGAGAGCGCCTCCACGAAGCCGGTATCGGTAGATGACGGTGAGATGAGATAGAGCTGGCAAGAGAGCGCATTGGTCATGGATCGGCCCGTAATCGTTCCAGAGCCGCGATGAAAGCCTCCTGATCGTCCAGCCGGTGAACGAGCCGGGAGATGCGGCGATGCCCCATCATGACCGGCTCCGTGAGATCCAGGACCACATTCGGCCAGGCAATCAACGCGCAATTGAGCGTTTCGCGATCCCTGACCAGAGCAAGGGTCCACTTGGCCCGGACTCCCGCGATCTGAGAGACCGGCACCGTGAGGCCGCGCAACGTCCCACACCGCCATACGAGATCCTCGTCCTCAAGGATGACGGGCAGACGCCGGAACGAGCGGATGAGCACCAGCAGCCACGCGAGCACCAGGAGGCTGACCACACAAAGCGCCACGGAGAGTGCCGGCCACCACAATCCCAGCAGAAGATGAAGCGCCACCGCCTCGACCAGCAAGAATGCCACGAAGACGGCCATCATAGGGATGAGGCTGCGGTGATAATGAAAACAGGTCATTGGACTCGGGACCAGTCGCACGGACGAGCAGTTGTTCATAGCCGGATCATCCGGCGCGGCGTAACACCGAACGATGAAGAAGGCTTTCCTGATCGTCGGCGTTTTTATGCCGCTCGCCGCTTGCGCGACGAACCCACCTTCCCGCACCGGCGGCGGACCGGCCCGGATCGGGCAGACGGCCTATTATGATGGGCCGCGTGTGCGTCCTGACCGGCTCATTGAGGACAGTCGCTGTCCAATGAATGCCCGCTGCGTGTGGGCGGGGCGCGTCGTTCTTCGGGCCACGGTGTTCGGCGGCGGATGGACGAAGCAGGTTGACCTTACGCTCGGAGAGCCATTGCAAATCGCAGACGGCGCCCTGACGCTCACTTCCGTCTTGCCAGAGAAACGGACGGATAAGGCAATCAAACCCACCGACTACCGCTTCACCTTCGCGTTTCAGGGCGGGCTCTGACGCCCGCCCAAGTCCACGCCTTAAACAGTCTTGTTGACCGAAGCCCCGTAGATTTCGTCGATTGCCTCGCCCAGGGATGCGTTGAACTCCGCGTCTGTCATCTGATGACGCAGGTCGTTGAGCAGAGCGCGGCTGAAGCTGGCGATGATGCCCTTGTTCTTTGCCAGTTCGACGCAAGCCTCGGGCCGAGCGAACCCGCCCGAAAGCGCTACGACGCGCAGCACCTTGGGATGCTCCACCAGCGGATCGAAGAGGCCGGGCTTTGCGGGTAGCGAGAGCTTCAGCATCACCTGCGTGCCCTCGGGCAAGGCATCGAGCGCGAGCAGGATCTCGTCCAGCAGGATCTGGTCAGCCTGTGCGCGCTCCAGTGACTTGATGTTCACTTCCGGCTCGAGGATTGGCATCAGTCCGGCAGCAAGCACCTGCCTGCCCACCTCGAACTGCTGCTGGACGATTGCCTTGATCCCGGCGGGGTTTGCAAGATTAACGACCGAGCGCTCCTTGGTGCCATAGACACCCAGGCCCTTGGCGCGCGCCAGAAGCGCGTCCAGTTCCGGCATCGGTTTCATGAGCTGCACGCCGTGTTCCTCGGCCTCCAGCCCCTTGTCGATCTTGATGAACGGCACGACGCCGCGCTCGATGAGCGCAGTGGGCGTGGGCTTGCCATCGACCGTTCCGTCCATGGTCCGCTCGAAGAGGATCGCGCCCAGCACCTTGTCACCCGAAAAGCTGGGTGCGCTGATGATGCGGCGGCGCATCTGGTGGATGAGGGCGAACATCTCCTCATCGCCCGAATAGGCATCTTCATCAATGCCATAGCCTTTAAGCGCCTTGGGCGTGGAGCCCCCGCTCTGATCGAGCGCGGCAATGAAGCCTTGGCCCTTTGCGACCTTATCGGTCATGTCCGTGTCGAGCATCTGCACATACCCCTGTTTTTGCACGGTGGAGCCGCGTGAACGCGGCGGAAAAGCTGGCGATGCGCCGGGCGGCGCACCCCTGCCCTGCGGGCTTAGTTGCTGCACCTGCGAGAAAAAGCAACCCGCTCAAGCAGCGGGTCGTCCCTTTCTGGGTGCAGGTCCCCGATTCAGCCGATGAGCGCTTTGACGCCGGGCAGTTCCTTGCCTTCCATCCATTCGAGGAACGCGCCGCCTGCCGTGGAAACAAACGTGAAGTCGCCAGCGACGCCGGCATGGTTGAGCGCCGCGACGGTGTCGCCGCCGCCCGCGACGGAAACGAGACTGCCCTCCTTGGTAAGAGCCGCCGCCGTCCGCGCCAGCGCGACAGTTGCCGCATCGAACGGGGGGATCTCGAACGCGCCCAAAGGCCCGTTCCACACCAGAGTGCGGCAGTTCTTGAGCGCGTCGCCCAGTGCTTCGACAGCAGCGGGGCCGACGTCGAGGATCATCTCGTCGGCTGCGACCTCATGAACGTTGCAGGTGCGGACCGAAGGAGGATTGGCCGCGAATTCCTTGGCCACCACGACATCATAAGGGAGATGAATGGTGCAGCCGGCGGCTTCCGCCTTTGCGAAGATGGCCTCGGCGGTTTCCGCCAGATCCTTCTCGCAAAGCGATTTGCCGACATCCACGCCGCGCGCGTGAAGGAAGGTGTTGGCCATGCCGCCGCCGATGATGAGATGATCGACCTGCGTGACAAGATTGTTGAGCACGTCGAGCTTGGTGGAGACCTTCGCGCCGCCCACCACCGCCGCGACCGGCTTTTGCGGATTGCCGAGCGCTGCTTCCAGCGCGTCCAGCTCCTTCTCCATCGATCGGCCGGCAAAAGCGGGCAGCTTGTGCGCCAGCCCCTCGGTCGAGGCATGGGCGCGGTGCGCGGCGGAGAAAGCGTCATTCACGTAGAGATCGCCGAGCGCCGCCATGCCCGCGACCAGCGCGGGATCATTCTTCTCCTCGCCCAGGTGGAAGCGCGTATTCTCCAGGATCGCGATATCGCCGGGTTGCATCACTGCAATGCCGGCCGCCGCACCCTCGCCCACGCATTCCGGGATGAACTGCACGTCGCGGCCCAGCACGTGCGTGAGCGCACGGGTAACGAGACTTAGCGATGTCTCCGGCGACTTCTGGCCCTTGGGTCGCCCGAAATGGGCAAGGATCAGCACCTTGGCTCCGCGATCCGCCAGCTCGAGAATGGTCGGCGCGGCGGCCCGCAGGCGTGTGTCGTCGCTGACCGCATGGTCCTGCATCGGCACGTTGAGATCTTCACGGACAAGCACGCACTTGCCTGTGATATCGCCCATGTCGTCGAGCGTCTTGAAGGGCTTGGTCATATCATTTCCCCTGAGCACCCAGCCCGTTCGGGCTGAGCCTGTCGAAGGCTCTCCTGAGCGACTGCTGCGAGCAGTCAGTCGAAGGGCCCTGCTCTTTCTTCAAGAAAGGAAGAACGACCCTTCGACAAGCTCAGGGCGAACGGTGGTTATCCGCTCGCTATGTTACAGGAACTTCGCCATCACGCCGGTGGTGTCGACCATGCGGTTCGAGAAGCCCCACTCATTGTCGTACCAGCTGAGCACACGCACCAGCTTGCCCTCGATCACTGCCGTCTCCAAGCTGTCGACCGTGGAGCTGCGTGGGTCGCCATTATAGTCGATGGAGACCAGCGGCTCATCCGAATAACCAAGCACGCCCTTGAGCGGACCGCTCTCCGACGCGGCCTTGAGCAGGCCGTTCACTTCCTCGACCGTGGTGTCGCGGCTCGGGATGAACTTCAGGTCCACGACCGAGACATTGGGCGTGGGCACGCGCACGGACGATCCGTCGAGCTTACCCTTGAGCGCAGGAAGCACTTCGCCGACGGCGCGGGCGGCGCCCGTCGTCGTGGGGATCATGGAGAGCGCTGCGGCGCGAGCACGGCGCATATCCTTGTGGATCTGATCCAGCGTGTTCTGATCGTTGGTGTAGCTGTGGATCGTCGTCATGAAGCCCCGCTCGATGCCGATGGCATCGTGCAGCACCTTCGCGAGCGGCGCGAGACAGTTGGTCGTGCAGCTCGCGTTGGAGATGACGATGTCGTCAGCCGTCAGCGTGTCGTGGTTGACGCCGAAGACGACCGTCTTGTCGACGTTCGTGCCGGGCGCGGAGATGATAACACGCTTGGCGCCGGCGGTCAGGTGAGCGCTCGCCTTCTCCTTGCTGGCGAAGATGCCCGTGCATTCCAGCGCGATATCGACGCCCAGCGCCTTGTGCGGAAGATTGGCGGGATCGCGCTCGGCCGTCACCTTGATGTGCTTGCCGTTGACGACGATGTCGTTGCCGTCGACCTCCACGGTGCCGTTGAACGGGCCATGGACGCTGTCGCGCTTGAAGAGCAGCGCGTTCGACTTGGCGTCACCCAGATCATTGATGGCGACGAGTTCGAGGTCGTGATCGGTGCGCGAGAGGATCGCGCGCGCCACCAGACGCCCGATGCGTCCGAACCCGTTGATTGCAACCTTCGTCGCCATGTTCGTCTTACTCCTTGTTCACGATGTTTTGAGCGCCTCTTGAATGCGTGGCGCGATCTGATCGGCAGTGAAGCCGTAATATGAATAAAGCACGTCGCCTGGCGCCGACTTGCCGAAGCTGTCGATACCGATCCGGAGACCGCCAAGACCGGTGATGGCCTGCCAGCCGAAGGTCGTGCCCGCCTCGATCGTAACCCGGAACGCGCCTTCGGGCAGCACGGAAGCCTGATAGACCTCGTCCTGAGCCAGGAAGCGCATGAGACTGGGCATGGAGACGACACTGGCCGTCACACCCTGCTCGCCCAGCAGCTTCGCGGTCGCCACCGCGATCTCGACTTCCGATCCGGTCGCGACGATGACAACGGCGGGTTTCTCGGCCGCGACCAGCGTATAGCCACCCCGCGCGCTGAAATTCTGCGAGATATCGGTGCGGACCTGAGAGACGTTCTGGCGAGTCAGCGCCAGGAGCGTGGGGCCGGTCTCATTGCGCAAGGCCAGTTCCCAGCATTCCGCCGTCTCGATCGCGTCGCAGGGGCGGAACACTTCGAGGTCCGGCACCATGCGCAGCGACATGACATGCTCGATGGGCTGGTGCGTGGGGCCATCCTCGCCCTGCCCGATGCTGTCGTGAGTCATCACGAAGATGCTGCGAACTTGCTGGATCGCCGCCATGCGGATGGCGTTGCGCGCATAGTCGGAGAAGACAAGGAACGTGCCGCCATAAGGAATGACGCCGCCATGCAGCGCCATGCCGTTCATCGCCGCGCACATGCCGAATTCGCGAATGCCATAATAGACATAACGGCCCGCATAGTCGTCCTTCGAGAAGCCGACGCTCTGGTCCTGCGACTTGGTGAGGTTCGATCCGGTAAGGTCGGCCGAACCGCCCATTGTTTCGGGCACCATGGGGTTGATGACGTCGAGCACCAGTTCGCTGGCCTTGCGGGTCGCGACTTTCTTCGGCTCGGCGATCAGCTTCTCAAGATAAGGCTTGAGCGAGAAATCGGCGGGCAGCTTGCCTGCCATGCGACGCTCGAACTCCGCTTTCTGGCCGTTGGCCGCAAGCCGATCCTGCCAATTGGCATGAACGTCCTTCGAGCGCTTGCCGATTTGCAGCCAGGCGTCCCGCACATCGTCGGGCAATTCGAACGGCGGCAGATCCCAATCAAGCGCGGCACGGGTCGCGGCGACTTCGTCCGCGCCCAACGGCGAGCCATGCACCTTGTTGGTGCCCGCCTTGTTGGGCGAGCCCTCGCCAATCCGGGTGTGGCAGGCAACGATGGACGGGCGCGGATCGGCGGCGGCTTCAGCAAGCGCGCGACGGATATCCGCATAATCCTTGCCGTTGCAGCTGGTCGTGTGCCAGCCGGTGGCGGCATAGCGCGCGAGAACGTCTTCGCTCGACGACATGGAGACCGCGCCGTCGATAGTAATCTTGTTGTCGTCCCACAGCACATTGAGGCGGCCGAGCCCGAGATGACCGGCAAGGCCGATCGCCTCGTGATTTATGCCTTCCATGAGGCAGCCGTCACCCGCGATCACCCAGGTCTTGTGGTCGACCAGCTCGTCACCGAACACCGCATTGAGATGACGCTCGGCCATCGCCATGCCGACAGCCATCGCGAGCCCCTGCCCCAGCGGCCCGGTCGTCGCCTCGACGCCAGCCAGCAGGAAATTCTCGGGATGGCCGGCACAAGGGCTGGTGATCTGACGGAACTGCGAAATCTGCTCCATCGTCGGCTCTTCATAGCCGGTGAGGTGAAGCAGCGCATAAACCAGCATCGAGCCGTGGCCCGCGGACAGCACGAACCGATCGCGATCCGCCCACTTGGGCGCAGCGGGATCATATTTCAGGAAATCACTGAAGAGCACGGTCGCTACATCGGCCATGCCCATCGGCATACCGGGATGGCCGCTGTTCGCCGCCTGAACCGCATCCATCGCAAGCACTCGGATGGTATCGGCCAGTCGCTTTTCGGTGATCGCCATGTCCGGCAATAGTCCTTCCTGTCGCGACACGCCCCTGCACGGCAGCGTCTAGATGGGCGCTCGCGCGTGACCTGATGCCACAACGAGTCGGGTGGGGTTCCTTTGTCGCCTCGTCCGCCAAGCGTCAACCGTTGCGCCCAATTCCGTGGCGAGGCGAGGACGAAGCGGCGCAAGGGCGTGCTCGGGTCACAACCTCCCTTTTGCAATCCCGAAATCGCATGTTAAGGGTCCGGCCATGGCGAGTGAGCGTATGATGCAGGCAATCGGCCGGCTGGAGCAGGCCCTTGGCCGTGCCGAAAAGGCAACGCGCGACATGGCCGAGGCGCGCCGGGCAATATTGGAAGCCGAGCCGTTATCGTCAACG
>PJTZ01000299.1_pt1 | contig 13691 bp, 7 predicted proteins | sample 1512131 | NCBI WGS metagenome assembly PJTZ01 (sample SAMN08177679, study PRJNA422409) | Soil metagenome, whole genome shotgun sequencing project. | reverse complement strand
CCGGACTGGAAGTGGATGGCGACGCAGACCTACACGAACGATCAGTTCTCGATCTTCCTGCAGGAGCGCTGGTTCAGCGACGGCGTCATCAGCAACAATTATGTCGAGTGTGAGCCGGGCACGTGCCCGCTCTCGACAGGCAACAACCAGACCATCAGCCCGAAGGATAATTTCCTGCCCGGCGCCTTCTACATGGACATCGGCGGCACTTATAATCTCACGCCGCAGATTTCCGCCTACTTCAAGGTCGACAATCTGTTCGACCGCGATCCGGCGATCACGCACATCTTCTCCAACCCCGCGCTCTATGACGCGCTGGGCCGGACCTACCGTGCGGGCGTCCGCTTCAAGTTCTAAGAATACGAATTGAGGCAGGGCGAGCCACAACGGCAACCGCCCTGCCTCCAGGCACAAAAATAGAAAGGGCGACTCCTGCATGTCAGGAGTCGCCCTTTCTATTTATAGCCGGCAGCACATCGCTGCCGGCCACTCGATCATGGAAGGTCAGTCGCGGAACATCAGCGGCGCCATCTGATAGAGGCTGCGCCGCCACGAGAGAAACTCGTGCGCGGTATCGGGCGAAACATAGAAAACGCTGTTGAGGCCCGCTGCCTTCAGCGCTTCCGCATTCGCCTTGGGATCGGGACGCGACGCCCCGTTCGCCGGTGCACGTGCGTTTCCGCCTGACAATTCCTTGCTGCCATAGCTCACAAACACCAGCTTCACCTTATCCTTGAAGCCAGGCGTGCTGTTGACGTCCTCCATGGAGAAGGTCCCGCCGCTGAGCAGGCCGATATGAGAGAATTTGTCGAGATTCTTTGGCGCAATCGCCTTGGTCTCGAAACCGCCCATGGAAAGACCCGCCATCGCCCGGTGGGGCTGATTGGCCAGGGTGCGGAAATTAGCATCGACATAAGGAATCAGCTCGTCGACCAGCACCGTCTGGAACGGCTTGATATCGAAGCTGTTGATCGTACCGGGCCGCGCGTCATTGGTCATGCCGTACGTCATCACGATAATGAACGGCCGCGTCTTTCCGGCTGCGATCAGATTATCCATGATGAGATTGGCGTGGCCTTGATTGGACCAGGCCGTCTCGTCCTCACCCCAGCCGTGCTGGAGATAGAGCACCGGATAGCGCGTGCTCTGGTTCTTGTCATAGCCCGGGGGCGTGTAAACGAATGCCCGGCGCGACGTGTTGGTGCTGGGGGAGGGGAACAGAATCTGCTGGACGTTGCCATGCGGCACATTCTTGAGCGCATAGAAGTCGGCATCATGCGCCGGGATTTCGATGCCGCTTTCCCAGCGGACGCCGCCGTAGAAGTTGAGCGCGCCCGGATCGTTGAAGGTGCCGCCGTCAACATTGAGGTGATAATAATGGAAGCCCTCATCAAGCGGACCTTCCGATGTGCCGACCCAGGCGCCGTCGGCGCCCTTGGCCAGTGTCGTGCCGCCGCGTCCGCCAAGGCCCAAGCTTGCGCGGACGCTCTTTGCGTCAGGTGCTACAACCCGGAAGCGGACATAACCCTGCGAATTAACCTGAGGATACTCCTGACCGGGCTGGTTGAGGGAGGACGGCTTGAAGTCTTCCTTGATCGCCGGCGCGGCGGCAGGAGCGGGACTTACCGGGGCGGGGGTTTGCGCCGAGGCCGACCCCACACTCACGGCGGTAGCCAGCAATAAGGCAAGCATTCGTTTCAAAAGACATCTCCCCAAGGCAATAGGAAGGCTCTGGGCCCTCTCCAGGAAGAATTACCCCGACTAATAGGGGACTTCAAGAACGCTTTGGAGAATAGGGCGGCGAAGGAATCCCGCGCCCCCAGCGGCCTACTCCATACGTTTCAGAATGCTGGCGATGTCCGCGAAAGCAAACGCCACGGAACTGTCGGCAAGTCCATAGGGAAGGAAAAGCGTCGGCCCCAGTCTCATCGCCCCACAGGTATAAACCACATTTGGCACATAGCCTTCCCGATCATGATCGGCTGCCGCAAGCAGTGGCTCGGGCGTGCGTGCAAGCACCTTTCCGGGATTATTCTTATCGAGCAGCGCGGCGCCGAGAGCATATTTGCGCATCGGGCCAACACCGTGAGTGAGCAGCAGCCAGCCTTCATCGAGTTCGATAGGTGCGCCGCAATTACCGATCTGGATGAATTCCCAAGGATAGCGCGGTTCCAGCAGCCGCGTTCCGCCTGACCAGTCCGTGAGCTGATCCGACTCCAGGAGGAAAAGATTCTTGCCGTCCTGGCGCCCGATCATGCGGAAGCCGCCGTCGATCCGGCGCGGGAAAAGCGCCATGCCCTTGTTGACTGCAGCGGCACCATCCATCGGAGTGAGGGAGAAGCTGCGGAAGTCGCGTGTCCGGAGAAGCTCGGACCGGATCGCGCGGCCGCTATAGGCCGTATAGGTGCCGATCCATTCCCGCGAGCCGTCGTCATGATCGAACGGCGTGAGGCGCAGATCCTCGAGACCATTGGCCTGCGCCGGTGTGACGGGAAAAATGACCGTGCCGGACAAAGTGCTATCCAGATCGCGCTCGACGACGATCGTGCCGTCCGTATCCGGTGCCTGCGATCGAGCAATCGCCGCAGTGGCCACGGGGGGCGGGGGCGGAAGCATGAACATACCATCCGAGCTGACCAACCCCTCGCGAAACGCGACAGAGCTGATGTGGCCTTCACCCACAGCGCGCAAAGACATGACGAACCGCACCGTGCCGGGAGCGAGGCCCGACTGATCGGGATGCGGCACAATCGACGGGTTCATCAAGGCCGCAGCCTGATAACTGTACTCATGGCAGAAATAGGCGCCGATCAGCTGGCGCTGTGCCGCCGAGTAGTCATCGGAAGTGAGCGACAGGTCGTTCGCCACCTGCTCGAAACGAGTCTCGAATACGCGCGTGATCTGCCAGTGCCGCCGGTCGAAATCGCGGAATACTTCCGCGAGCGCTTTTTGGACGGCCGCTTCGTCCATACCGAGAATATCGCTGACAAGTCGCGCACCCCGGCTGGATGCCGAACCGAGCGCTTGCCATGATAAATGAAAGGGCCGCACGACGACGCGCGCCGGGTCCGCAGTCAGGCGTTGATCGAGTCGGCGGAAAATGGGCAACGCTTTCTCGTCAGTCGCTTCTTCAGGAAGCGCTGCTTGTGCAAAAGCGGGCGGGTTCAAGTCAAGCCACTCGTTCTGCTAGACAACCAGAAGCTGTGGAACGAGCTCGGATTTTCCGGCGAGTTCCGCCATTGCCTGCCGGGCCATTTGCAAGGCGAGTACCGACTCTGCACCAAGATTCAGATTTACACCCTGCGACGTCAGGCCATCATAGCAATAGCCTTCATCCTCGCTGATGAGCGGCAATCCCAGATCATTCTGCCCTTCAAACCAGCTGAAAGCGGCATTGGCTGCATCGATCCATATCTGGTCCGGCTGGGATCGATAGGCAGTTACACATGCTTCGATCGTCGCGGTCGCCTCAAGTGGCTGCTGATCGAAGATCGCCGTCGAATCCAGCGGTTGGCCAAAACTCTCCGTTGCAACGGGCCGGAAGAAGCCATTCGGCCCGGTTTGACGCTTGAGCAACCAACGCAACGTCTCGAGACCCGACGTGATTGCGTCCGCATCACCCAACAGGTGCCCGGCTTCGATCATTGCCTGCGGCAAGCGGGCATTGTCGTAGGACAGCACGCTCTCGAACCAGGGTAGGTCCGCTTGCCGAGCGTCAGCAAGGATCTGCTGCAGACGATCGAGACCGCGACGCAGCAATTCGGCTGCAAAAGGATGATTGGGCTCAGCCTTGAGCGCACCTACAAGGCCTAGCATGGCAAAGGCGATCGCTCGGGGCGATGACAAGGTGGAGGCCATAGGCGCTGCCTTGTTGAACAGGCCAGTCGCCCAGCGGCGGATGGCGTCGCGCGGCGCGGTGCGCATGACCTCACCCAGCGCCCAGAGCGTCCTGCCATTCGAATCTTCCGAGCCGCTTTCCTCCAGCCAGCGCCGGTCATAGCCCATGAAATTGCGGAACCGCTGCGCGTCCTCGTTCCAGCCATGCTCGACAAACGCGGCATAGACGACAGCCAGACGAGCGCGCTCGGCGGGATCCCCCGCCCGTGTCGCACAGACGAGCTTGAGAGCGCGGGCGTTATCGTCGATGCAGTAGCCATGGCGCCGGTCTGGCACACCGTGGATGCTGTGCTGGATGATGCCGACTGCGTCCGTCATTGCGGCGATGCCGGTCAGTTGGACACGAGCGGGATCGCACGTGCGACGATCCGGCAATGAGACGGGACGGCCGGATACTGCATCGGAAAAGACGTCCATCACGGCCCTCGCATTTTGTTGCCAAATAGTCGGCCGTGACGCTCGCCAAACCTTGAGCGCCTGCGCGGCAAGGCGCGCAGGATCATCGAACAGTTCCAGTAGCGCGGCCGTAATCGCGGCCGAATCCGCAAAAGGCACAAGAGTGCCCACGCCGCCTGCAAGCGCTTCCTCTGCATGGACATACGGCGTGGAGACCACAGGCCGGCCAAGCGCGAGCGCATAAGACAAAGTTCCGGAGGTCACCTGCTCCCTTGAAAGATAGGGGGTGAGATAAACGTCGCTCGCCTGCAGGAAGTCCAGCAGCGCGTCGTCTTCCAGAAACCGGTCGACGAAGGTAACGTGGCCCTCAACCCCGAGGTTGCGGGCGAGCTCGATCAGGCTCTCGCGATAGGCCTCGCCCTGCTCACGTACGAGGGCGGGATGAGTAGCCCCCAAGATGAGATAAGTCAGATCTGGGTGACGAGCGACAACGCCGGGTAAAGCGCGAATGGCGTGTTCGATACCCTTGCCGGGCGAAAGCAGGCCGAATGTCATCACGATCGGCCCCGTTCCGAGACCGAGGCTTTCTTTGAGCAACGTGGTTTCCACCAGCGGACGATCGGGCGCACCGTGAGGGGTGACCTCTATCCGGGCCGGATCGGCCTCATACACCGTGCGCAGCAAGCGCGCAGCTTCATGCGCCATGACGATGAGCTGGTCCGCCTTGGCGACAAGTGCGTTCATTACCCGGCGTTGATCTGGCGACGGATCGGGCAGCACGGTGTGGAGGGTAATGACCACTGGAATATCGAGGTGCCGCAAAAGAGCGAGAAGATGCTCTCCGGCCGGCCCGCCGAAGATTCCGAACTCATGATGAATCCACAAGAGTTGCGCGCCGGACCGGGAAATGGCCGCTGCTGCCCGCACGTAAGCCGACACATCATCAGCCGCGATGGTCATGGCGACGTCCGGCCCGTAACTGACCTCATGCCCGTCATCCATCGCATAATGATCGACAGTGAGCCGGGGATATTCTGCACGGAGTGCGGCAACGCTATGGCTGGTATAGGTTGCAAGGCCACATCGGCGAGGAAGCGCATTACCCAATACGGCAATGTGAGAAAGAGACGCTTCGACTGGCCGATGGAACATCGCTTTCCTTTCTTGCGGCGCCGCACAATGCGGGCGACAGCAATATTCATTAACATCCATTCAGGCCGGAAAGTTCCCACCTGTTATGTGGATGTCTCTAAGGAATTAGGCGGTTTAACCACGAGCCTTACACCGCGACTTTCCGACTCCCGCAAGAGTGCGTCCTGTTGCAAATGCGAAACGAATACCACTGCCAGCGAGTAGAGGGCGCGATCAGTCACCGCCCCTCATCCGTCTTGCCGTTGTTGTTTGAGAATCTTCAGCCAAGAATGCCTTGGCTCACGGGGCAAGATCAATGCCGGATCGGGCACGAAAGAGGAAAATGTCCCCCCAAGACGACAAAGATGAGCACTCAAATCACTGGGGAAATGTCTATTGATCGCGAGTAATAAGGCGGCGTCGAAAGGTCCGTGAGACGACCCCGCGCTACAACCGAACGTTCAATCCCGCGCGTCTCGTAGCGCTTCCAATTCAGCCAGCCTCACCGGATTGCCGGCTGCAAGCGTTTCCTCAAGATAGAAGCTATAGGGTATGTCGAGCACCAATTTGTGCGACTCGCCGCTATATTCTGAGGCAATCACCGGAAAAGCATCGACCAGCTCTCGAAGAAAACCTTTATCCAGCGCGTCAAGGCGCGCGCCCAGCCATTCCGTCATTTTTACTGCCGCATCTGCATCGATCAACTCATCTTCATCAAGATCCAGAAATAATACGAGATCTGCGATAATTCGCGCGATTTGTGTGGAGATCATGGCTTAGCTATCCTCACCTTGATGTTCGAAACCCCCATTTTCTTGAGCAGCCTGAGCGCCTTCACGCGTTGAGTAGCATTAATAACCTCCCAAGTTCCGATAAGGCCATGTTGCGCCAACACCTCAGACTGCCGCATTAGCTGGGCTCGCGCATTGGGAGCATCGACAACTTTATACTTTCGGTCGATCAGATACTCACCCAGCATACCATCGAACTTCACGGGTCGTTTCGAGCCGTCTGACATTGTCTGCATCAATGTCGGCGCCTGGCCGGGGCGGGCACCTGGCGCGGCATCATTGTACCGTCGCCACGCCTTGTCAGGGCCGAGATTTTCCTTCACCCAGCCAATCTGTGGTACTTAGTAAATTGGGCCTGGCGTTGCCCCGCGCAGGCGTCGCAACGCGGAAACCTTGCCAAGTGCAGTGCCGGGTACAGCGGCCAGCACTCCATTACCCAGGACCGCCCCGGTCACTCGGCCAATGTCGCGCGCCGAAGCATTGGCAACCGCGTCGGCCGCACGTAAGGCTTGGACACGCGCCGGCGTATCCTCGGCCGCGATTGCCCCATTGATCGTGCTGGCGATCCCCAAGGCGGCGTTGCGAACGGTAGTGGCGAGATTAGTAGTCAGCGCGGAACGCACTGTCGCGACCGTCCCTTCCGCAACACGGTAAAGACCTTCGCCGACACGGCCAACAAACTCGACAGCAGGATTCGACTGCTCGCTCCGCAGCGAACCAGCAGGCCTCGGCTGCGCCTCGCTTCCCCTGCGCCCTTTTGGCGTCTTGCTGAAACCATCTGGTGGCTTTACAGATGACGTCACCGATGTCGGTGTCCGCGCGATCCGAAGATTACCGCGACGGATGCCTCCTGGCGTACGAGACGCTGGCCCCGACCTGCCGCCGCCATGATAATTTCCCGATCCGGCAAAAGTGAACCGGCCATCTTCCGGATCATGCCAAGGATTGAACTTGCACTCTATCGCGTCGTTTTCCGGCAACGAAGGCACTTTGCCGGTGCGCAACCACGTCGAAAAGGCACGACGCCATTCGTCTCTGGTAACTCGATCATTCGCCGCACCTCCACATTGAGGTGAGAACATTTCAGAAACATTTTCCAGCAAGTCAAGCCGGAGCAGCTCAGTGTCTTGCCGTCTTCAAGTAATCATGCGACGCCGCGACGGCTCCCGGCGGTCAAGCCATAGAGAGCAGTTCTGAGATAGTTATCTATGTGGTCTGTCGAAATCCAGCTTTCTCGCCGGTTTCAAAATATGGTGCCGCTTAGGTGACTCGAACACCTGACCCCATCATTACGAATGATGTGCTCTACCGGCTGAGCTAAAGCGGCTCCGGTGCCCAATCGACATTCTCGGTGGGGCAGGGGCGGCGCTTATCAGCACCTCCACGCTCATGCAAGCCTGCCGCATCGGCAAATGCCTTCCATGCCGATCTTTACCTCGCCTTTACTACGTGGAGGTGAGGATGGGGCACATCCCCATGCCCGGACGGTAAGGACATATGGCTATAAAATTGCGGAGCCAGGCCGACGACAGTCGGGACGACATCTATTTCGATGCCCCGCCCATCGTTCGCTTCGATGAGCGACGTATGCATGTGCGTGCCTATAATTACTGGACTTCGTTGCTGGGCGATAAGAGCCTACCCTCCATAGAGGATCTCGACCCGGCCGATATCCGCGATTTCGGCGCCCACTCCGTCCTGCTCGATTTCTCGGCGGGTACAGAGAATCCGGCTATTATTTTCCTGGGCGGGGCGCTTGCCTCCCAATGCGATATCGACGGCCCCATAAGCAGAGTCGATCATGTGCCGCCGCGCACGCTTCTCTCGCGCCTTACTGACCATTATCTCCAGATCGTCGCCAATGCCGCGCCGATCAGCTTCGAAGCGGAGTTCACGAATCAACGCGGCGCGGAGATTCTCTATCGTGGTATCATGATGCCGTTCTCCTTCGACGGCGAGACGATCGATTTCGTCTATGGCGTCATCAGCTGGAAGGAAGTGGCAAGCGATGCGCTCATGGACAGCATCGCGGCTGAAATGGAAGCAACGCTTACACACGCTGCGAGCAAAGCGTCGCCAGCCCCGATCTGGGCGGACGGCCCTTCAGCGGCCCCGCCGGCCAACACAGTCCTCGATCTCGCAGGCCTAATGATCGATGAGGACGAGAGCGAAGACGTCGTAGCGGACCTGGACGACGATGAAGCGCTGGTCGATCATCTCGCCGCCGCGCGGGAAGCTGCCTCCATCGCCGTCTCCGCCGAAGGGCGCGGCCGTCAGGCACTCTATCGCGCCGTGGGCCTTGCCCATGCCTTCGCCCTGCTGGCGCGGGCTCGCCGCGCGGACTATATCGAGCTTCTGGCCGACGCCAGCCTTGCCGAGAGCGAGCGCCATCCGACCGCGACGTTGGTGCGGCTCGTCTTTGGCGCCGATTATGACAAAACCCGCATGGCCGAGTTTGCGCGTGCCATCGATCACGCTATCGAGACTCATGTAGCGGCCGGCCAGCTTGCCGCGTTGCTTAGCTCGGAACCGGGTGGCCTCAAGGCTTATGTCGCCAAAGCGCGCGCGCTGGCACGGAGCGGGAAGAACGCAGACCGCCCCAGCGCGGTGACCAGAGCGCGCCAGCGGCTGGCGAATGTGGCCCCGGTGCCGCTTGACGATCTCTCTTTCGATGAGACCGCGCTCGCCGTCGTCGTGGTCCGGCAGGCGCCGGATGGCTCGCTTCTCGTACTCGGGGGGCTTTCGCCCGAGGATCGCCTCTCAGAGCGCGTACTGGAAAGCCTCGCCGCCGCACGCTGACTCCCCTGCGCCAGATGGGCGCCATTGAATTGAAGCTGTCCCGTCTTGGGAGTAGAGCTCTTCCATCAACAGAGCGCCACCAGCGTTCGCGCCGCGCCCCTGTCCGGCGCCAGGAGAGACATTCGATGAGCACCCCCGTAGCTGAACATTCGGACTTCGCGCAGGAGATCGCGCGCAGCTTCACCGAGCGCATGCATGACATCGACGCGCCGACCATGACGCAGGACGCAATCGCCGCAGCGGGCGAGTTCGTGGCGTCCGCCGCTGCGGTGCGTAATGGCGACGAGAGCGTCGTCGTGATCGAGAGTCGGGGCGATGACGCGCGGATCGACGGCATCCGCCGCCAGCGTCTCGCCATCGTGAATACGGACATGCCGTTCCTCGTAGACAGCATCGCCAACACGCTGAGTCAGACCGGTCTCGTCATCCATGTGCTCGTCCATCCCATTCTGGCGGCGCGTCGCGACGCGGATGGTCGCCTGATCGCCATGGGGGACGAAGAAGGCGCCCGCCGCGAATCCTTTATCTATATCGAGACCGATCGGCTGGATGCGAAAGGCCGGCAGGCGCTTGCCCGCGAACTGGACCTGACGCTGGCCCATGTGCGCGCCGCCGTCTCGGCGTGGAAACCAATGACCGACGCCATGCTGACCGACACGAACCGTCTGGGCGCAGGGGAAGGGGGCGACCTGCTGCGCTGGTTCCTCAAGGGCAATCTCACGCTGCTGGGCCACGAGATGCGACTACGCGACGGGAGCAGCAGCCGTACCAAAGGAATTGCGACCTTCCCGGACGAACCGCTCCTGAGCGAGGCGACGATCGCGGCTGCCTTTGACTGGTTCGACGCGGGCAATGCCGCCCCACTGATCCTCAAATCCAATGCCATATCGCGCGTACATCGCAGCGTTCTCATTGATCTCTTCATCGTTCCGGTGAACGAGGACGGCGCAGTCACTGCGCTTTCTATCCATGCCGGCCTGTGGACCAGCGCTGCGCTCTCGGCATCCCCCGATGACGTGCCAATCCTGCGCGACACGCTCGCCGCGCTGATGGCGCGAAACCATTTCGACCCGGTGGGCCATGCGGGAAAGGCACTGGTTCACGCGCTGACGACGCTTCCGCACGATCTGCTTCTCAGCCTGGATGCCGTCCAGCGCGACAGGCTCGTGCTGGCCGCCATGTCGCTTGCCGACCGCCCTCGGCCGCGCATCGAGCTGGTCACTGGCCCATTGCAGCGTCATCTCTTCACCTTCGTCTGGCTGATGCGCGAGGATGTCTCCACGGCCCGACGTGAGATCGTGGCGAATCTGATCAGCGCAGCGGCCAATGCGCCGCTGCTGGGCTGGTCGATCGCCCTGGAGGAGAGCGGCCTCGCCCTGCTGCGCTTCACGCACGATCTGCGCGGCGAGGGCCGGTTACCCGACGTCGCCCTGCTGGACAGCCAACTCCATTTGATGCTCCGGGGATGGTCCCCCGCTGTCGAAAGCGCCCTGGGCGAACTGGGCGAAGGCAATCGGGCAGCCGTGCTTGCCCAGCGCTTCGCGCCCGGCTTTCCCGTCGCCTATCGCGAAGGCGCGGGCGCGATGGAAGCCGCACAGGATATACTGGCACTCCATGGACTCTCCGACGACGCGACGTGTGGCGTAAGGATCTATCGCAACCCCGAGGACGGAGACACGCGCCTGCGGGCAAAGGTTTATAGCGCGGAACCGCTGGTGCTTTCGCGGGCCGTACCGGCGCTGGAGAATTTCGGCTTTCGCGCGATCGAGGAGCTGACCACAGCCGTTGGCGAGAACGGCACGCTCGGGCACATCCAGCGCTTCGTCCTCGAACGGCAGGATGGCGGGCCGAGTTCGTCGGTGGAGGAGCGGGGCGACATCGTGGCCGGCGCTCTCTCCGCCGTGCTGGAAGGCCGCGCCGAGAACGATCGTTTCGCCGAACTCATTGTGACGAACGCGCTCGCGCCCACCGATGTCGTGCTGTTGCGCGCCTTCTTTCGCTACATGCGGCAGACGGGAAGCGCCTACGGTCTTTCCACCGTGGTGGACGCGATGCGCCGCAATGCGCCGATCACCAGCCTGCTCGTTTCGCTCTTCCACGCCCTCCACGATCCCGCCACCACCGATGCGCAGCGCGCCGCGAAAATCGGCAAGGAGATCGACGACGCGCTGGAGCAGGTGAGCGCCATCGACGATGATCGCATCCTGCGCCTGACCCGCGCGGTGATCGAGGCGACGCTGCGGACCAATGCCTTCACGCCGGCTGGGAACGAAGCACTGGCCTTCAAGATCGACAGTGCAAAGATGCCAGGCCTGCCCAAGCCGCTGCCGTGGCGGGAAATCTGGGTTTATAGTCCCCGTGTCGAGGGCGTGCACCTGCGCGCCGGACCCGTTGCGCGCGGCGGCCTGCGCTGGTCGGACCGGCGGGATGACTTCCGCACCGAGATATTGGGCCTCATGAAGGCGCAGCGCGTGAAGAACGCAGTCATCGTGCCGACAGGCGCCAAGGGCGGGTTTTATCCCAAGCAGTTGCCCAACCCTGCCACGGACCGCGAAGCCTGGCTTGCCGAAGGCACGGAGAGCTACCGCATCTTCATTCGATCCCTGCTCTCGGTAACCGACAACATCGTCAAGGGCGCGGTCATCCATCCAGAAGGTGTGGTGATACGCGATAATGAAGACCCCTATTTCGTCGTCGCGGCCGACAAGGGCACCGCAACATTTTCCGACGTGGCCAATGGCATCGCTCTGGAGCGTGGCTTCTGGCTGGGCGACGCCTTCGCTTCCGGTGGCTCCAATGGCTATGATCACAAAGCCATGGGGATCACCGCACGGGGCGCGTGGATCAGCGTGCAGCGCCATTTCGCGGAAATGGGCGTCGATGTGCAGAAGGATAGCGTCCGGGTCATTGGCGTGGGTGACATGTCCGGCGACGTGTTCGGTAACGGCATGCTGCTTTCCAAGGCGATCAAGCTGGTCGCCGCCTTCGACCATCGTCACATTTTCATCGACCCCGATCCGGATCCGGCGGCGAGCTGGAAGGAACGCCAGCGCCTCTTCAAACTGCCGCGTTCCAGCTGGGACGATTATGACAAGCGCCTGATCTCGAAAGGCGGCGGCGTATTTCCCCGCTCCGTGAAGTCCATTCCCCTTTCGACGGAGATGAAGGCGCTCATCGGCACGCAGGAGAGCGCGATGGAGCCAATGGCGCTCATCTCTGCACTGCTCCGCGCGGAAGCTGACCTGCTGTGGTTCGGCGGCATCGGCACCTATGTGAAGGCAGCCAGCCAGAACAATGCCGAAGTGGGCGACGCCGCGAATGATCGACTGCGCGTCGATGCCGAGGACGTGCGCGTCAAGGTGATCGGCGAAGGCGCCAATCTGGGCGTTACACAAGGAGGCCGCATTGCCTTCGCGCTGGGCGGCGGACGCATCAACACCGACTTCATCGACAATTCGGCGGGCGTCGACTGCTCCGACAATGAGGTCAACATCAAGATCCCGCTCAACAAGGAGATGATTGAAGGTCGGCTCGCCGAAGCGGACCGCAACGCGTTGCTCGCACGGATGACGAGCGATGTCGCTGAGATCGTGCTGGAAGATAACCGACTCCAGGCGCTGGGCCTTTCCATCGCGGAGTCAGGCGGCACAGCGGACCTTGCATCCTATGTCCGCCTCATTGAGACGCTGGAAGCGGGAGGGTATCTCGACCGCCGGGTGGAAGGTCTGACGAGCGATCAGGAGCTTCTGCGTCGTGCAGGCGAAGGCCAGAGTTTGACCCGGCCGGAACTCGCCGTGCTGCTATCGACCGCAAAGCTCGCAATTCAGCAGTCGATCGAGGACAGCGCACTTGCGGATGACGAGCTCGCCGCAGTCGATCTTCCTCTGGCGTTTCCGCCGGAGATGCGCGCTACACATGCTCAGGCGATCGCCGACCATCAGCTGCGTGGCCCGATCATTGCTACGAAACTCGCCAATCGGATGGTGAACCGGCTCGGCGTGATCATGCCCTTCACCATTGCCGAGGAGGAAGGCTGTTCGCTAGCCGAAGTGGCCGGCCGGTTCCTGATCGCGGAGCGGCTGTTCGACGTGCGCACGTTGTGGGACGAAATTGACCACGCGAAGATGCCGGAAGCTGCGCGGCTTGCCCTTTACAGGCATGTCGCCGACGCGATGGCGGCTCAGATCGGTGACATCCAGCGCTCGCTTCCGCTGGAGACAAGCCCGAGCGCGGGCGTGACGGGACTGAATGGCCGGATCGCGGAGATCGCCCGCCAGGTTGACAACCTCCTTCAGCCCGAGCCCGCTCGGCGTGTCGCGGCGATCGCGGCTGAACTCGCAGCACTGGGCACGCCCAAGGGCTTGGCGGGCAAGGCGCTGCTACTTGTGAAGATGGACGGCAGTGTCGGCCTCGCGCAACTTGCCGGAGAGACTGGCGCGGACGTAATCGGCATGACTCACGCTTTCACACGCGTGGGGGAAGCTTTGGGCATCGACTGGGTCCAGTCCACGGCGGCACGCATGAACCCGAGCGATCCTTGGGAACGGCTGCTCGTCTCCGAAAGCGCCCGGGACCTGCAACAGATGCGGCTCGCGTTCCTCTCACGTGCAAGAAGCGACCCTGCCGGGGCCTTCGTGGACTCTTGGCTCGCGGCGAATGCTGACCGGGTGAGGCAGT
>PJTZ01000296.1_pt1 | contig 13819 bp, 12 predicted proteins | sample 1512131 | NCBI WGS metagenome assembly PJTZ01 (sample SAMN08177679, study PRJNA422409) | Soil metagenome, whole genome shotgun sequencing project. | reverse complement strand
CATTAGCGGGCGTACAACGCTCTAGATTAACCAAATCACCAATTTTTAACGCACTTAAATTTGATTTCAGCAATGTTTCCTGTATCGCTGTTACTTTGTGAACGTCCTCTTCGATTCCTACAATCGTTAAGCATACACCATTATGAGACACGCTTTGGTCAATCTTCAGTTCATTAGAAATATGGGATTGCACAAAAAAGTGCAGATTCCCTAATTCTTTTTCGATCTTGGTAACTGTTCCTACAGTTTCTATAATGCCTGTAAACATAATCTTCGTCTTTTTGCAAAGGTAACTTTTTTATATTGGATGTTTTAGAGACTTGGTCCCCTCAACGACAAGATTCTTCTTTCTCGGAAAAAAGAAGCAGAAAATTTGGAAGGTATACTAATTATATTATACCTTTGTAGCAGGTTTAGGTTGATTATCCCGTTTGCGGGATCATATTTTTAAAGCCTGGGAAATCGCCAGATTACTCCCAGGCTTTTTTAGTATCAGAATTTATAGGTGATTCCCGCACCAAGTATCTGTCTTACTTGAAGGCCGGGACCTTTTGTTTCTACGCCATTTCTTACTTTGGGTACATCAGTATTATCGTCATAGATCAATTGTACACCTGCATTGACCGTGATAAACCGATTCACTTCCATAAAAAGATTAGCGGTGTAATCAACGTCTACGTTTTGTGGATCTTCAAGGTAATTGGAATACAGCTTTAAGATGTTTTCCAACGATATATTTTCCATGAGGTTGACTTTGTAGTAAGCATCTAAAGATGCACCTAGTTCAAATCTTGATTTCTTACCAGGATCTACGCCAAATGCACCGGCATTTGATAATTCCTCGTCAGTAACAAAGATAAAACGGGCGGCAGCGGGAGATATATTGACTTTAAAGTTATCTGATCTTTTATATGCCATACCCGGACCGAAACTTAGGTATGCCGGAGCAAAACCTGCCGAAATCTTATCTCTTCCGGTGTCGGTGTAATTATATCCATTTGCGAATTGTGTGTTAAAGTTCATAAAGAACGTATACAACCAGTATTGTGACGCTTCGTAACCAAGTAAACTGTTTAATGCAAAACGGTCGTCGTTTTTACGCCAATCCGTTTCCTTTTGGAAAGTCTGTCCGTAAGCGGCTAATACTTTATTATCCCAACTCCATTTATCTTTTTTATAATTAAAGTCATAATTGAAGATCAAATTTCCGGCAAAGGAATTAACACCACCTGCGGCCCAGTTAGAGAACGAACTTTGATTAATCAGAAAAGTGTTTTCACCCTTGATCGTCCAGGTTTTAGTTGTGTCTTGTACATAGGTTTCTTCCTGCGCATTTACGCTGATTCCCAATAGCAGCGTACAGGCAAAAGAAATGGTTTTTAATAACTTCATTTGTCTTGATTTTATTAATAAATGTAATTTTGATGTGAAATTAGGAGTTGAAAATAGTAAATTGTTTATACTTCATCATATTAATTTTTAATTGTAGTTTGTTAATTACAGTTGTTAAAAAAAATGTGCTGCATTTTCGAATAAAATGAGGAGTATTTGTTGAAAATAAAGAGATGAAAACAACGTTATTGTGTATCGGAAAGACGGATGAGAGTTTTGTTAAAACGGGTATAGAAAACTATGTGAAACGGTTAAAGCATTACGTTCATTTTGATATTTCCGTTATCCCCGATATTAAAAATGCCAAACACCTAACGCAGGAACAACAGAAAACTAAAGAAGGTGAGCTTATCTTAAAAAACTTGAACAACGGGGATTTTGTGGTACTGTTAGATGAACACGGAAAAGCATTTCGTTCTGTAGAGTTTGCGAAGTTTCTGGAGCAGAAAATGATTGGCTCTGTTCAACATATGGTGTTTATCATTGGCGGTCCATATGGTTTCTCGGATGAAGTTTATAAGCGAGCCAACCAACAGTTATCTTTGTCCAAAATGACATTTTCTCATCAGATGGTCCGTTTATTTTTTGTGGAACAGCTTTATCGGGCATTTACCATCTTGCGGGGAGAACCCTATCACCACGAATAAATATTTTTTTATGTAAATTTACAGTTGAGATCATCACTATAGAAAAAAGGAGACGGTTATGGATATGGATAAATTCAAAAGAGACTATAAATTTAAAAGTGCGGAATCGGAGACGGATAGTAAGCGAAATCTGATTATTATTATTGTCGGTATTGTCGTCGTTATCGCACTGGCGTATTTTTTGAGATAAAGTAGAGAGACGTGATTATCTTTTATGAACCCGCCAGGGGGGGCGGATAATTGCGTCTCTACAAAATCAATTCTCTGAATTGATGCCATGCCATCTTGTCTGTTTTGAACGTGAGATCTGCCTCCTGCAGACTATCAATTGGCATAAACCGAAATACTTCCATTTTTTCCTGTTGTTTTTCTTTGGAGAAATCAAAAGGACTTGTTTTGATATCGAATAAAATGGGACTTTTTGCTTGTACTTGATAATAGATAGAAATAATCTGGCTGTCATTAAAGCTGGACTTTTCGTAGAAATCCGTTGTGTATATATGGCGAACGATATCTATTTCTAATTGGCATTCTTCCATGAACTCCCGTTTTAGCGCATCGATTAATCCCTCGCCGTATTCAAGTCCGCCCCCGGGAAATTTGGTGAAGGAAACATTAAGCGCTTTTTCGTCACTAATTAAAATTTCCTTGGTATCTGTCGTCAATAAGCCGTAAACACGTACGTTAAAATACATCTGCGTTTTTTGTTAAAGGGGTTGAAATCCATTTTCGATAGCAAGCTCATCTACGCCAAAAAAGGAGTAATGCTTGGGTAAAAACCATCGTATGGTATTCATGATCGTTGTGAAATCTTTTTCCGACGGAAATTGTACCGGCATAATGTTGAACACTAAATCCTGTGACGCACGCTCTTCGTCTGTATAATTGCGGGCAATTAACATGATTTTCGGGTTTTTGACCCCGGAATAATGTAAAAACTCGCGAATCTGTCTTCGGAGAAAATTGGGGAAAATCTCTTCAGAAGGTTGCCCCACTAAAATTTCCTCGTCTTTATCGATACCCATGTAGTCTTTCGGATTGGAAAAAACGCTGTTGTCGGTGTAAAAAGAGCCATTTAATTTAAGGTTTACTAAATCGCCGTATGAAAAAATCCAATCCGGTCGCTCCAAATGCGCATTGATAGCAATGCCAAAGCCTTGTTCTAATATGATGTCTAGTTGGTTTTTAATAACAAAAGCCTGAAAACTCTTACCGGTGGTTACCGTTTGAAGTTGAATATAGGGGAAGCCATCTTTATTAATAGCCACTTCTGGCTCACCAAGCTCAAGATTTGCACCATCGATATGATTCAAAAATTGATCGCGCCACTGCGCATCACGCGCCGAAAAAGGAGTACGCATCAATTGGTTGATGGTGATGGTTTTTTCGAGGTCCCCCAATAAACTCTCCTGCTGATTGTTGTTGCTTATACTCATTATTTCTCTACCTCTAAAAAAGAGCCTAAAAGTAAGGATTAAATTTGATTTTACTATATTGCTACGTAATTCTTCACCCAAAGATTAAAATGTAAGCATTAGATAATACCGTATGATTACTAAAGAAAAAGCGATATCTTATATCCAAAAGCATCAAAGGATTGAATGCACTGAGGAGAGTTTCAAAGACTTCAGCCGCGTGTATCAGACATTGGGTTTACTCCTCAGCAACCAGTACCAAAATCATTCACACGGAGAGGTCGCCTGGGAAGATTATTATAGGCAACTGCAGGAGCAGACTGCAGGCAATCCGTGGACAAGTGATGAGGGGAAGAAGCTTGCTGAGATACTTTTCGGGTCGGTTATCGCCCCTTTTGTTGCTGACATTTGGACACTGATGGATCAGTTGCCTTATCAAAAAGGTTATTACCGCCGTCCGTTCCGGATAGATCCTAAAAATGGCTATATCACGACTAAAATCCAACAGCTGGTCAACCTATATTACGGTGGTGGAAATGGGTTCAACTCCATGTCGATTACTGATCAAATGCAATATGCCGTTTATGCCAACCATGGTGGATTGTCGCTGTTTTTAGCTACGGTTTTGATAAAAGATCAAAACACATATTATCCGTTGTTGGAGGAAATCTTTTTAGGCGAACATCAGATTGGAGGAGTTTCGGGCGAGTTGATTAAAGCGCTGCTTATCTCGGAAGATAGTGTCAACCACGAGTTGGTCGAAAAGCTGCTGTTGGCAGCCCAACAGCAGGAGGGGTTAAGACAAACCATTTTGGAAACATTGGATTTCACTTCGGTGAAAGCGTTAAAGCGATTTATCAACGTTATATTGGAACATAACTTGGTGCGGTTCAGCAGTGTCGTTAGAGCAGTAGATACCTGGTTTGGGTTTTCTTGGGATGCCCCCAAAGCTAGCACCATTCGACGGGTTTTGGAATTGGCCGACAAGTATCTGAATAATCCTGGTGAAATAGAACAAGGCCTCAAAAGCCAGGACAATATGGAGGTGTATATCGCATTATGGGCAAAAGGGATTGAGGAAGTAGATGCAGCAAATTTATTGGCTTTCCAGCTTGTTTTTGATGGAAATGCAGAACATATAAAGAAACTTATTGCGCTATTCTTTGTTTACGAGACCCAAAGAACACGTCATGATCTTGTTCCCTATGCGGAGAAAAACTTGGGTAAAGATATTGAACTGGATTACTGGATGACCGTGAATTTCCCTGCATTTGATCTGAGCGAAGACCTGTTCCAAAAGATATTCGCAATAGCACAACAGTTGCCATCAGCGGGCAAAACATTTGAAGGACGTGGTTTTTCATGGAAGAGTTATGTCATCAAACCGGAATATTTCTTCGATATATTGATAAAAAATGCGACCCCAGCCCAAGTAATAGAATTGTCTAAAAAACTGCATATTATCCCTTCTAATTCCAGGGAGCAGTTGATGCGGAAGGTGTTTCCGGATCATTATACTTACAGTTGGTCCAGCCGATCTGGTGATAACAAGGTCGCAAAGACGTTCGATCTGAAACAGGATGCTTGGCAAAGACAGGTAGCACGGCAAGCTTTTACAGATCGGAACGCAAGCGTTGCCGCGACGGGGATGACGGTACTGAGATCCGTCACCCTATACCCGGAAGATATCAACGTGTTGGAAAATGTGCTTAGCCGGAAAGGCAAGGACCTGCGGAGTACGGCTATCGGGCTTTTGGCTGGCCAGACAGATGAAAGGGTAAAGGAAACTGTCGAAAGGCTAATCCACGCAGGAAATATCGACCAGCGATTGGCAGCATTGGAGATATTAATGCTATTGCACGAGTCGGAACGTGTATCTGATTTTGTACATACGCAAATCGAAACGTACAAAACCCGTCAGCTGACGAAGAACGAGCGGATATTTGTGGATAAATTTTCTGATAAGACCACTGCATATGGTTTCGAGAACGGATTCGGAGCAATAGACTACGATCAGTTAACGAACTTCAAATTGCCCGAGGAAAAGTTTAAAAGGAAAAAGAAAAATATACTCAAACGCTTGACGGGAAATAAATCGGAGTTTCTATTTGAAGAGCTCATCGATACCAAAAAGACCGTCGAAGCAGTGAATAAATTATTTGACCTGTTCGATAAACATAAGAACTATGAATATCAGCATGAGGGATATAGGGGCGAAACAGAAACTTCCATATTGGTTAATAATTTACGTCCACTACGTTTGCTTGAACGGGATGCCACAGCGGAAGCGCATTTAGATAATTTGCCCTTGGCAGAAGTTTGGAAACAGTGGTATCACGACACCCGGTTGAATGAATTTGAAATCTATTCAGTTATCCAATACTGCTATGATCACTATTATTCCAACCTGGACTACGAGCTCTTGCGAGGTTTCAAAGCACAATATCTACCGAACTTTAAAGGGATAAACTTTGGAGAAGAACCCTATTATTACCAGAGCCGTACAGAAAAGATCTCGCGCATATTGACCTGTCTTTCGGATGTTTACGCCGATAAGAAAATGTGGACAAGCTATAAACTGGATGTTTTGGAAGATTTGATTTTCCATTTCCCGAAGGGGTTAAAAAATAAACCTTTTAAGCAATCGAGCTATTATTATTCGAATGAAGTATATTGGTATAGCTTTGTATTAAATCTGGCGTATAGCATCTATGAGCCGGATTTGGAATTTTTAGATGAGGAACAGCAATTCCGTCTTTGGCAATTGCAATATTATATATTGGCAAATGAGCTATCAAAAAATGCGGAGATTCAAGATATCAAAGAATGTGTCCCACATCTACCAAAAGTACTGGCACCGGAAACTTCGACCAAATTCATGACACCCTATACGGAGCTTACGCTTTCTCTATTTAATCAAGATAAGCTCAATAAGGATGATCTGTTGTTTCTCGGTCTGCTAAATAGCGATTTGTTCTACTTCCTGGATGGTGGACAGAATTACCATACCAAGCGATTTGAGCATATCAGCATTCCGCGGATCACTGAAAAGTTGAAAAACAACCTGCTACAGATCGAATTGGAAAGGGGAGACCTACCTACGGAGGCTTCCCGTTATATATCGAATTTTGCTACAGTAGAAGGTGTACGATTCTTTTTTGAGGTGTTGCAACGTATGGGAAAGGATAAGTTTGATCGAGGATATTCGTATGGTACAAACGTTAGCAAGAAATATACGTTCAGTCAGATACTGAAACTCAGCACACTTTCTGAAGAGGATACTTACGATACTTTTGCGGAAACGCTCCGGGAGAATAAGTTTGACAAAAAGCGTTTGGTAGAAGTATCCTGTTACGCCACACAATGGGCGGAATGGTTAGGCGACTACCTGAAAATAAACAAACTCCAAGAGGCTGTTTGGTGGTTTTTAGCCCATACGACGGATTATATGAATGCCGAAAAGGAAACCATTATTTCGAGGTATTCTAATGTACCCAAAGACGATTTTCAAAAGGGTGCTATCGATATAGAATGGTTTCAAAGGGTATATGGTAATTTGGGTAAAGCGAACTGGAAGCTGGTGCACGAGGCGGCGAAATATCTTTCGGATGGTATGGGCTATCGTCGGGTGAAGCTCTATTCATCGGTGTTATTGGGAGAAACCAAGATTACGGAAACATTAAAGAAAATCATAGAAAAAAGAGATAAGGACTATGTGATGGCGCTTGGGCTGATTCCGATTAGCAAGGCTAACCCCGAAGCCGACTTGCTAAAGCGGTATAATCTCCTGCAAACCTTTTTACAGGAAAGCAAACAATTTGGTGCGCAGCGTCAGGAAAGTGAGAAACGTGCAGTCGAGATCGGGTTGGATAATCTTGCCCGGAATGCCGGATTTGACGATAGTGTACGCTTTTCGTGGGCAATGGAAGGGAAAGCAACGCAGCAGATTATGGATAATGCAAGCGTAGAGATAGGAGACAGGATATTGGAGCTGGTTATGGATGAGATGGGTAAAGCTGATATCGTGGTCAACAAGAACGGCAAGGTTCTAAAGACTATTCCGGATAAGATCAAAAAAGATAAGCGCGTAGAGCAACTTAAAGAAGGTAAGAACTACCTGCGCAAACAATATGCACGTACACGCCAATCGTTGGAAAATGCGATGTTGCGCCGAGATGAGTTTAGTGTAGAAGAGTTGGGTAAAATCATGGCGCATCCGGTTGTCCATGCCATGTTAGGCAAACTGGTACTGATAGATAGGCATGCTGGAATTTCGGGATTTTGGAAAGATGGCCAGTTATTAGGAGTAGACGGTAATTTGCAATCTCTCCATTCCGAACAACGTTTTTTGATTGCTCATCCTGCGCATTTATACGAAGCAGTTCAGTGGGACCTGTATCAACGTTATATCTTTGATGAACAAATACAACAACCATTTAAGCAGGTATTTAGGGAGTTATACGCTTTAACAGCGGATGAACGGGAACATAGCAACCGTTCGGAACGCTATCAAGGCCATCAAATTCAACCCAATAAAACAGTTGCCTTGCTGAGAGGGAGAGGTTGGACAGTGAACTACGATGAGGGCTTGCAAAAAGTGTATCACAAGGAAGGTTACCTGGCGACGTTATTTGCCATGGCAGATTGGTTCTCTCCATCAGAGGTAGAGGCTCCCTCATTGGAATATGTTTGTTTTTATTCGTTAAAGGACGGCAAGGTGGTTCCACTGACGGATATCGATCCTGTTATTTTTAGCGAAACGATGCGGGATGTCGACCTGGTTGTTAGTGTAGCCCATGTGGGTGAAGTAGATCCCGAAGCCAGCCAAAGTTCGATGCAGATGCGTGCTGCATTGGCCAAAGAGAGCGCCCGTCTGTTCAAGCTGGATAATGTGGAGATCAAAGAAAGACATATACTGGTGAAAGGCAAGTTGGGTAGTTATAGTATACATCTGGGAAGTGGTATGGTCAGTAAAAATGGATTGCAGCTATCGATAATTCCGGTTCATAGCCAACATCGCGGGCGCATGTTTCTTCCGTTTGTGGATGATGATCCTAAATCAGCCGAAATCATTTCGAAAATGCGGTTGTTAGCACAGGACGATAAAATCAAGGATCCGACCATTTTGGCACAAATCAACAAATAGCAGCACATGGAACAAGTTGTTTTGCAATTAAAACGTTTGGGAAAAAAGAAAATCCTAACCGTCCCCTTTCATGTCTCTAAAAAACCGGATACCTTGCGTGCATTAATAGAGGAGTGTGTAAAGCAGGAGGTTCAGCGTTATAACAAAGAGCGTGTGGAAAGTCAGTTAATTTCCTTTCTCACGCCCAGCGAAATACAGGAACAGTCTGAAAGTGGAAAGATCGGGTTTGGTGATATCGAAAACAAAACACCTGCTTATGTGAATGAAGCGCTTGAAAATGCTTTTTTGGCTTTCCAGGACGGGCTGTTTGTGGTCTTGGTCAATGATACGGAAGTTAAGCAACTAGATGATCTGCTTCATCTCAACGATAAAAGTGTAATATCGTTTATACGACTAACGTTTTTATCCGGAACGTATTGGTAAAATTGGGGTTTCGGAATGGTGTTCGTCTTTTCATTAATAAATGACTAAGTTATAACATGGAGATAAACGGAGAACAATGACATTTTTATATACCGCAAGAGCAACATACGACAGAACTTATGACGAAGATGGAATGTCTTGGGATAAATATATTGCATGGTCTAAATTAACCCATTTGACGGAGCTTGTATCTCTTGACGGAATGCTAAATGAAACCCTAGTTGAACCTGATTATGACAATGCGGACGATTGGAATTTTATTCACATCGTGGCACAATATCAAACAGGCTTTTTCACGACGTTTGACTTTGTAATTAAACATCTGAAAACAAAGGGCAGGTTTAATCTTTTGACAGTTTTGATAGAGCCGGATGAAGATTGTAAGGACATAAATGTCGATGGATATGAATTTGTTGGTTATGACCTATTAGATCAAGATTTCAGTACTAGTGCGTTAACAAATTGTGGTGGTTTTGACGAGACATTTTTGCCAACAGATTTAAACGAAAAAGGATTGGTTGACGACTTCGCGAAAACATATGATATAAAAAAGCGACTTTTAGAAAATAACCCTAATGAATATCATGCGGATACAAATGTTATTGCAGTTTGGCGACACAAAACAATAGGGAAATGAAATTTTTTCAGAAAATTCCTATTTTGGATTCCTATGTCAGAAAAAAAAAGTGATATTCTTTTTCGTCGAGCGTATGCCTATATACTAGCGCATTATATGGAGGTAGATCTGAATCGGGATCGTATTGCTGCGGCTCTTGGTTGTTCTACCAGAAGTCTTAGCCGCGCATTCGAAGGAACTATTACGATACCCGAAGCTATTCGCAGGCTTCGACTGCAGAAAGCGCGGGATTTTTTGCACAAAAGATCCCATCTTACGATCAAGCAGATTGCCGAAAAGGTGCATTTTTGTGACGCTAAGTACTTTTCTAGATGCTTCAAAGAGCTTTTCCGACTTTCTCCCAGCGAAGAACGGGAAAACATCGTTAGGCGGAAAAAGGAATAATAAGTTATAAGTCATTGTGTCTACGTTTTGGTTTGTTGTGAATACGCTTTGCCTCATCTGGTATACGTCTTGGCATTTTGTTAGCTCGTTCTATGACAGCAGCCATAACCGTTGTCCCATCGTGTATACGCTTTGCCTCATCTGGTATACGTCTTGGCATTTTGTTAGCTCGTTCTATGACAGCAGCCATAACCGTTGTCCCATCGTGTATATGAGTTGTCTCATCCGGTATACGTTTTAGCGTATTGTTAACTACTTCTGCGGCATCAGTCATAACGTTTGGCTCATCGCGTATACGAGTTGCTTCATCTCGTATACGTTTTGGCTCATCGTGTATACCTTTCTGTCCGGAATTTTTTCTAAATTTTTCTAGCTAAAAACCTATTGTATGGTTCCAAAACATCGATTTTGATCTATAAAGCCACTGAAGTTTGTCTTTTTAGGGTGTATATTTGTGCCAAGAATATCAACGTTTTCAGCATCATCAACACAAAACGCTTTACCGAACACGCCAAAAAAGCTATCTTTGTGCCTAAAATTAAGATTCCAAGAGATGAATATTTCCTATAATTGGCTGAAGAACTATATAAACATAGAAAAGACACCGGAAGAGCTATCCTTGATTTTGACGGATATCGGACTGGAAGTGGAGTTATTAGAAACGGTGCAGCGTATTCCGGGTGGTTTAGAAGGTCTGGTTGTAGGAGAGGTGAAAACATGCGGACAGCATCCCAATGCGGATAAATTGAGAATCACAACAGTAGATGTCGGTGGACCGGAGCTATTGCATGTTGTGTGTGGTGCACCAAATGTGCGGGAAGGACTAAAAGTGATTGTAGCGACGGTGGGAACGTATTGCCATCCCACCAATGGTGAACCTTTTAAAATTACAAAATCGAAGATCAGGGGAGAAGTTTCTGAAGGAATGTTATGCGGTGAGGATGAGATAGGTTTAGGAACTTCACATGACGGCATTGTAGAGCTGAACCCTGATGCGGTCGTAGGCTCTCGGGTAAAAGATTATTATAACATACAAGACGATTTCCGATATGAAATCGGGTTAACGCCGAACCGAGCAGACGCTGCGTCTCATTTAGGCGTAGCACGTGATTTAGCCGCGTATTTCCGTAAACCTTATACGTTAAATGATGTTTCTACTTTTCAAGAAGGGAAAGACGCAGGTGTACAGGTAGAAGTAAAAGCATCGACAGCAGCCCCTCGCTATGCTGGCGTGACTATTTCCGGTATCACCGTAGGAGAGTCGCCTGATTGGCTGAAGGAAAAATTGAATGTAATCGGTGTGCGCCCTATCAATAATATCGTGGACATTACGAATTATATATTGCATGACTTAGGGCAACCTCTGCATGCGTTTGACGCGGCAAAGATTGCAGATAATAAAATAATTGTACGTTATGCTGATGAAAATGAACCTTTTGTGACATTGGATGGTGTCGAAAGAAAGCTTTCGTCAGAAGATCTGGTTATCGCAGATGCCGAAAAACCGATGTGTATCGCCGGTGTTTTTGGAGGGGAGTATTCCGGTGTGAACGAGACAACGACAAGCATTTTCTTGGAATCGGCTTACTTTGATGCTGTATCGGTGCGTAAAACGTCGAAACGTCATGGGTTAAAAACAGATTCTTCTTTCCGTTTTGAGCGTGGTACAGATCCCAATATGCCCGTGTATGCATTGCAAAAAGCAGCCTTGATGATTCAGGAAATTGCTGGGGGTAAGGTAGTTTCTTCTATAACGGACAGTTATCCGGCTCCTGTTTCACCATTTATATTCCCCGTCCATTATGGTCGCGTACGGCAATTGATTGGCAAGGAAATACCCGATGCGGAAATTAAAGCAATTATTGAAGCCTTGGGAATTGGAGTTTCGGAAGAAAATGGTGAAGAAATTATGGTAAGTGTACCTGCATATAAAGTGGATGTTACACGCGAAGTCGATGTTATCGAAGAGGTATTACGTATCTACGGTTATAACAATATCGAACTAAAGCCGCAGATTAAATCTTCTCTAAATACAACGGAAAAGCCGGATAAAGAAGTGGTGTTAAACCAAGTTGCAGATTTATTGATAGGAAATGGCTATCGCGAGATATTGAACAATTCCCTAACGAAATTATCGTTTATCGAAGACGAACAAACGGCTGTTCGTTTGGTTAACCCGTTGAGTTCGGATTTAGATGCCATGCGTCAAAACCTGTTGTTTTCGGCATTGACGACCGTAGCCTACAATCAAAAGCGTAAAAACCCGAACGCTAAGTATTTTGAGTATGGTAAAACGTATTTCAAAACCGAGGAGGGGTATCAAGAGCGGCAGAACCTATCGTTGTGTATAGCCGGCGATCAAATAGAAGAGCATTGGAGTTCAAAGAGCAAAAAGACGAATTTTTATCATTTGAAAGCGGCTGTTGATACGCTTATCAAGCGGTTAAATATTCCGGGTTTGCAAGTACAGGAAGCTGATGGGCTCTATTTTGATTATGGCTTGAACTACCTGAAAGGACAGAAGACATTGGTGACACTGGGTAGCGTTTCGACGGATAACCTAAAAAAAGCCGATGTGGATGGGAAAGTTTATTTCGCTCAATTTGATTGGGATCTTGTTATAAAGGTAATACGTAAGAATACAATCAAATATAAAGAGGTCTCCAAGTTCCCTGCTGTACGACGCGATTTATCGTTGTTAGTAGGTGATGCCGTGACATTTGAAGAACTTACGCGGATAGCAACGAAAACCGAACGAAAATTACTAAAAGAGATCAACATCTTTGACGTTTATAAAGGCTCTGGCCTTCCGGAAGGAAAAAAATCCTACGCATTAAGTTTTACGCTACAGGACGAAGAAAAAACGTTAAATGACAAACAAATTGAGGCAATAATTAAAAAATTAATGCTTAACTTTGAACAACAGATTGGTGCAATAGTGCGCTAATGGATACGTTTAACGATTAATTGCGAGAAAAGATTATATGGCTGGACTATCTACACAAATGAATGTTATCGTCGAGAAGACGAGGAATCTTATTCAGTTGTGCGATGCCTTACAGGAAGAAAATGATTTGTTAAAACTAGAAGTACAATCTTTACAGGTAGCATTCCAGACGAGTACAGATAAAGTACAACAACTGGAGGAAAAGGTTAAGGCTTTGGCAGTTGCGAAAACATTGGATGAATCCGAGGTAGATAAAGAAGCTATAAATGAAAAAATACTTGACACAAAGCAAAAAATTAACGATTTTGTGCGAGAAATAGACAGATGTATAGGCTTGTTGAAGTAAAGGGAAGAGAAGAAACAGAAGCCTGTTACGTTATTTAAGCTCAAAAAACATGGGAGAAATTTCCATAAAAATAAATATCGCAGACCGTGTTTATCCACTGAGGGTGGCTACGGAAGAGGAAGAGGTAATTAGATACGCTGCGAAATTAATTAATGAAAAAATAAAGGAATTGCAGGAAAATTATGCAGTTCGTGATAAACAAGACTTATTGTCGATGTGTGTATTGCAATATGCTACCGGAATGATAAAAGCAGAGCGTAACGCACAACAACAGGAGGATGGATTGGAAGAGAAGGTTCACGAATTGGATGCTATGTTAACGGATTTCTTTAGAAAATAAATATATCGTTCTTTATTTCAGAGCTTTATAACGACGAATTTGCCGCAATTAAATTCGGGTTGTCACTATTTTAAACTTAACGCTTCAATATCACGAGCGAAAACAAGATGTAGGCCATTTTGCGAAAGCCATCTAGGTCATG
>PJTZ01000295.1_pt1 | contig 13836 bp, 9 predicted proteins | sample 1512131 | NCBI WGS metagenome assembly PJTZ01 (sample SAMN08177679, study PRJNA422409) | Soil metagenome, whole genome shotgun sequencing project. | reverse complement strand
GGGTCGCGAGTTCGAATCTCGTCTTTCGCTCAGTTGCCTAGGTGGTGGAACTGGTAGACACGCAGGACTTAAAATCCTGTTCCCGTTAAGGGAGTGCGGGTTCGATTCCCGCCCTAGGTACTTAGGAAACAACGCAGACGCGTTGTTTCCTTTTTTTATATCGGTAATGGGCTTTTTTATAGGTATTTTAGTCTACCCCGATATCGTTTCTTTTTTCCCAATCGATAAATTATATTTTCCTCTATCAGAACTATAAACCTCTGTCATAAATTGATAAAACTCTGCATATTTTTCTTTAGGGTACGTCCCTTCCCTTAATTGAATCATGCGGTAGCAGGTCAATATACCATTTGATATCGAAATACGAAGCTCGTATATTCCCATCTCTGTTTCCAACCGTTTATTAACCGGCATGGTCGACGTATCAACGTCGTCCGGCAATATATAATGTAAAACGTCAACATCCGTATAACCACGATTGATATACAAATCATTAGTACGGTTTCGCGTCGCAGAAATCGGTTTTGCTTGATTGAATATATTTGGAAGTAAAATAGCATGTTTACCCGATCTTACCACGTAGTTTTTTATCATCAATTCTAGTGTTTCACAGAAAGCAATTGAATCTTTATCTTCCGAAATCATCTCGTAATTAATCGTTTGGAAACTGATATTATCGATATCATACCAGTTTTTCACGTTGCGTGCTTGATCCTGTTGATTCAAAAACATATTATAATAATGATTATCAAATTGTCCTCCTTTAAATGTAGTTGTTAAGCTCCCTTCGAGCGAGCCATCTGCTAATATCTTAAAATGACCTTCCCGATATTGTAAACTTTCGGTGTTATTAAATTTGGGTGTACGCAAGATCTTCCCACCTTCTTCCGAACAGGCAATAACAAGTCGATCATCCGTAAAATCACTTAGGAATCCAAAGGGAATTTTCTGATTGGTACATTCCAACCACGTTGTATCATTTTCAAAAGGTATACACAGGATAATATGGTTTCCATCAGAAACATTTGCGAAATCAACAGTAATGTCTCTTTTATACGACCCTGCTTCCACAATACAGTAGTAAGAAGGAATGTCGACGATATCTAATAAGCTCTGCATGTAATTGACCAACGCTTTACAATCGCCATAACCTAACCGATCCACTGTTTCTGCGGGAAAAGGTTCTATCCCTCCTATACCCACTTGAATACTGATGTACCGGGTTTTATCTTGCATATATTTATATAGCGCTTTCGCCTTCTCTTTAGGTGAACCTATATCTTTTGTCAATGTCCGAACATGTTGAACCGTTGTTTCGGGTAGCGTACGTTTGTCTGACAGCAGATAATCATAATTCCATTTTCCAAATTCCTGCCAGTCTTTAAAATAGCCTGTTTTCTTAAAGTACTGAAAGGCTTCTGGAACAATCCTAACGCGCGCAGCTTGAAGATTGCGCGGCGGACTGTATGGTTCGGACCGACGTGCGGGAATATCCTTCAGTTCCCAAGTATAAATTTTAGTCTTTGCATCCTCCACCACTGCAACTTCTGCTACATAGTTATTTTGATGTATACGAATTTTATCTGTTGGACGACAAGTAAAAACATAACTACTCTGTTCAATAGCAACATCGTAAGCATAGTCTGGCGACCATGATGGGATTACAAGGTTTTGGTTCTCTTTAATTTCTACGCTATAAGCAATAGTATAAGGATAGCTATACACAGCCGGACTATAGTTTTTCATCCGGGTATCATCATATAGATTACTTTGACCAGAAGCGCTCCTATCCCGAAAGTCTTTTAATGAAAATTTCCCGATTGAAATACCAAATTCATTGAAGATTTCCCCCTTTACACTTCTTATTTTTCTCGACTTGTTATAATATAATTCAATATCCCCATGCTCCTCCCCGTTCTTATTATGGACGGTCACAGCACGTGTAATCCGCACAGTCACGTCATTAATGCTTTTCATATCGATTTCCAAGCGTTCGTCCCTAACCGTCGCGTCTGCCCGCTCTTTTAAGCTTTCATTAATATTGTCTACCGCATATATATTTTGCCCTTTTAGGTATACAGGGATCACACTGAACAACGTCAAGATTAACCATATTTTTCTTACCATAGCCTATTGTTTAGTAAATGCAAAATCTACTTTATGGTGTTGTATTATTCTTGAATAAAATTCCTTGAGATGAAAATATTCGTCTACCTCATAAATCGCCTTGTTCAAACTCAACTCTTGTTTAAGTATTAAACTTCCCTCTTCGTACTGCGATTGGTAGGTGTATCTCGCGGCTGACTCAGGAAGAGCCAATGCTGTATTCTTCGGTTGGCGTTCTATATTAAAGCCATTTGGCAATCGAACAGAAATGCTATATAGCTCTCTCTGTTTAGAACCAAGATCTACTGGATAGTTCCGTTCCTCTAAATTAAAGGGATTTTTTGTCATCCTATTAATAAGTATAGGGTTAAAAACGAAGCTCTCTTCTCTTAGATTATCAGAAAAATCTATGTTGATGTCATAACTCTCCATAAGTGTATTATCCAGACTATCCAATTGATAAACCTTTCCATCCTCAATTCGCATACTTGCGGAGTTATTCATACGTTCTTCGATATAAGCATCCAATGATGAGAATTTCTTGATATAGTTTCTTCGGCTTAACGCGTCCAACCCCTCATAAAATATACGTATCTTCCCTTTGAACTGACCAGTATCATCTATCTTCCCAAAAACATCAAAATGAGTAGAAGCATCAACCTGATTCTCTAGTTTAATCCATTCGGAAGACTTTTTGGAGTAGATAATACGGCCGTTCCCGTTAATACACCGAAGCGGTAGAAGACCGAACGGAAGATTTTCTTCCGATGCGTCCAAAAAATAGCTCTTGCCATTCATCCGAACTTGTGCCACAAGATAGTTGAAATCAGAAATCACCGGATGTATTGTTTTAGGAAGACCATTTTCACGTGTGGACACCAAAACTGGATATGTTTCAATTCCGGCAGCGTTACAGGCAGAAATAAGCGCAAGATTGATATCTCCTATATTTCCGTTTCTTTTCTCTAATGCTTCTTTTACACCAAATTGACTGTATTTTCCGTATATTTTATTCCATTTAATCTGCTTTTTAATATAGCTGTATATTTTACGAGCTTTGTCTTCTTCGGAATCACCGTCTGCAAGTATTTCGGGCAAAATATGTTTGAAATTATTCTCACGATTAATTTGACCTCCAAACGAACGGTCGTTTAACAGCTCCCTATCTACATCTTTCCATTCCTTTGTAAGATTCTGGCGTGCTCCGTTCGTCGAATAATATTGCATAAGCTCAAAATTGATTGCAGATTTATAATTTTTCGGAGCCAACATGTGACTTTCTTCATGGAAGGCGGGTATATCCTCCATAATATAAGTTAATTGTGAACAATCAAACCGACGTCCATTTAGTAAAAAATGATCTTTCAACAGTTTAGATCTCTCATCTGTTAACTTATAAAAACCATTCAATGTTACATTATAGTTGTAGACAGCAGGAATTATCGCTGTATATTCACTGTATAGCTTCGGTATGTCATCCTGATATTTCCAAGTTCTATAATTAAATATATCGGGTGATCTTATTTCATATTCGATATCAATAATGCAATTTTCCGCAATGTTTGGCAAAGTGAATTTACTCAGGTTTACAAATTCATTCACTTTTTCGTGAAAGACAGCTCCCTTATCCATCTCGACGGCATGTATTTTCCCATCAATATAATGTGTATACCCTTTAACTTGGCTCACCGTCTCGAATTTATTTCCAATTTTATAGAGAGGAATAATATAGTTAGCTTGATCAAATCCTTCTTTATCTAAGATTTTAATCCGTACGCCATAACGGTGTATAACCCGCAGTTCTCTTTCACTCTCATCCACTTGGATGTCAGAACGTCCCTTTTCCAATATAACTACAGCATGTGAAGTCGAATCCACTATAGGAGAATTAGGTATTTCAAAATCGCGAAAAGAGATCGTCGGTAACTCATTCGTTTGGGCATGTGCATGAAAGAAAAACACTTGAAAAATCCAGACAAGAGTAAGAAATCGGTACATCATAGTTAGGTTATTTTGGAGTGAATATAGCTAAAAAAATAATATATCTAAAATAGATGTACTATTTTTCCCAAAGGATGAAGGAAGCTTCCAGAATCGAATCCCTACCAATCTCTTTTGGTTATCATCCCTCGGGTTACATTAATAGAGATACTTTCTAAATAAAAAAGCTCCAATCTTTTGATTGAAGCTCTGCGGAGAGTGAGGGATTCGAACCCCCGAACCTGTGACAGTTAACGGTTTTCAAGACCGCCGCATTCGACCACTCTGCCAACTCTCCGCGACAAAAGTACAAATTTTATCTTTCATGCAAAATTTTATTTCAAATTTCCAATAGGCAGCTAAATAGTGCTTTTTAATAGTATAACCTCTTCTATCGCAATAGCACAATACCGACAAGCTATATGGTCGATTCCATTTGCTTAAATCACCTTTTTAATATTAAATACAAACAAAAATTTTATCTAAAACAAAATATATCTTTGGTGTGCAATAAGTTAGTCTCAACTTGATAAAAAATAATCATTTTATTTTGCAAAATAAGCCTAATTGCCTACTTTTGTTGCACCGAAAGGAGGCGCCAATAGCTCAGCTGGATAGAGCAACGGTTTTCTAAACCGTCGGTCTCAGGTTCGAATCCTGATTGGCGTACTTTAAGTGCCTGCAATCATTTGATTAGCAGGCTTCTTCTTTTTTAGGAATAGGAGATGAGGCGGTCTACCTGATTACCCGGTCTAACTGGTGAGTAGCATATAAATAATTTAGTTGAAATTAGTAAATAGTACATAGAAAAGCCGCAGTCTATTTAAAGAACTGCGGCTTTCGCACTTGTTTACTTACTTAATAAATTTTATTTCGCTTGATTCGCACGTATGATATTCAGTGCCCCACCAGCTTTAAACCATTCAATCTGTTGTGCATTGTACGTATGGTTAACCAAGATACTATCTTGCGAGCCATCTGCGTGGTGCAGAACAAGTGTTAATGGTCTTCCAGGTGCAAATTCTGTTAAACCAACGATATCAATAGTATCATCTTCTTGAATTTTATCGTAGTCATCCTTATTATCGAACGTTAATCCCAACATACCTTGTTTTTTCAAGTTTGTTTCGTGAATACGAGCAAAAGATTTAACCAAGACGGCGCGTACACCTAGATGACGAGGCTCCATCGCAGCATGCTCACGAGAAGACCCTTCTCCGTAGTTTTCATCGCCAACTACGATCGAACCGATCCCAGCAGCTTTATAGGCACGCTGTGTAGCCGGTACAGCTGCATATTCACCAGTCAGTTGATTCTTAACAAAATCTGTTTTATCATTGAAGAAATTGACTGCACCGATAAGCATATTATTAGAAATATTATCCAAATGGCCACGATACTTCAACCAAGGGCCTGCCATCGAAATATGGTCAGTAGTACATTTACCTTTAGCTTTTATTAACAGCTTCAACCCAATAAGGTCAGTACCTTCCCACGCACTGAACGGTTCCAATAATTGAAGACGATCAGATGTAGGAGATACATCTACCGTTACAGAAGATCCATCTACTGCTGGTGCTTGATAACCTGGATCTTCAACATCAAAACCTTTTGATGGTAATTCATCACCCGTTGGTGGATCCAATTTCACCTGCTCACCGTCTTTATTAATCAACGTATCTGTAACCGGATTAAACCCTAGATTCCCAGAAATGGCAATAGCTGCCACCATCTCTGGAGAAGTTACAAAAGCATATGTGTTAGGGTTACCATCAGCACGTTTTGCAAAGTTTCTATTAAACGAATGGACAATGGTATTCTTCTCTTGCTTATCTGCTCCTGCACGATCCCACATACCGATACAAGGACCACAAGCGTTCGTGAAGATCGTAGCGTTCAGATCTTCGAACGTTTTTAGCAAACCATCACGATCTGCCGTGTAACGTACCTGTTCAGAACCTGGATTAATACCAAATTCCGCCTTGGTAACCAAGCCTTTATCAATAGCCTGCTTGGCAATCGAAGCGGCGCGTGATAAATCCTCATAAGAAGAGTTTGTACAAGAACCAATTAGTCCCCACTCTACTTTTAATGGCCAACCGTTCTTTTCTGCTTCTTCGCGCATGCGCGAAACCGGTGTATATAAATCCGGGGTGAATGGACCGTTCAAGGACGGTTCCAATTCTGACAAATTAATTTCAATCAATTGATCGAAATATTGCTCTGGATTAGCGTAAACTTCAGGGTCTGCTGTTAGATGCTGTTTAATGGCATTTGCCGCATCTGCTACGTCTGCCCTTCCAGTAGATCTTAGATAACGCTCCATAGAAGCGTCATAACCGAAAGTTGAAGTTGTTGCTCCAATTTCCGCTCCCATGTTACAGATAGTACCTTTACCTGTACATGATAGCGATTCTGCCCCTTCGCCAAAATATTCCACAATAGCTCCTGTACCACCCTTTACCGTCAAAATACCGGCTACTTTTAGAATAACATCTTTTGGTGCAACCCATCCAGATAACTTACCGGTTAATTTAACACCTATTAGTTTGGGAAATTTAAGCTCCCACGGCAAACCTGCCATGACATCACATGCATCAGCTCCACCAACACCGATAGCTACCATACCTAAACCACCAGCATTCACGGTATGGGAGTCAGTACCAATCATCATTCCACCAGGAAAAGCATAATTTTCTAACACCACTTGGTGAATAATACCTGCTCCCGGCTTCCAAAAACCTATACCATATTTATTTGATACAGAAGATAAGAAATTAAATACTTCTGAACTTTCGTTTTTCGCACGCGTCAAATCCTGTTCTGCTCCGTCCCTTGCTTGAATCAAGTGGTCACAGTGAACAGTTGAAGGCACAGCCACTTTAGGGCGTCCAGCTTGCATAAACTGCAATAAAGCCATTTGTGCCGTAGCATCTTGCATGGCGACACGATCCGGAGCAAAGTCTACATAAGAAGCTCCCCGCTCATAAGCTTCGGTTGCATTTCCTGCCCATAGGTGAGCGTACAAAATTTTCTCAGCAAGAGTTAAAGGTTTATTAACCACTTGACGCGCAGCAGCAATGCGTTCGTCATATTGGCTATAAACCTTTTTAATCATTTCTATATCAAAAGCCATTTATTTAATAATTATTTGATGTACTTGTTTAAAACTAAATCGGTTGCCCAATTTTTTGATTTAGGGCAAAAATACAAAAAGAATAGGTTTTAAACACCTTTAAACCAATTCAAACCCTAATTTGGAATAAATCCAAACAACTTAAATCTTCGTTGTTATTGGCAAGACGTTTTTTAACTGGCGAACGGCTTCTGTGGGGTCTTCAGCGCCAAAAACGCTGCTTCCTGCAACCAACACATCAGCCCCTGCTTCCAATAGCTTTGCGGCATTATTTGTACCTACTCCCCCATCAATTTCTATTAATAGAGAGTCGTTTACTCCTTCAGATAAATCTCTGAGCTCTTTTATCTTTGCATAAGTTTGCTCAATAAATTTTTGACCTCCAAAACCCGGATTAACCGACATGATGCATACCAAATCAATATCTCTGACAACATCTTTCAGCAAACTCACTGGTGTATGTGGATTCAATGCCACGCCTGCCTTGCACCCAAGTTCTTTAATAGCAGCCAACGTACGATGAAGATGCGTACACGCCTCATAATGTACTGTAATAATAGTTGCTCCCGAGTCTTTGCACATTTTTAAATAACGATCTGGATCTACAATCATCAAGTGCACATCTAGTGGTTTGGTAGCATGTTTAGCGATAGCATGCATAACTGGAAAACCAAAAGAGATATTCGGAACAAATACACCGTCCATAATATCAATGTGAAACCAGTCGGCTTCACTCTTGTTTACGATCTGGATATCATCGTAAAGGTTCGCAAAATCAGCAGCCAGAACAGACGGGGCTATCAGATGTTTTGTTGTACGCATGTTCTTTATATGTTTTTTGCAAAGATACGGAAGTTTGAAGCTATTATGTGAGGAAATTCGTATTTTGATCCTCTACACGATTCCTCAATAAATAGTACATTTGTTATAAAATTATATTGACAGGATAAAAAACAATAAGCAAGTGGCAAAACTCAAGATCAATTACCTTCGCGACAAGAATCAAAACAATTCTCTTATAGTCAAATCGGCTATGATCATTTTGGCGATTGTATTGATTTGTATTTTTCTACCCAAACAACCACGCTTTCAGTACGAATTTGAAAAAGGTAAAATATGGAATCATGAAAATTTGGTATCTCCCTACAATTTTGCCATTTTAAAAACACAGGAAGAGCTTAACAAAGATAGAGAACAGATACTTAAGACGGTTCAACCCATCTATAATTTAAACGCGAGTGCAAGCAAAGAACAAATCGACCAGTTCAATACCGATATTGCGGAGAAATGGCAAATAGCAAATATGGATTCTGTATCTAGTGAGGATATGGAAACATACAAATCCGTAGGGAATGCGCTTCTTAACTACATTTACAATCGAGGGATTATCTCGTTGAACAACCGTTACCAAAACAAGGGAATGGATGCTGAACAGGTGGACAAAGCACAGAGTCAGTATAATTTCACGCTGATTCAAGATAATGTTGCTCAACAGAAAAATACGGCTGATATTTTTACAATTGAATCCGCCAATCAGTATATAGAAAACAACATTTCCAGAAATAACAAAATAGAACAAAAAACATGGTTGGTGGAAACGTTAAAGAACTACGTAACCATTAACTATATTTTCAACGAAAACCTAACGAACAAGGCGGAACAAAATGCGTTTGCTAATATCTCCACTACTCGGGGAATGGTGCAAAAGGGAGAGCTTATTGCAGAAAAAGATAAAATTATCAGTAATGAAACTTACCAGAAATTAGCTTCTTTACGCAAGGTTTTTGAAGATGAAGCTCGGATTAGTGGTAACCAAGGATATGTTGTGCTTGGCCAATTTGTGGTCATTTCGATGTGTGTATCCCTTCTGATGGTGTTCCTGTATTTTTTTCGATCGACTATCTTTGAGAGCAATAGATTATTATTTATTATTCTAATTGTCATTGTATGTATGCTTGGTGTGCTATCTTGGGCCATTAGCATGAAAATTCCGAACCTCTATTATATACCTTACTGTAGTGTTCCTATTATCTTTAGGGTATTGTTTGATACCCGAGTGGCCTTAAACATACATCTATTAATGGTCTTATTGGCTGCATTGTTTGTGCCAAATAGTTTTGAATTTGTCTTTTTACAATTCGTGACAGGTATGGTTGCTATTTATAGCATCAGAACATTAGTCAAGCGAGAGCAATTTTTAGTTTCGTCCCTTATTATCTTAGGCACTTATATCATAGCCTATGTAGGTTTAGTATTGACGCGTAATGGGTCGATAAGTTCCATTTATTGGACAGATATTATACCGTTTGTCGTCAGCGTCGGTTTAACACTACTAGCTTACCCCTTAATATATGCATTCGAACGCTTATTTGGTATCGTTTCCGATCTTACTTTAATGGAATTGACGAATAGCAATTCCCGTTTGCTGAGGGAACTTTCGCTAAAAGCCCCCGGAACCTTTCAGCACTCACTACAGGTAGCCAATCTGGCGGAAGCCGCTATCTACAAGATCGGAGGAAATCCATTGCTAATACGCGCGGGCGCTCTATATCATGATATTGGCAAAATGTCGAACCCTCTATTTTTTATCGAAAATCAAAAAACAGACACCAATCCCCATGCAGAGCTTACTCCCGAGCAGTCTGCACAAATCATTATATCACACGTGCATAAAGGCATTGAGATGGCGAAGAAAAACCAACTTCCTGAAGTTATTATTGATTTTATACGTACACATCACGGTACGACGCGGGTTGATTATTTCTATAACTTAGCTATCAAGAACAATCCAGATAAGCTCGTAGACGAAAGCATCTTCAAGTACCCAGGTCCGGTGCCTTTCTCGAAGGAAACTGCTGTGCTGATGATTGCCGATTCGGTAGAAGCGGCTTCCAGAGCATTAAAAGAACCCACAGAAGAATCTATCAACAACTTGGTAGACAAGATAGTGGAGTATAAGATCACCCAGCGTCAATTTATCAATTCGAATATTACCATGCGTGATATCACAGAGGTGTCTGATATTTTTAAATCTATGCTGAAAAGCATTTATCACGTCCGAATTGACTATGATGTTAATAAAAAAACCGCCGCAGCAACCAGTGGAATAAAAAATTAAATTGAGTGTCAGATGTTTATTCTTTTTTGACAAAAAAACGGTTTTAAAGCTTTGCGGATTGGAATATTTGCTTTATGTTTGCACTACTTAAATAAAGGAGAGGTGCCTGAGTGGCCGAAAGGAACAGTTTGCTAAACTGTCGTACTGGAAACGGTACCGCGGGTTCGAATCCCGCTCTCTCCGCCACATGGGATTGACGGATTATCCCCGATGGGTTGCTCTACTTCGAGTAACCCTTTCTGTTTTAATATCAGGTAGTTATGATAAAATATCGGGTTAAGGTCGGGTGTTCTAAACGTACCTTTGTCAAACGCGAGACCTTGTTTGAACACCCTGTTTAAAATAGCGTGCTGTTGATTGATTGAAGCACACTTGAATAATTCGGGTATATTCAATAATTTAGGGATTAACTTGATTTGTTCTTTTGCTTTAGCTTCGATATCAATCGAGAGATCAGAAATGTCCGATTTAAGCCGCGCTATCTCAATTGAGAATTTCTTGTAACCTTTTTTATAAGTATCTCCGTTTATAATATCGTTCAGGACTTTATCTTCCAGCCCGTCGAGTTTCTTTTGAGCGATTACCAATTGTTCCTTTTTGACGTCTAATTCTTTTGCACGTACTTTGACCGCTTGTTTCAACTCGTCCTTTATATGCCCTATCAACTCCGAGACTTGCTCTTTAGTAAAGCTTAAGTGTTGAAGCAATTCCTCGTACCTTTTGTGCAGAACCGTACCCGAGATATTGACAGAGCTATGTTTTACACAACGGTAATACAGGTAGTATTTTTTCTTTCCTTTGCTAAATCCTGCGGTCATGTGACCGCTACAGCAATTGCTCCTTAATACTCCCCTCAAAGGAAAGTCATCCTTTAATTGCGGTTTTTCGATACGCTTATCGTCCAACATTTCCTGCGCCCGCCAATATTGTTCTTCGCTAACAATCGCCTCGTGTATGCCTTTGACAATTCGTAACGGCTCTTTTTCATTGGCTGTCACCCTTACCAATCCCGCATAAAGACAGTTCCTTAAAACCCTTGTTATCGCATCGTTTCCATTGCGTGGGAACCCCATTTCCTTGACGGATTTGTGTATGATATAGGCAGGCATTCCCGAAAGGTAATCCCTAAATATTTTCCTTACGATGTACGCCTCTGTCTCATTGATAACAAGCAATCCCCTTTTTGTTCCAGCTTCTTTGGTATTGATATAACCATATGGTGCGAGATTAACATAGCGTCCCGATTCCTGTGCTTGTCGAATACCCATCTTTGCCCGGCGACGAATGGTAAATAGTTCTTGATTAGCGATTAGGTATTTAAACGCCCTCAACATGAATACGCTCGGGTCAGAGGTATCAATATCGAGTGACTCATTCGTTGCAACGACCTTTAGACCGTGCTTCTTTTCCAATTGCTCAATCTTCATTAACGCTTCGGGCAGGTTACGGCTGAACCTGTCGTGGTCAAGTACAATAAGGTATCTAGTTTTGCCCCTTTGCTGTTTAATAAAAGTTTCCAATGCTTGATAATCGGGTCTGTCAAAAGTGTAGCTACTTTCTCCGTCATCCACATAGACCGCCCCAAGCTCTACTTCATTGTGTATGCAGTATTCACGTATGGCTTTTTCTTGATATTCCAACGAATAACGAGACTGGTCTTTAGTGCTTTTTCTGATGTATCCTATCGCTTCCATGTACTGTCTCCTTAATGATTATTTCAACAATGATTTCAGCTATAAATTTAAGGAAATTACCCTGATTTTCAGCACTTTGTGTTAAGTTTTTTTGCCCATTATTAGAAGTGTTTTCGACCGATTTTCCTTTTCTGTTTGTTCGCTTCATCCTGCAATAATGAAGTATAAAAAAGTCATTGATTGACAAGTTGTCAATGCGTACCTACATTTATATCAAACCGACCTAACAAGTCAAAATGCTTTTTCCTAAACCACAAAAATCCTTTAACTTAGGAAAAGTGTTGAACATCAAAACCATCAAATATGTACTCAAAGGGCTATCTATCAAATTTAGTTTTCGGTTCAAAGGATTATGTAAAAGTGCAGGAGGAATTAGTTCATAAAATTGTAGATAATCAAGAAGTGTCCTTAGCTGAGGAGTTCTTTGCCTGTGACAATTTAAGGGTAAGTTTTGATAGCGAGAGAAATCCTTATCCAGTAATGGATGTTGATGGGTGCGCTAACAGCAACTTTGTCTATATTTATCTGACACATTATAAAGATATCAATTGTTATAATAAAGTATATCGGCTTGGTGTACCTGTATCTATTGAAGAATGTACAGCGAATCGATTATTCCTACAAAACGAAAGTATTTCATGGTTAAGTTTTATAGAATCGGAAAGCCATGATAGAACTATCATTTATCTGAGACAAGAAGTAAAGCATCAAATTAAGAATATTAAAAAATACTGTGCAACTGCTCAGATTGGACATTTTTACAAAGAGTTTCTCATAAAGAACGCAATATTGCACAGTAAATTCATTTATTTAAGAGTAAAGGAGTTCTTTCAAGAGCTTGGTAGTGACTCTATTGTCTTTGAGCTTTTCGGCCATACAATCCTAATTGATAGCTATTTCTATATCCATATATTATTCCGACATTACGCCGCTTCTATCAAGGAACATCAACAAGAAAAGTCTTATCATATCGAAAACTTTGATTATAGTTGTATGCCTGTAATTATGAAAAATATAATTCTAATGTATGGAGCATACGCCTCTCCACAACATTTCAACGAAAGAGAGATAGCATTTACTTTAAATAAAACATTTTATTCACTATGGTTTAAGGCAAGTAGCATTAAGGTTAATGGTGTTGATACACCATGCTTGAGGTTACAGACCTTTTATCCGGTGGACTCCATTAAAGAGAAAACCAGATTAGCAAGTTATGCTGATGTGCATGCAGATGACAGCATTGTATTTTTTATAGAACAATAAAACCATTGGATGAAACTATACATTTTAGGCAACGGATTTGACCTTCACCATAAACTAAAAACACGTTATGCTGACTTTCATGAATTTTTGAACGTACACAATCAAGATATAGAATTTGATTTAGAGAGGTACTTCAATTTTCAAGTTGATAGTGATTACTTATGGAAATGTTTTGAGGATGACCTTGCGCATTACAATTATCAAGAATTTTTTGATACCCATAATAGCATTGATATTATGAGTGAATCTTTCAAGCCAAGTGAGTGTTATGGTTTAGAAGATGAAATTATCGAAAGTACAGATAACCTCGTAGGTAGAATAAGATCGAATTTTGAAGATTGGTTACTGTCCATTGAATATCCGTCTCCCAGAGATTTAAGTAATAATATCTTGTTAGATTTAGATCCAAAAGCTTTATTGGCTATTTCGGAGTGACCATGCCATCGATTTCGGTCAAACCGTGCCACTAAAAAAGATCATACAATGATATAAAAAGTTGCTGATTATTCCTGTTTTAATATTCCTTTTCTGCGGGATTC
>PJTZ01000294.1_pt1 | contig 13908 bp, 10 predicted proteins | sample 1512131 | NCBI WGS metagenome assembly PJTZ01 (sample SAMN08177679, study PRJNA422409) | Soil metagenome, whole genome shotgun sequencing project. | reverse complement strand
TGATCCGTGTCGGAGAGGTTGCCGAATCACCCCCTATCATTACGTCATGCCTTTTCGCACGTGCAAAAGATCTGTGGAATCTATTTGCTTTCGTAATTTCTCGCTGAGTGAGAACACCGAGTCGTCGCTCTCTAAGCGCTCATTTAGATATTATCGGCCGCACCGTCCCAGAAACTTGAAAAGTGCGAGAACGTTATGAGATCCGCCTGTCATGGCAAGCGACCCGTGTGTGATCGGTATACGCGATCGGTGACAGCCTAACCTCCGGTTTTTAATGCGCTTTGTACTGCGTTGCACAATTAGAGGTGCCGATGCCGTGATAGGCGCTCTTTCGCTTTGCCGCATTTTTCAAAAGGTTCGGCTGTAACCGTTAGACGGGGCGATATCCCTTCGTCATTCGTTCGCCGATGCGCAGAAGGATGAAATCGCCGCAAGACGCCGATAGACTGCGAACGAGTGAGTTAACCAAGTTCGCGTCGTTCGCGGTTGCACAATATGGGGTGATCGCCTAATCTCTCCTTCGGCACGGCTTGGCCCTCATCTGGGCGAAAGTTTTGAGCTTTGGTTTGCGCCAAAGGTGTGACAATTCGGGCAAATTTTCTTCAAATTTTTATCGTCCTTTCTATCGATTTTGGCGAATTGAAGTGCTGATCGGGGCCTGAACGCTAAAAATTCAAACTTGTAAGATAGGTTATAAATCGAGGTTTACAGCATTTATTGCTATGGCTGGGTTTTAACCGTATTTATTTGTCGCATTGGCGGGTGTTCACCGTCCGGAGGCTTTGCGTGAATCAGACTAATCTCTCGACCAGTTTAGTGCGCACCGAAACGGAGGAGAGCGCCGGTGCTGCGCTGCGGTATGTAGGGGAAGTGCTGCGTCGGCGCTGGCTTACGATTGTGCTGGTGCTTTCTGTCGTAGTCGGCGCTGCTCTGGTTTACGCTTTCATTGCGCCTAAGCGATACATCTCGACCGCGAGCCTACGCATAGATCCAAACCAGAACGCAATGATCGGGTTGCCAAAGCTCGGCGGAAGCGGCGACGATGGCGCCATTGATACGGAAGTGAACGTCATCCAGTCGCGCGACGTGGCGCGAATGGTCGCCGAGCGTCTCGATCTCGCTGGCGATCCCCATTTCTCGCGGTCGGATAGCGGACGAAAGTTGCTATGGAAGGATCTGAGCGAAAAACAGAAGGATGCCATTGCGCAGTCTCTGCTCAGCAATTTGCGGGCAAAGCGAGATGGCCTCACCTACGTCGTTACGATTTCTGCGACGTCATACAACGCGCGCCAGGCGGCGAAGATCGCTAATGCCTTCTCCCAAGAGTATATCGCCTACACGCTCTCCACAAGATCGGGGACGTCGGAGCGACAAGCCAAGTTTTTGACTGATCGTTTGCGCGCTGCCGGTGAGGAACTCGCCGAGGTCGAGGGCCGAGCAGCAATGTACAAGGCTCAGGCCGGGATTATCGGAGGTCTGGGCTCCGGAGGCTACTCTACGACGGTCGCTGATCAGCGAGTGACCACCCTGTCGTCCCAGTTGGCGAGCGCGGAATCCGCTGCATCGGCTGCCCAGGCAGAGTATAACGTGGCTATTCGGCAACGGGAGTCCGGAGGTCTGGACGCAGTATCGGCAGTTTTAAAGTCGCCGGTGGTGACGAACCTGCGTGCAAATCGTGCGGAGTTGATCAAGCAGCTCTCGGAATTGAATACGCGATATGGCGATAAGCACCCGGAGCCGATCCGGGTGGCGCGGCAACTGGCGCTGGTAGACGAGCAGATCGATCAGGAAGCGAAGCGCGTCATTGGCAGTCTGGCGAGCAATGCCGCCGCCGAGAAAGCCCGTGCTGAGACACTGCAAAGCCAGATGGGCGCTCTTCGCGGCGAGCAGGCGGACAATACACGTGCCAGCGCAATGGCTCAGGCTGTCCAGCAGGAAGCTGATGCGAAGCGGGATACCTACAACCGACTGGCGACAGAGGCGCAGCAAGCTACAGCTATCGCGCGGAATACCCAGACCCAGGTCCAGCTGATTGAGCCTGCCGCTATTCCAACCCGCCCGGCATATCCCAACAAGCGGTTCATACTCGCTCTTGGGCTGCTGGCGGGCCTGGCCGCGGGTGTTGGAGCCGCGTCACTGCAGGAGATGTTGATAAAAGGGATTAGTTCACCCAATGAGGTGCCTCGTTCTCTGGGTATTCCATTCATCGGCGCTGTCCCGAAAATCAGCAAGCGATCCCTGAAAAATGGGAGTTATGCACAAAGTCCGGCTGACCTTGTCAGGGAAAACTCAGCGTCGCAATATAGCGAGGCGTTCCGCCTTATTCGCAGCCGTTTGCGCGTACTGAACAGAAACGAAGACCGCAAAGTTGTGGCATTCATGTCTGCCTTGCCCGGCGAAGGGAAGTCCACATCCGCGCTCTCCATGGCGCGTGTCATGGCGATGGCGGGTGACAAGGTGCTCCTTGTCGATGCGGACCTACGTCAGTGCGGCGTTACGAAACTGATCGGCGAAGGCCGAGTGAACGGGATCTTCGAGGTGCTTTCCGGTAAGGCGGCGTTGAACGAAAGCATCGTCCCGGATCGGGTGGACGGACTGGATTTGCTCCTCGTATCGGATCCTGCCTTTTCGACGCAGGATATCTTCGGAACAGGCAGCATGGAAACGTTGCTGAACGCCGCACGCGCAGGATACGACTGGGTGGTCGTAGATACGCCCCCTCTGCTTGGCGTAGCCGATGCGCGCACGATTTCAACATTAGTCGATCTAGTGGTCGTAACTGTAAAATGGGCGGACACGCCAGTTCGTGCCGTTCAGTCCGCACTTATGAGCCTTGCTGAAGACGATGCGCCAATTGCGGGCGCGATCTTCATGATGGTCGATCCGGGGGCGGAAGCACTGGGAACGACTTACTATTCAAGTAAATTTTCCCGATATTATAATAATGACTGACCAAAATAGGAGAGGATATTCGGCGGTGGGGTCATGTGGTCCCTCTAGAACACCGTACTGATCAATAGTGGATAAATTATGAAGCATGTTACGATTACGAACATGACAGGTTCCCGCAATGGTGGGTGCGAAGCTCTTGTTAGATCCATTATTGATGGACTGGTAGCGACCTGTGGTGAGGACGCTTTCGACATTGCGATTGATAGTAATGATCCTGAATATGACGCGTATGTCTTTCGGGATCGCGTCTGCCGTGTCACCAAGATTGCGGGACTGCCGCCGTCCGGTTGGTCAGTAAATGCGCAGCGTCGCTTTTTTGGTATGCCTTCGCCGCTGCTTAAGCTCGCTTCTAGAGGCCATTATCGCTCGATCGATAACCTGAAGAAGTCCGATCTTTTGATTGCTACTGGCGGAGATGTTTTTACCTCCGATTACAATGCGTTTCCCCGTCATGCTCGGACGTTGCAGGTGGGTACGCCGGTCGCGCTGCTTGCGCAGACTCTCGGCCCTTTCGCTCCGTCGGATGCGGAGAGGTTTCGCAGATCAATGGATAATATCGCGCTGTGCACTGTGCGCGAATCCGAAACGTTCGACTATTTGAAAAGCGAATTTCCCGATCTGCCGGTCGAGCAGACCGCCGACGTTGCTTTTCTCCTGTCGGTGACGACACCTGATGAAGCGCGTCGCATTCTTGAGGAGGAGCACCATTTCTCCGTTGAAGGTCGGAGGTTGGTCGGATTGTCGATCAGTTCCGGTATCCTTTCGTATCGAAAGGATCTGAGCCCGGAACAGTATCTTAATGAGGTGGCGGGTTTCGTGGACAATTTGAATGGGCGTGGCTATTCCGTGATAATCATTCCCCACGTTCAGGAACGATCGCATCGTAACAACGACGTCTATGCATGTCGTGAAGTCCTTCAGCGTTTGCGAAAGCCAAAAGAGAACCTTCTTCTTTCACTCTCAACTCTGTCGGCGTCGGATTATAAGGGTGTTATAGGGCTTTGTGAGGTCTTGCTGGGTGCGAGAACGCACGCGACCATCGCGTCGATGTCCCAGGGGATTCCAACGGTCTCGATTGCATATTCCCGGAAAGCCTGGGGCATCATGCGAGACTATTACGGGAAAGAATTGGGCGAGCGGCTGACCATGGATGTTAGCGCTCTGAACCGGGAAAGGCTGATGGACGCGTTTGATGCGGCGCTAGCGAACGGCCGCACAGAGTCCATCGCGGCTGACATGAAGAGGCGGGCGCAGATCAATTTTGACCGCGTGAAGGCTTTTCTTGCCAAGGGTTAGTCGCGAGGAGGTGCGCGGTTCTCTCCGCGAGGCCCGGAGGCGGGTGAGGTCGAATTGTTGCGGATAATCGTCCCTAACGGAGGTTTTCGTGAGCGTTGAGACGGTCGTCAAACCCGGGAAGCTCGATAGTCTTCAGTGGGCACGCGCGCTCGCTGCGGTTTCCGTCTGTCTTTTTCATGCCGCTGAGCGGACAGGAAAGTCGGTATCTGCACCGGAGTTTTCCCGCTTCTTCGAGAGCGGAAAATTAGGAGTGGATCTGTTTTTTGTTATCAGCGGATTTATAATTTTCTTCGTGCATTTCAAGGATATCAATAACCCCGGGGCTTCGAAGAGGTATCTCTATCGCCGATTTACAAGAATATATCCACTATATTGGGCGATATTCATTCCAATTACGATATTATACTTAATAACACCCGGAGCAGGGGATGGATCTGAACGAGATATCCTATCTATCGTTCGATGTTTTTTCCTCCTTCCGAATCCATATGGTCAGATAATTGGAGTGGCGTGGACACTCGTTTTTGAATTATCTTTCTATGTGGCATTCTTGTCATTAATATTAAGTCGAAAACTTGGCATAATCCTGATTTCTATTTGGGTGTCTCTGATATTTGTTCGTCAGTTAAATTTTGTGAACTTCGGTTATTTCAATGCCTATTTGTCAGTAAGATATTTTGAATTTGCTTGCGGTGCGACAGTGTACTTCCTGTTCAGTAGATTTCAGCCAAAGTTTCCGGGCCTGCTCGCCTTGTCTGGTGTTATCTCGCTCTACGGCGGGGGGCTCTTTCTGCTGTCTCATTTTGCGGAAAGTGAGAAAACAATTATTCTGTTCTCTGGGGTGTCGGCCGCAGTGGCTGTCTTCGGCTTCGTCTCGTTGGATTTCGCTGGAGAAGCACGTGGCGTGACTGGCCTGATCGCTGCAAAGCTAGGGGACGCCTCTTACGCCATTTATCTTTTCCATTGGATCATAGGGTGGGTGCTCGGCGCAGTGCTGCTCAAGCTGCCCTTTTCCTTTCCTGCCGGGATGTTCTTTGTAATTCTAGCTTTGCCTATGATTATCGGCGGATATTTGATGCATCTTGTTCTGGAGCGTCCCCTCCTTCGTTGGATGCGCAAGTTAGAGGGCTCGCGGAAGGCCCCGCAGAGCGCTGACGTTCAAAGGTTATCGCTTAATTAATCTTTCCGGCTCGTTGCGCCCTCAGCTCAGCGCATACCGGCATGACTCGTACATAGGGGTGAGCTATGCGAATTGATGTTGCAACACAGCATGGTAAGAAGCCGATGCTTCGAATATTATTTAGTTTAATCGCGTCTATATTCCTCTTCACTGGAGTGAGTGGAGCGATTGCCCAAGGTCCGCCGGGGCCGGTCGAGGCTAAAAATATCTACACTTTGGGAATAGCTGATAAGGTTCGCGTGACGGTTTTCGACGAGCCGAAGCTCTCAGGGGAGTTCACCGTTAGTAGTGATGGGACCCTATCTCTTCCTCTTATAGGTAGTGTAAATGTCGACGGCGACACGGTCGAAAGTGTCGCGTCCGATATCACAGCCCGGTTGGCAGATGGTTATGTTCGAAATCCTAGGGTCAGTGTTGACGTTCTAAATTATAGGCCGTTCTATATTCTTGGAGAAGTTTCTCGCCCAGGCGAATATCCCTTTTCGAATGGGATGACGGCCGTAAAAGCGGTCGCGGTCGCTCAGGGCTTTACTTACAGGGCAAATCAGAAGCGCGTTTATATAAAGCGTGCGGGTCAGGCTGTGGAGGAGCGTGTCAAGCTAACTCCTGATCTGCTTGTTCAACCCGGAGACACGATCCGTATTGGCGAACGTTTTTTTTGATTGCACTGCAGCATAATCGTGAGATTGTGGCGTAAGGGGAGGGGCTTCAGGCGCTTTGCAACGTAGGTTGCAGTGTCTGAGGGCGGGCTGTCTCTGCAGCCGCCGGATGGTGATTTTAAGGCCAATAAGCCTAGGCGCGGATAAACGCCATATATCGCCGCAGACGCTGACGGGGTGTGTGCAAGCTTTATGACTACGTGGGGACGTGAATTGGACCGGACGCAAGAGTGGACGCTGGCAACACAGGCCTTCGGAGCGCCGCATCCCCATGTCATACGCGAACGCGTCTTGGGTTGCTTTGCGGCCTCGAAAGTCGTTTTGATGCATAGGGTTGTGACCCGCGCGGCGCCTCTGGCGCTCGCTACATATGCCTGCTTGTCTCCGGGCGACGTGTACGCGCAAAGTCTCGTCTCGCTTATCGATTCACCTATCCCCCTTAGCTACAGTCGCGGACGCAATGTGAGCGTGACGGAGCGTGATCATCCGGAGGATAAGCTCAATCCTATTCCGGTTGGGTCGTTTGATCTCCTTCCCCGCCTGAGCTCGAGCATCAGTTACACCGACAACGTGTACCAGAGCCGGCAGTTGAAGATAAGCGACGGTTATGTGAGTGTCGCTCCCCGCATCACCCTCGCATCGGATTGGGACCGGCACAGCGTTACATTAAATGGCAGCGCTGCTCTGCGCCGATATTTCAGCCAGTCCATTCGTGATCAGGATGGTTGGAGCCTCGGCGCCGCCGGACGACTGGATCTTGGCGATTCGGTGGTTTTGAACGCTGATGCCTCGCGCGCGCGCACGTTCCAGTCGAGCTTTTCCGGATCGGCGGTCGCGGATCTTCGTTCGGCGATTCCTCTTGATCGCACGCTGGCAAATGCGCGCGCGGTCTATACCGGCGGCCGCTTTCGCCTCACCGCCGCTGGTGCGTTTACAGATCTGGCGTTTAAGCCGGTCACCAATCTGGCGGGCGTGGTCCTTTCCCAGGATCAGCGGGATCGTGAGGTTGTGACGGGTGCGGGTCAGGTGGAGTATGCGCTGAGTCCGGACACCGCGCTATTCGTCTTGGGTGAGTATTCGCAGACGGACTACAAGCGGAGCTTGGGGCCCATTCCTCTCAATCGTGGCTCGCAGGAGGTTCGTGCGCTGGCCGGCGTGTCCCTGGACATATCGTCTCTCATCCGGGGTAGCGTCGCTGCGGGCTATACGCGTCGCAATTACAAGTCGCCCGCGTTCCGCGATCTATCGGGACTGTCGGTCGAGGGGCGCATCGATTATTTCCCGACGCGCCTCACCACCGTCGCGTTTACGGCCCGTCGTGTCATAGAAGATTCCACAATCGGGAATAGCGGTGGCTTCTACAATACCGGCTTCTCGATGGGCGTTGATCATGAATTGCTGCGCAACTTGCTGCTCCGCGTCGATGCTGAATATTCGTTCGAGCGCTATCTCGGCATTTCCGGCCGTGCACATGTCTTCCAGACGTCCGGCGGGGCGCGCTATCTCTTCTCTCGGCGCATGTCGGTCGATTTCGACCTGAGGCACGGCGATCGTTCTACAAATATGTCCGGGCTTGGTCCCGATTTTGGCGAGACGCGCGCCACGTTGGGCGCGTCGTTCAAATTATAAGGAGGCAGGTATGACGTCAGCACTTCCCGACTTCGCGCTCGCCCCCGTCGTTCGCGAACCTGTGGTGGCCAGCCGGGTGCCCAAAGTGCATATCGGAGGCTTCGAGACCGTAGCGATCACTCGGCAGGCCCTGGCAGACCGTATGGTGGCCGACAGTCTGCACGCACGGGATGCTCGCGAGAGTGGCGCCCCCATTCTCCCGAAGCTGGTTTTCTCCTCGAACGGGCAAGGCATATCGCTGGCCGGGCGCGATCCCGAGTTTGCCGCAATGATGGACGCAGCGGATCTTGTTCACGCGGATGGGATGTCAGTCGTTTTCGCATCGCGCTTGCTTGGCCGGCCGCTGCCGGAGCGGATTGCCACAACGGACTTTTTTCACGACGCGGCGAAGGCAGCCGGCAAGCATAGGCTGTGTTTCTTCATTTTCGGGGCGTCGGAGGAGCAGAACTTCGCAGCGTGTAAGTCGATCAGAGCCAATTATCCTGATGTGGAGATTGTCGGCCGTCGGAACGGCTATTTTGAACCGTCAGATGAAGCAACCATCTGCCAACAGATCGTCGATAGCGGTGCGGATGTTCTCTGGGTCGCGCTGGGCAAGCCGTTTCAGGAGCAAGGGTGTGTGCGAAACAAGGAACGGCTCCGTGGCGTAAGCTGGGTCAAGACCTGTGGCGGGCTTTACGAGTTCCTCGGCGGACAGAAGAAGCGCGCCCCCGCATGGATGCAGAAGCTGGGTCTGGAGTGGGGCTGGCGACTCCTGCAAGACCCCAGGCGCCTCTTCTGGCGCTATATGATCACAACCCCGCACTCCGCCTATCTGCTGGCGAGCCGATCGAAGGAGGCGACGCCGCATGACGCCTGATCCTGCGGCGGCAGAGAAAAAGCCGAAGCAGATCGTCATGATGTTGCATGATCTGAGAGGCGGCGGGGCGGAACGAGGACGGCTTCGGTTACTGAAAGCATTTTGTGAGATGGGCCATTCCGTCGAACTCGTGCTGATTGCTAACGAAGGCGCTTATCTAAAAGACATTCCCAAAGATGTGAGTACTCGGGTGATTGGGAAATCTAATGTCTTCAAGGCCGTGCCAGATATTATGCGATATCTGCGAGAGAACCGCCCGGCATCGGTGCTTACGTCTCTGACGCATATGAACGTCGCTGTCTTGATTGCAAAAATCTTGTCTCGCTCTAAGTCGAAGATCATCGTTGTCGAGCACAACCAAATCAGCGAAAAAGCGAAGTCGGCACGTCATTGGCGAGCGAAAATGACGTACATTTTTGCCCCAATATTATACAGATTTGCATATAAAGTTGTCGGCGTTTCAGAAGGTGTCGCAGAAGATATCCGGAAATTCACTGGACTGGGCAAGAATAAAGTAATTTGCATTTACAACCCCAGTTTTGATCGTTCCATTTTAGATTTAGCGACCCAAGATACGGATCATCCTTGGGTGAATGATGGTTCCGTCCCCATCATTGTGGCGGTCGGACGTCTTCATCGGCAGAAGGGGTTCGATATGCTTATCCCGGCCTTCGCAAAGGTGCGATCAGTTGTGGGCGCTCGATTGATGATATTGGGTGAGGGGGTCGAACGTGAATTGTTGGAGCGCCAGGCAGGCGAGCTGGGAATAGCGGATCACGTCTGCTTTACAGGCTTCGTTTCCAATCCTTACGCTATCATGTCTCGCGCTGATTTGTTTGTTTTGAGCTCGCGTTGGGAAGGTCTTCCTACGGTCTTAATTGAAGCGCTGGCTTGCGGGGTTAAGGTTGTTGCCACGGACTGCCCTAGCGGCCCAAAAGAGATTCTAGAGAATGGCAAGTTGGGACCTCTCGTAGAGGTCGAGCAGGTTGATGCTTTGGCGGACGCGATATTGGAAACGCTCGAGGCACCCCTGATCGACCATTCACAAAGAGCGTTCGATTACGACGTTGGGCTTTCGGCCAAAAATTACTTGTCTGTGTGCGCATGATAAGTAAGCCGGCATCTTATCCGAATATAACGTCAGCTGAAAGCGGGTTCATATTTCTGCTCTTGGCAACGTTGTCTGGTGCGCTTTGTCCCCTATTATATGACTTTACTGGCGGAAATGTTACCGGCTACGAAGATTCGAATCCGTATCGATTTCTTCTGCTCCTTGCATTATATTCCGGATCCTTTGCACTATCGCTATATAGGTATCCTTCATCTAAATGGGTTGTTCTATCCAGCCCTTTGCTTTTCATTACTTTTCTATTGCCGATTTTTTCGACGCTTTGGAGTGTTGACCCGTTAACGACGCTGAAAAGAGCGTTCGCTTACGCACTTACCGGGGTCTGCTGCTTTTATCTTTGTAGCACCTTATCGTTTGAAAATCTTATCAAGCGTTTGGTCCTCCTATTTTTCGTGGGGGCAGTTATGAGCGTCGCCTATTCGCTTGGAGTTCCATCCTATGGCGTACATCATGGACCGCCAATTGATGGTGCTTGGAAAGGCGTTTACGGACACAAGAATGAGCTCGGTCGTGCTTGCACTTTTGGTATAATCATCGCCTCGCTATACAAGCCTGATAATTTGAGAATGAATGCTGTCCGTTTGGCAACTATATTTCTGTCTTTATTGCTTGTATATCTTTCGCAATCGAAAACAAATTGGCTTGCGATCGGCGCATGGCTTGGATTCTTGCCTGTTTTATGGTTTCTTCGTTTTCAAAAAGTTCCAAAATCTATTCGTTTGGTAATAGTTATATTACCAGCTGGGTTACTCATCTTCTTAATTTCACAGTATTCTGATTTACTCCTCGAATCCGTAGGAAGAGATTCTACAATGTCAGGGCGTACGACGCTTTGGCGCGGCGTGACTGCGGTTACGAATGACAAATTTCCTCTTCTCGGGGCTGGCTACGGTGCCTTTTTCACGGACAATGGCGGCTTGGCTGCTATTGGAGATTATATCAGATATTGGTCTATCAGACCGAACCATGCTCATAATGGTTACTTAAATGTGTTTGCAGATTTAGGCTGGATAGGCGAGATTGCTTTGGTCGCCCTCATATTAGGTGCTATTTATCGAACATTTTATTTTTTGACGGAAGGAAAGCAGGTCGCTCAGTGGACAACTGCGGCGAGTTTCATTCTAATGTTCTTGATTACTAATTATAGCCAGAGCTTATCGTTTAAGCATAGTGATTTGACTTGGTTAATGTTTTGCATAGTTTACTTGTATGGCGCTGTCGAATCTAGGCAGAATCGTAGTTTTACTGTGCGCGGTGTGCCGCTGATTGCTAATCGTAGAACGGCTTTGCTGTCGTGAGAGCAGATCGCCCTTTTAAGATTCTCTTTCCTTTCGTTGGGGACCAGTTTGGTGGCAGTAGCGTCTCATCCCTTCTATTGGCGAGGGCATTGAGAGATCGTGGTCATGAGCTCTCACTCGTCACGCACGGCGAAGGCCGAATGGCTGAAGCTGCGAAGTCGGCGGGATTTGGACCGGTAATTATTGGGCGCCTTTCCAAACACGCAAGTCAGAACCGCGCTCACCGTTTTCGCGTGACTCAGTTGTTGCCCTTCCTCAACTGCGCGAAGCTTATCCGTTCTAAGAACGCGGATATCGTTCACGTAAATGATCTTAATGCACTGCGTATCTGGGCTGGCCCCACCCGGTTGAGCTCGGCGAAGTTCGTTGCCCATTGGCGCAGCAATTATAAGAAAAGCGTGAGTGTGGACCTGTCGCTTGCCATGGCCAGTCATGTCATCGCCATATCGGACTACAGCAGGGATCGTTTGCCGGCTCAGGTTCGTCGCAAGACATCGGTGGAGTATAATCCGTTCGAGCAGGCGCTGATCAACAGCGAGCGAAAAGCGGTACTTCGCCAGAGGATCGGGAGCGACCTAGGCTTGCCGGCCGAAGCGTTGATCGTCGGGTGCTTTGGCAGCCTAAAGCGGCGCAAACGGACGCATATGCTGGCCGATGTTCTTAACGCCTTGCCTGCTCTGGCGGGACGTCCGCTTTACGGGCTTGCGTGCGGGCCTCCCGGAGAGCCGGCAGATACCCTGCTTGATGAGAAGATTAGCCGATTTGGATTGGAAAAGCGGCTTATAAAAACCGGCTTTGTCTCGCCGCCGACCGACTGGATGGCAGCGTGTGACGTCGTGATCGCCCCGGCCGAGCAAGAGCCGTTTGGACGGGTTCCGTTCGAGGCGGCGCAGGCGGGTACGCCTGTCATTATGTCGAGCGACAGTGGCGCTGCTGAACTTATCGAGCATGGGCGCACAGGACTACTCGTGGAACCGGCGGATGAGGATGGCTGGATTTCTGCGGTGCGTGCTCTGCTGCTCGACCCATCCCAGGCAAATCTGCTGGTGAGTGGGGGGCAGGCAACATTGCGAGAGCTCTCGCCCGAACGCCATGCTGAGCGCATAGAGGAGCGCTACCGCGCGATCCTCTCGCAGGGGGCCTGACATGGCGCCGGAGAGTCCTTCCCGTATCATCGGCATCATATCATTCTTTAACGTAGCGGGGGCACCGCAGGCGCTGATGCGCGTGGGTCGACAATTGCGCGCGCGTGGCCACGAGATGGAAATCTGGTTTCTGTACCGCAAGGCAGAGATCGACCTGGATCACGATCACGTCCGCGTCTTTATTGACAAGGCGCGCCCAGGCGCTCTGGATTACGCGCTGCTGCCGTTTCGGCTTGTAAAGGCACTGTTAGAGGCCAAACCCACGGCCGTGCTGAGTTTCCTTCCCTTGGGGAATGTGATGGGGCAGGCGGTGGCGTCGTTGGCAGGCGTGCCCAATCGCGTCGCATCCCAGCGATCCCCTGGAAGCACCTATGGCCGTATCATGCGGCTCGCGGACCGAATTGCCGGCACGTTCCCTATTTATGGGACCAATATTTGCGTCTCGGATGTCGTTCGGCAGTCTTTTTGCGACTACGCGAAGAGCTATCGGCGCAAGCTGCGTGTCGTGCATAACGGTATTGAGTGGCGTGCTTCTCCCTCCAGCCGCTTGCAGGCGCGCTCTGCGCTCGGTCTCCCAGACGACCGGTTCCTTTTCGCCGCACTCGGCAGGGTCGATACCCAGAAGAATTACGGTCTGGTGATCGACGCCATGGTTGATTCCGGAGACGCTATCCTCGCAATCGCGGGGGATGGCCCGCTCATGGATGAGATGCGATCGCGCGCGAAAAACCTGGGTGTAGAGGCGCGCGTGATGTTCCTTGGCGCCCTTGGTCGCCCGCAAGTTGCGGACCTGCTTCGCGCTGCGGACGCATTTGTTCAGTCCTCGCTTTTCGAAGGGCAGAGCAATTCCGTGCTGGAGGCCATGCATGCTGGCCTTCCCATGATCCTCAGCGATATACCCGAGCAGCGCGAAACCATCGTCGATCCGCAGACTGGAGAGGAGGCTGGCCTTCTCGTGCCGCTCGGAGACATCAGCGGATGGCGGACGGCACTGAACAGGGTCGCGATGGACGCAGAGCTGCGGAGGCAACTGGGCGAGCGAGCTCATGAACTCGTCAACCACCAATTCACGCTGGAGAAGATGATCGACGGGTTCGAGGCGGCATTGACCGAGCGAAAACCAAAGGCCCCTCATGCAGGGTAATCCGCACGCCATGCCGGAGCCCGAAGAGGCGTGGTCGGCGGGTGAACGGCAGCAGAAAACGCCTGTCTACCTGCGCCCCGCATGGGGAGGCGCCAACCCTTACACGGGTCTGTTTGCAGACGCGCTGGTCGCTGCAGGGTGTGATGTTCAGGCGTTGCGCGGATGGCCACGGGGAGGGGGAGTCGTCGTTCTCCACTGGCCAGACGAGTTTTTTGTGCATCATGGGATGAAGTCAGCCGCGAAGGCGCTGCTGTCTCTGGCCCGGCTCAGCGTGGCAAAGAAGCGACGCGGGCTCAGGATTTTCTGGGTCGCGCACAATGTGACGCCGCATGCCAATGGCGGTCGCAGCTTCGGCCTTGCCCGTCGCGGGTTTTTCCGTCTGATCGATGGAATCATATTCCTTTCCCATTCCTCCCGTGAAGAGGTGCTGGCGGCATATCCCGCCTTGAATGAAAAGCCTGCGGTTGTTCTCGCGCACGGCATCTATCCCTCTTTAAATAACGCGCCAGCTCTTAGAAGTTCCGCAACGGACGGGAGCGTCCATATGGTCCTCGCTGGCCTGTTGAAGCGATATAAGGCACCAGACCTTGCCGCTCGTCTGGTCGCGGCACACGAAG
>PJTZ01000292.1_pt1 | contig 14062 bp, 14 predicted proteins | sample 1512131 | NCBI WGS metagenome assembly PJTZ01 (sample SAMN08177679, study PRJNA422409) | Soil metagenome, whole genome shotgun sequencing project. | reverse complement strand
GTGCCAATTCCGCCAGAAAAAATCGCAGCCATCGTCATCACCAACGAGATCGACAGCGCCTCCTCAGTACTCCCCGCGGATACCGAAACCAGCGCCATCGCCCATCACCTGATTGAGTTCTTCGAAAACGAGGTGAAAACCGGCCGCCTCGACCTCACTCTCCAGCCGCTACAAGCCGGTATCGGCTCCATCGCCAATTCGGTGTTGCAGGGCCTCGCCGATGGCCCCTTCCACCACCTGCGCCTCTATTCCGAAGTGCTACAGGATTCCACCTTCGACCTTTTCGACGCCGGCAAGCTTAGCTTCGCCTCGGCGTCGTCGATTACCCTCAGCGCGCCCTATGCGGAGCGGGTTTTCAGCAATTTCGACGCCTATAAGGACAAGCTGGTCCTCCGCCCACAGGAAATCTCCAACCACCCCGAGATCATTCGCCGTCTGGGTATCATCGGCATCAACACTGCGCTCGAATTCGACATCTATGGCAACGTCAATTCGACCCATGTCGATGGCACTCATATGATGAACGGCATCGGCGGCTCCGGCGATTTCGCCCGCAACGCTTATCTCTCTGTTTTCGTCACCAAGTCACTCGCCAAGGATGGCGCCATTTCGTCGGTGGTGCCAATGGTCAGCCATGTCGACCATACCGAACACGACGTGGACATTTTGGTCACCGAAGTCGGCCTAGCCGACCTCCGCGAACTCGCCCCCCGCGAGCGGGCACGGAAAATCATCGACAACTGCGTCCACCCCTCTTACCGCGACCAGCTCGAGGACTATTTCACGAGAGCTTGCGCCAAAGGCGGGCACACCCCGCACCTGTTGGAAGAAGCATTTTCCTGGCACACGCGGCGGAAGGAAACCGGCAGCATGAAATTGTGACGGCAAGGCTTGTGCCTCGCCAGACCTCGAAGCAACCTTGGGCCATCGGCGGCTGAAAGGCTGCCTCATCGCAAGGAGATGCCGTCATGCTTTACTCGCTTTTTGTTCTGGTGGTCGTGCTGGAATCCAGCATGATCCTCATTCCCATGATCGCGGCGACGATCGCCATCTGGCGCACCCTACCCGACCGCAGCCTCGAAGCGGAAAAACTGCGGAATGAGCAGATGGTCGTGTGTCTCAGAGGCGTTATGGACCAGTTGTTGAGCACGCAGCGGCGCATTAGTGGCCTCCCGGCCTAGCCGCGCCATCCAGCACCGGGTCGCCATCAGGTAACCCGGCTCTCCCTCCTGACTCCTCCTGTCAGCAGCCCTGCTTTATCCCGGCTTGACCGAATCCGCATTGTTCTGGTTACGTTCACGCAAATCACGCATGCGATACGTTGACTTGCGGGTGATGCGGGGAAGCCCTATTTCTTGGCCTTCGCCGCGCTCTCCTCTGCCGCCGCGACATCACTGGACCAGATATGACCGAAAAGCCGAGCCTCAACCGCGAAATCATCGTGCGCGGTGCCCGTGAGCACAATCTCAAGGGCATCGACGTCAAGCTGCCGCGCGACAGCCTGATTGTGATGACCGGACTATCCGGCTCGGGCAAGTCGTCTCTTGCCTTCGACACCATCTATGCCGAAGGTCAGCGTCGCTATGTGGAAAGCCTTTCTGCCTATGCGCGCCAGTTCCTCGAAATGATGCAAAAGCCCGATGTCGAACACATCGAAGGCCTGTCTCCCGCCATTTCCATTGAACAGAAGACCACATCGCGTAACCCGCGCTCTACCGTTGGCACGGTCACCGAGATCTACGATTACCTGCGCCTGCTCTATGCGCGCGTCGGCATTCCCTATTCACCGGCCACCGGCCTTCCCATCGAGAGCCAGACCGTCTCGCAGATGGTCGACCGCACCCTGGAACTGCCCGAAGGCACTCGCCTCTACCTGCTGGCCCCCATAGCCCGCGGCCGCAAGGGCGAGTTCAAGAAGGAACTGGCCGATCTGATGCGCAAGGGTTTTCAGCGCGTCAAAATCGACGGCGAATATCACGAGATCGAGGACGCGCCGGCCCTAGACAAGAAATACAAGCATGACATCGAAGTGGTCGTGGACCGTCTTGTCGTCTCGCCTGATATTTCCGGTCGGCTTTCCGAGAGCTTCGAGACGGCGCTGAAACTGGCCGAAGGCATCGCGCTGGTCGAACTGGCCGACGAGAAGAACGAGGATGGCACACCGCGCCAGATCACCTTTTCTGAAAAGTTCGCATGCCCGGTTTCCGGCTTCACCATTGCCGAAATCGAGCCGCGCCTGTTCTCGTTCAACAATCCCTTCGGCGCCTGCCCGGTCTGCGATGGACTCGGCACCGAGCAGAAGATCGACCCCGATCAAATCGTCCCCGATCCCACCCTGTCGCTACGCGACGGCGCCATTCTGCCATGGTCGAAAACCAGCGCCCCCTATTACCAGCAGACCCTGCAGGCAGTGGTGAAGCATTTTGGCGCGTCCACCGGCACCGCCTGGAACGAGCTGCCCTTCGATGTCCAGCACGCCGTGCTTTACGGCACCGACAAGACCAAAATCGATTTCGTCTATGATGACGGCTTGCGCCAGTACAAAACCTCCAAGGTTTTTGAAGGCGTCATCGGCAACCTTGAGCGCCGCTACAAGGAGACCGAAAGCGCTGGCATGCGCGAAGAAATCGAAAAATACATGTCCGCCAAGCCATGCTTTGCCTGCGGCGGCTATCGCCTCAAGCCTGAAACGCTGGCGGTCAAGATCGATGGCCTGCATATCGGCAAGGTCAGCGAAATGTCGATCAAGGTAGCCAGCCAGTGGTTCGTCGACCTGTCGGCCAAGCTCACCGAAACCCAAAGCCAGATCGGCGAACGCATCCTCAAGGAAATCCGCGAGCGCTTGAAATTCCTCAACGATGTGGGGCTAGAATACCTCTCCATGTCGCGCAATTCCGGCACTTTGTCCGGCGGCGAAAGCCAGCGCATCCGTCTCGCCAGCCAGATCGGCTCGGGCCTGACCGGCGTGCTCTATGTGCTGGACGAGCCCTCCATCGGCCTGCACCAGCGGGACAATTCTCGCCTGCTCGAAACCCTTCAGCGCCTGCGCGATCTCGGCAATACGGTCATCGTCGTCGAACACGATGAAGACGCCATTCTCACCGCAGATTACGTGCTCGATATCGGTCCCGGCGCTGGCGTCAATGGCGGCAACATCGTTGCCGAAGGCAGCCCGCAGGACATTCTCAACCACCCGGATTCGCTTACGGGAAAATATCTATCGGGCCGCATGGGTATTCCCGTCCCGGCAGAACGCCGCGAAGGCAAGAAGGGCAAGGCCCTCTCCATCAAGGGCGCGACCGGCAATAATCTCAAAAATGTCTCTGTCGACGTGCCGCTCGGCATGTTCGTCGCGATTACCGGCGTCTCGGGCGGCGGCAAGTCGACTCTGATGATCGACACCATGTATCAGGCCATCGCCCGCCGCCTGAACGGCGCGCGCGTTGTCCCCGCCCCGCATGAATCGCTGACCGGCCTCGAATTTCTCGACAAGGTCATCGACATCGACCAGTCACCCATTGGACGAACACCGCGCTCCAATCCAGCCACCTATACCGGTGCCTTCACACCACTGCGCGAATGGTTTGCAGGCCTGCCGGAAGCAAAAACGCGCGGTTACGGCCCGGGCCGCTTTTCCTTCAACGTCAAGGGCGGGCGCTGCGAAAAATGCGAAGGCGACGGCGTCCTTAAGATCGAAATGCATTTCCTGCCCGACGTCTACGTCACCTGCGACGTCTGCAAGGGCAAGCGCTACAATCGCGAAACGCTCGAAGTTCAGTTCAAGGGCAAGTCCATTTCCGATGTGCTGGACATGACCATCGACGAGGGCGTCGAATTCTTCTCCGCCGTCCCCACCATCCGCGACAAGTTCGCCACGCTCCAGCGCGTCGGCCTTGGCTATGTCAAGGTCGGTCAGCCCGCCACCACGCTCTCTGGCGGCGAGGCGCAGCGCGTGAAGCTCTCTAAGGAATTGAGCAAGCGGGCCACAGGCCGCACGCTCTACATGCTGGACGAGCCGACGACGGGCCTCCACTTCCATGACGTGGCCAAGCTGCTCGAAGTGCTGCATGAGCTTGTCGATGGCGGCAATACCGTCATCGTCATCGAGCATAATCTCGAAGTCATCAAGACCGCCGATTGGGTCATAGATCTCGGCCCCGAAGGCGGCGATGGCGGCGGCGAAATCGTGGCCATAGGCACGCCCGAAGAGGTCGCAGCAAATCCGCGTTCCCACACCGGACACTTCCTCAAGGAAGTCATGGACCGCCGCCCGCATTTTGCGACAAGGGCTGCGGAGTAGGCGTCTGATCGTGAAATTTGCGGCTCCGGCACCCCCTCGCCCCTCAGGGGAGAGGGTTGGGGTGAGGGGTGAAGTCTCTCGGCAGGAACACCAGGGCCTGACCCCTCATCCGGCGCTTCGCGCCACCTTCTCCCCTCAGGGGAGAAGGCAAGGCGGTGTCCGGGACACTTCTCGCTAAATCAGCCCCATTCGCGCCAGCTCAGCCGCGATCTCTGCTGAATTCTCGTTATCATTCCCCTCCATATCCGGCGGCGCATCTTCTGGGCGCAGATAACGCCAGCCCTGAAACGGACGCTTGGGATAAGGCAAGGTGCGGATGATATCCGGCGACATGATGATGTCGCAGTAATCGATCCCTTCCGCATTGGTATACTGAGCCAGCCGCAAGATCGGTTGCCGGCAGCAGATCGTGCCCGACATTACCCAGTAAATCGAGGACACGCCCTCCATCTCCTCGCGGCGCTTGGGCATCATGCGGGTGCGATGCACATGCACGTCCTCGCCATAATCGGCATCCCACCAATGCGCGCGCTGATCGCGATAGCTTTCCAATTCCTCTACGCTGGACACGCCAACGCAAAGTTTCACCATATGAATCATACAATCGTTCCCGGCGCGACCCGGCCCTGAATCACGTCGATTTCGTCATCATCTACCACCCATGGCTCCTGCAGCGCCATGGCAAGCCAGGCCTGAAATGCTGGCAGCGCGTAGATGGCCTCCACATAGCGCCCTGCCAGATCGGAAACCGGCAAATCATAAGTGCGCAGCCGCGTTGCCAGCGGCGCAAACATCGCATCCGCCGCCGAAAAAGCGCCGAACAGATACGGGCCACCAGACCTTGCCAACAGCCCACCCCAAAGCGTTTCCACACGATGCAGGTCGGCGCGCACGGCGTCCAGATCGACCTTGCCGGGGTGGCTGGACCGCAGGTTCATCGGCGCATTGCTGCGCAGCGCGGAAAACCCGCCATGCATTTCCGCCGCCGCTGCCCGCGCAAGCGCGCGGTCTTTGCGGTCTTCCGGCCAGATGATTCTGTCAGGAAACGAGTCAGCCAGATATTCAATAATGGCTATGGTTTCAGGGATCGCCAGATCGCCATCAATCAACACCGGCACTTTGCCGGTCGGAGAACGCTCAGCCAGCGTCTCGCGCCACCGCGGCCCGGAAAGCTGCAAGACTTCATCCTCGAACGGGATTTCAAAATGCTTGAGCACCAGCCATGGCCGCAGCGACCAAGTGGAGTAATTCCGATTCCCGATCAAGAGCTTCATCGAATAGCCTCATCTTCAAGACGAAGGGCGCCCAATGGCAGGGCGCCCTTGTCGTATTCTTCTGAGTGAAAAACTCCGGCGACTGTCCTAGACGCCAGCGACTACGGCGACAACCAGCCCCATGGAAAAGAGGCATACCAGCGCCCAGCTCAAAGTCTGCATGACGTTGGTCTTCGGTAGACTGCGCATAGATTGCTCCTTGTCAGTCGTTCACGCCGACCCGAAACGGGGCCGGTGATGAATCGTTAACCGTCCGCCAAGTGGTAATCAAGCGGCCAGAATGCAACACTCCACAGCCGCATTCGGTTCAATTTCTCGCCTCAGAACAGCCCGAACCAGAGGCCCGCAATACCCAAAAAGGCAAAGAAACCAACGATGTCAGTAATGGTGGTCACGAACACAGCCGAGGCGATTGCAGGGTCTGCCTTGAACTTGTCCAATGTCAGCGGAACGAGAATTCCGAACGTGCCTGCCACAATCATATTGATGACCATCGCCATGCCAATCACCACGCCCAAGCCGACATTGCCGTAACGCAGGGCCGTCACAATCCCGAGAAGGATGGCGAAGATCACGCCATTGGCAAAACCCACCACCATTTCGCGCCGGATCAGGCGCTTGAGACGCCCACCATCCAGTTCACGCATCGCCAAAGCGCGCACAGTCACCGTCATGGTCTGCGCGCCCGCATTGCCGCCCATCGAGGCAACAATCGGCATTAGTACCGCCAGCGCCACCATCTGCTCGATCGTGGCGTTGAACAGCCCAATGACGAACGATACCAGCACCGCGGCCACGACATTGACCGCCAGCCATGGCGCGCGGCTGCGGACGGTATCAACGATAGTGTCCGAGACGTCTTCGTCACCCACGCCGGCCAGCAGCTTGATGTCCTCGTCGGCCTCTTCCTGAATAACGTCGACAATGTCGTCGATGGTCAGTACGCCAACCAGCCTGCCGTTATCGTCCACCACGCCGACTTCAACCAGGTCATAGCGCTCAAAGCTGCGCGCCGCCTCTTCCTGGTCTTCCCCGGCCTTCACCAGCACCAGGGTTGTATTCATGATCGCGTCGATCTTGGTGGCCCGCTTGGCCCGCAGGAACTTGTCCAGCGGCAGCGTTCCCAGCACCTTATAGGCCGCATCGACCACATAGATCTGGTAAAATTCGTCCGGCAACTCGCTTTCCGAGCGCAGATAATCGATAGTCTGTCCCACCGTCCAAAAGGGCGGAATGGCGATGAAATCAGTCTGCATCCGCCGTCCGGCGGATTCCTCGGGGAAATCGAGACTGCGCTTGAGGCTCAGCCGCTCAAAGGTCGGCAGCGCCGAAAGAATTTCGTCCTGATCTTCCTTTTCGAGGTCTTCGAGCAGAAATACCGCATCGTCATTGTCGAGTTCGGCAACGCCGCGCGCGATTTCCGAATTGGGCAGCGCATCCATCAGCTCGACACGAATGGATTCATCCACCTCGGTCAGTGCCGAAAAGTCGAACTTGTCGCCCAGCATCTGCACCAGAGCCAGTCGCTCGTCATGATCGAGCTGTTCCAGCACGTCACCGACATCGGACGTGTGCAACGGCTCCATGACCAGTGCGACATCGTCGTCGCGCCGCGCTTCGATAAAGGCGCGCAGCCGCTCCAGCCAGAGCGAGCTTATCCGGCCTTCGCCATCGCGGAACACATCGGAGCCGATCCCGGTGTCGCGGCCGGGCGCCATGTCAAAATCTTCGCTCATCGGGAGCCCTTTTCGTGTCCTGAGTGTTTCAGGGGCAGGACAAGCTGTAGCCAATCGGCCTTGATTGCGCCAGCCGGGGGCAATGGCTTTTTCTCCCGGATAAGGAGATTTTGATGACCGAGCAATTCAATTCCCAGAACAGCCTCAACCGTCTGCGACGCCTCCTCCGCAAACACGACCTACCCTGCACCGACGGCGACTCGACATTGGCCGTGGAAGGAGCGCACTTCGCGCATTTGCTCGACACAGTCACATTGGCGGTGCACTGCCCCGTCGATCAAAAAGTGCTGCTTATGGAGATTTCACCTGAGATTTACTTCGAGACCGACCAGCATATTGGGCAGGACATCATGCTTGTTCGTCTGGATCGGATCAGCGATGAAGAACTGGCCCTGCGGCTGCACGACGCCTGGATTTTCCGCGCACCGGAAAAATTGAAAAAGCGCCGTTGAGCCTGTCGAATATCTGCTCACTCACTCGTCCAGTTGGCAGACCAATCAAAAAGGACCCTGCCGATGCCCGACACGACTACCCTCGCCTGTGCCTGCGGCCAGTTCCATGTCGAACTCACCGGCAAGCCCTTCATCACCACTGAATGCCATTGCGACTCCTGCCGCGAGGCCGGCCGGCGCATGAGCGCCCTGCCCGCTGCGTTCCCGCCAGCCGACAACAACGGCGGCACACCGTTTGCCCTCTATCGGAAGGACCGCATCAGCTTTCCCGATGGCACTGACAACCTCAAGGCATATCGCCTGACCGAAAAATCCCCAACGCGCCGCGTGGTCACCACCTGCTGCAACAGCCCGATTTTCCTCGAATTCCAGTCCGGCCATTGGCTAAGCCTCTACGCCAATCTCTGGCCACTTGAGAGGCGGCCTGCCATCGCCATCCGCACCATGACCTCCGACCTTCCGGAAAACCACTTGCTCGACGACGCACTGCCCGCCGGCAAAGCCGTGACAGCCAGCTTCTACTGGAAGCTGCTCACCGCCTGGGTGGCCATGGGCTTCAAGGTGCCGAAGATTGATGTCAGGGAGACAGTCTGAAAGAACCAGACAACAAAAAAGCCGCCTCACGGCGGCTTCTTGTTTGTCACCCACTAAGTGACTGGTGCGGTCGAGAAGACTCGAACTTCCACGTCTTGCGACACAGCGACCTCAACGCTGCGCGTCTACCAATTCCGCCACGACCGCACTGTGTGGTAGAAGCTCAGAGGCGCTAGCGCCTCGAAGCGAGTGGGGATGTAGCAAAGGTATTCTCCGATCACAAGCGCTTAAATGACGATTTCAAAAGAGCCTGTGAACTTTGCGTCGCGCGACAGCTAAATAGTCCTGCGGGACGGTCTTAAGTGAGAAAGCCAGGAACGCTAGGCCTGAGCTTAGCCCGAACAGCACAGGCAAGGCACCCAACGCCCCTCACCCAAGCTTGAAAATCTTCTCCGTCACGAACACGCGCAACTGCCCTTCTTCGACATTCACTTCGCCTTTGGCGATAAGCGTATTGTTGGCATAGATTCGCAAGGGATCGTGTTCGGTGGCGTCCAGTTCGATCACAGCGCCACGCCCCATGCGCAGCAAATGGTGGACTGGCATGGTCGTCGCGCCCAGTTCCACCGTGATATCGACTTCAATATTGTCCAGTGTGCTCATAGATAAGGGTTTCGAGCGAAATGATCCGCGCCCTATGAGCGGATTCGTTATCCCAGAAGGTCTGCCAGAGCTGGTTATGGAAGTGTTAACAAACATCAACGAAGCGTGCCAATCCGGCGCAAAACTGCGTCGCAGCGATGGTCGCACCGTCGAATGGCGCATTTTCGACGCGCCCCTGCCCTATGACGACGCTTTGGCCATGATGGATGAGCGCGTCGCAGCCATCGCCGCAGGTGATGCCGGTGAGGCGGTCTGGCTGCTTGAGCATCCACCGCTTTATACCGCCGGGACCTCGGCGCGTCCCGAAGACCTGCTCAATCCACGCTTTCCGGTCCATCAGGCCGGGCGAGGCGGACAATACACCTATCACGGCCCCGGCCAGCGCGTAGCCTATGTCATGCTGGACCTGACCCAGCGCGGCCGCGACATTCGCTGCCTCGTTCAGGGACTCGAACAATGGGTCATCGACACGCTCGCGGCCCACAATATCAATGCCGGGCGTCGGGAGGGGCGCGTCGGCGTCTGGGTGCCGCGTCCAGAAAAGGGGCTGAACAGTGAAGACAAAATCGCCGCAATCGGTGTGCGCGTGCGCAAATGGATCACTTTTCACGGCATTTCGCTGAATGTAGCACCCGATCTCAGCCATTATAACGGCATCGTACCCTGCGGCATCACCGATCAGGGCATCACCTCATTCGAGGATTTGGGGCTTCTTTTGTCGTTGCCCGAAGTAGATTCAGTACTTCGCCGCCGGTTTGAGGCGATTTTCGGACCAACGGCCTCCTTCCGAGCAGCGCCGGCCTCTGCGGCGTAATCGCAGCAAGCGCAGTTTACGCAGAAAATGGCAAAAATGCGGGAATCGGTTTTCGCAGAGCCTTTAGCCGCATAGAATGAAAATGACCGGACCAAACAGCCAGGGAACCGACATGACTTTGGACGATTTGAAGCGCCTTCTTACCCGCCAGACGCTGTTCCGGCTCGACTCCATTCTGTCGCCGCGCCTTGTGCCGATTTTCTATGCGCTAGGACTGGCAGCAATCCTGCTATGGGCCATCAGCCATTTCTTCTTCCGCTTCGGCACGGGTTTCGGCGACGGCCTTTGGGGCCTGCTCGAAATCGTGGTCTTCGGCCTGCTGGCCTTTGTGGGCCTGCGCATTGGCTGTGAGGCGCTGCTGGTCTGGTTCAAAAATCACGAGGAAACAGGCGACAGCGTTCAGCGTTCACGCTATTCGGCCTCTCTGCTTGATGAAGTGCGCGACGCCATCCGCGATCTGGCCGAAGAAGGTCAGGATAACGACTATGCCGAGGCAGATGAATATATCACCCCGGCAACAGAGCCTCTGCCGACTGTGCAGCCCACCCCGCCAGTATCACCGGCTCCGCAAAGTGCGGCATCTGACACCCTCCGGGGCCCGGCAACCAAGCCTGGCGAAACCCATAAGCCCCGCCGCACCGCAAAGCGGACGCCGCCGAAAACCACACCCTGATTATTCAAAAGGCCGCCCACAGGGCGGCCTTTCCGTTTCAAGAGCCAATGGCACTTTACTTCTTGTTGACGCTCCAAGCGCCCGGACCGGCAAAGACCAGATAGAGGAACACGAAGCAGAACAGGATAGCCGCGTCACCGCCATTATTGGCCGGAAACAGATCGCCTGGGGCGTGAACCATCCAGTACGCTACGGCCATCGTGCCCGAAGCCAGCAAGGCGGCTGGGCGGGTGAAGAAACCGATGGCAATCAGAATGCCAGTGATGATTTCAATGACGCCAGCGAACCAGAAGATACTGCCGACTGGCGGCATGAAATCGGTGGCTGGGAAGCCGAAAAGTTTCTGCGTGCCGTGCAGGAAAAACAGAACGGCGGCCACGATGCGCAGCACGGCGAGAGCCTGCGGCGCATAGGCGGAGAGACGGTCGAACATGGATGAAGTCCTTTCATGCTGCGCCTGTGGCGCGGGGTGGAAAGGGCTAGAGGAAAGCCGTGTCGGACAAAATCTCTCCAATCGCGCACGCACTGTTCACTGATACACACCATTCAAGTTCACGTGTTCACCGCTGCGCACAGGTCTCATTCTCACCATCTGCGGGGCAGTCACATTGCGTAACCGCCCAAGATTGGGTATGACGCGCCATTCAATCTTAAGCATCGGACTGATTTTTCGCGGTTTTGCCACCGCTCCGATGCGCCAATTACAATCGGAATTGCCACGCGCATGAACCAGGCGCCCAAAATCGGTCTCGTCAGCCTCGGCTGCCCAAAGGCCCTCGTCGATAGCGAACGCATCATGACCACCCTGCGCGCGCAGGGATATTCCTTCAGTCGTGACTATGCTGGCGCCGACATCGTGCTCGTCAACACCTGTGGCTTTCTCGACTCGGCCAAGCAGGAAAGCCTTGAGGCCATTGGCGAAGCGCTCAATGAAAACGGCAAGGTTATTGTTACCGGTTGCCTTGGCGTCGAAGAAAACCTGATCCGCGAGACCCACCCATCCGTTCTCGCCATCACTGGCCCGCATCAATATGAAAGCGTGGTTTCGGCGGTCCACAACCACCTGCCCCCAGTGCCGAATAAATTCGTCGATCTTGTGCCCGAAAGTGGTCTCAAGCTCACGCCGCGCCATTATGCCTATCTGAAGATTTCCGAAGGCTGCAACAATCGCTGCTCTTTCTGCATCATTCCACAAATTCGCGGTGATCTCGCTTCGCGCCCTGCCGCCGGCATTCTGGGTGAAGCCGAAGGCCTGATCCGCTCAGGCGTCAAGGAATTGCTGGTTATCTCGCAGGACACCAGCGCCTATGGCCTCGATCTGAAATATGCGACCAGCAAATATCGAGGCCGCGAGGTAAAGGCCAAATTCTACGATCTGGCCAAGGAGCTAGGCGAGCTCGGCGCCTGGGTGCGCCTGCACTATGTGTATCCCTATCCCCATGTCGATCCTGTCATGGAACTGATGGCCGAAGGCCTCGTCCTGCCCTATCTCGACATTCCATTCCAGCACGCTTCGCCGAATGTGCTGAAAGCCATGCGCCGCCCCGCACATCAGGAAAAGACCCTGAATCGAATTCTCGACTGGAAGCGCCAAGTCCCTGATTTGACTGTGCGTTCCAACTTCATCGTTGGCTTCCCCGGCGAAACCGATGAAGATTTCGAAATGCTGCTCGACTTTATCGAGGAAGCCGAGATCGATCGTGCAGGCTGCTTCAAATACGAGCCAGTTACCGGTGCCACCGCCAACGAGTTGGATGGTGTCGTGCCCGACGAGGTCAAGGAAGAGCGCTTCGCTCAGCTTATGGAAGTGGCGCAGAACGTCTCATTCGGGCAGCTTCAGAAAAAGGTCGGTCGCACCATCGACGTCATCGTCGATGACGTTCGCCCTGAAGAAAACCGCGCCATCGCCCGCTCCAAGTGGGACGCGCCGGAAATCGACGGCCAGGTGATCATCGACAAGGCGACCAATATCAAGATCGGCGACATCGTTTCGGTCAAAGTCACCGATAACGACGAATACGACCTGTTCGCCGAACCAGCCTGATCATTGCGGCGGGTCGCTCAAGCGACCTGCCCTTTATTGCCAGCTGAGGCCCGCGCCCGCTTCTGCCCGTAGAGCCGAATGTCGGTGCGCTCCATCGCCTCGCGGAATGTGCTGCCGGCCCGGCATGGCGTTGAGCCGCACGTCACCGAAATCGTTACCCCATCAATACCGGTTCGGCGCACGAATTCCGCGCTGGCAATGGCATTGATTTCCGCCAGCTTGGCCTCGTCCAGTAGCGCCTGCTGATTTGGCAGGAAAGCGCAGAACTCGTCACCGCCAATGCGCGCGATCAGACTATCGATACCAATGGCGCGCTCCAGCGCCCGCGCGATAGACACAATGGCGTCGTCGCCGACCAGATGCCCATGCTCATCGTTGATCGCCTTGAGGCGGTCAGCATCGGCCAGCACGAAAATACCGCTCACCCCATGCGACATGGCCAGATCAAACTGCTCGATAAAGCTGCGCCGATTCATAAGCCCGGTGAGCGGATCAGTGGCTGCGTGACGCGCCAGCTCGGCACTTTTCCGCACCAGGTCACGATATGAAATCAGCACGGATTCGAGTTTGGCAAAGCCTACGAGCGAAATTGGGATGGCGATTGCGAAGGGCAACACCAGCCGCACCAACACGGTCACCAGATCGGCTTCGACCTCAAAAATCGCTCGAACACCGGTCGATATAGAAATCGAGATTGCCGCCGCGATCAGCGACACGATCGCCGTATTCCGCAGGACAAATCTGGACGGCCACTTCACTTGTTTTAGACTCTCTGTTTGCATCGATCGGCGTCACTGCTCGCAGCCACCGGTAAACAAATGGCATCTACAAAAATTACAATTGTCCCTAGGTCGATACGTTACCCGATTTGCACATTTTTGTCGCGGCACTAGCGGGCAAAGACGTCGAATAGATTGTCATGTGTCAGCCGCGTAATCGTCGGCTCTTCGACACCTGCGGCTTTCAGGGCTGGCAGAAACGAATCGACCAGATGCGTATAGGGCAGTGGCGTACCGCCGGGTGATGGCTCTCGTAGCCAAAGTGAAATGCAGCAGCGCCCCCACCACAAACGAAACCGCCACAACTCGAACCGATCTTGCTATTTCCGTCCACTGTGCCACGCTTGCACTGTCGACAGACTCAATTGCGAGAGGAGAGCATTATGGGTTTTGACGGAGTGGGTTGGATTGCAGCTATCCTGATTGGGGGCGTTGCCGGCTGGCTGGCTAGCATGTTCATGAATGCAGGCGGCGGTGTGTTGAAAAATGTCCTTCTGGGCATTGTTGGCGCCATTCTCGCCAGCCTTGTTTTCGGGCTGCTGGGCATCTCCTTCGGTGGCTGGATCGGCTATCTGATTGCCGGATTCATTGGCGCCTGCATTATCATCATCATCGGGCGCGCCGTTTCCAAATAACAAATTCTGGCCGGTCGCCCATGGGAGGCCGGCCTTTCACCGGGAACGATTTCGCGCGCCGCAGCCTACAAGCGCAATGTCTTTTCCCGTCTAAAACCCGCTGTAAATTACTCATCCAAAGCAAGCATTTAGCGCTTTACGTCTCGTCGGACACCATC
>PJTZ01000291.1_pt1 | contig 14074 bp, 14 predicted proteins | sample 1512131 | NCBI WGS metagenome assembly PJTZ01 (sample SAMN08177679, study PRJNA422409) | Soil metagenome, whole genome shotgun sequencing project. | reverse complement strand
TCGAGCCCAAGCGCATCTATAACGGCCCGTTCGACGGCCATTACGACCAGCCCGCGAAAAGCTGGGCGGGGCATCCTGATGCCCATGTTCCGGAGGGTCATTATCGGGTCGATCTGGGCAAAGCGCGGACTGTGCGGGAAGGGGAAGCCGTCACCATCCTGTGCTATGGCACGATGGTGCATGTCGTCGCCAACACCGTAGCGGAGCTGGGCGTGGATGCAGAGATCGTAGATCTGCGAACATTGCTGCCGCTCGACATCGATAGCATCGAAGCGTCAGTAAAGAAAACCGGACGCTGCCTCATCGTGCACGAGGCGACGCGAACCAGCGGCTTTGGCGCGGAACTCTCGGCGCTGGTCCAGGAGCGCTGCTTCTATCATCTCGAAGCGCCGATCGAGCGCGTGACCGGGTTCGACACGCCTTATCCCCACAGCCTCGAATGGGCCTATTTCCCCGGCCCGGTGCGCATCGGCGCGGCACTGAGCAAGATCATGAAGGATTAGGAGTCTTATGCGTGCTTCACCTCCCTGTTCCGTTCGTGTCGCACGGCAGTGCACATTGTCGGTCACTCGCCATCACGAACGGGGGAGGATGAAATAATGGCGCGATTCACCTTCCGCCTGCCGGATATCGGCGAGGGCATCTCGGAGGCCGAGATTATCGGTTGGCATGTCGCGGTTGGCGACCGGATCGAGGAGGATCAGGAACTCGCCGACATGATGACCGACAAGGCGACGGTGGCGATGGAGTCGCCGGTGGCCGGCACCGTCGTCGAACTGGCGGGCGAACCGGGCGACATGGTGCCGATCGGGTCGGCCTTGGTGGTGATCGAGATGCATGGGGAAGGCGCCGTCGAGCCGCCGGCGCAGGAGGAGATCGAAGCGGAAACGCCGGGCGTGGAGGAGGGGGCTACGTCCGCCTCTGCGGAGAAGCTCCAGTCCGCGTTCGCTTCGAGCGAAGTCGAGAAGCCCGTTCCTCAGCCGCATGTATCGACTGCGCTCGACACGAGCGGGCCTAAAAAAAACACCGCCACGCTCGCATCTCCTGCCGTGCGCGCCCGCGCGAAAGACCTCGGTATCGATCTGACACAGGTGAAGGCTGCGCAGGGACGCATCCGTCATGCCGATCTCGACGCGTTCCTGCTCTACGGGGCGGGGGAGGGCTATCGTCCGGCGGTTTCGGGCAGGGCGCGGCCCGATGAGACCGTGAAAGTGATCGGTATGCGCCGGCGGATCGCGGAGAATATGTCGGCTTCGAAGCGGCACATTCCGCATTTCACTTATGTGGAGGAGATCGACGTTACCGCGCTGGAGGCGATGCGCGCGGACCTAAACGCACATCGCGGCGACAAGCCCCGGCTCACTCTGCTGCCTCTGCTGATCGTCGCGCTGTGCAAGGTGCTGCCCGAATTCCCGATGATGAATGCACGCTATGACGATGAAGCCGGGGTAGTGACGCGTTACGGTGCGGTCCATCTCGGCATGGCCACGCAGACCGAGGCGGGCCTGATGGTGCCGGTGATCCGCGACGCTCAGGCACGGAACATCTGGCAGCTCGCGGCCGAGGTTACCCAGCTGGCGGACGCGGCACGCAGTGGGGAGGCAACGAGCGAGGCGCTTTCCGGCTCGACCATCACGGTCACCTCTCTGGGGCCGCTTGGCGGCATTGTGACCACCCCTGTCATCAATCGGCCTGAGGTGGCGATCATCGGACCCAACCGGATCGTGGAGCGGCCTGTCTTCCGGGGCAAAGAGGTCGTGGCCGCCAAGCTCATGAATCTCTCCATCAGCTGCGATCACCGCGTGGTCGATGGCTGGGATGCCGCAAGTTTTGTGCAGGGGGTCAAGCGCCTGCTGGAGACTCCGGTACTGCTGTTCGCGGACCAAACGTGAGCTTTCCGCTGAGGAAGGCGCCTTTAGAGAATCGTGGCCCGAAACATCTCCTGACCGGTTGCACCGGGCGCGATCGGGCGATCGATCTTCACGCGGATATGCGTAATCGGCTGGCCGATTGCGGGCATTAGCCTGCCGTCCGGGCCGGAGGCAAATGTCGCGCCGGGGCGGTCCCAGCGTCGGCCGCCATCCACGGAGACCTCAATCCGGGAATGTTTGCCAGGATCGATCGCGAGGCGGGGAGGCAGCGGGCTGACAATGGAGGTGCCGGCAACTGCGCTCTGGCCCACGTTGCGGTAACGGATCACGAAGACCAGCCGATCGCCGCTGCGCATCGTCGTGGCAGTGGAGAGCGCGCGGCGCACGCCACCGTTTACGTCCGACTGCTCGACTTCTCGCATTACGCGGCTTTCCAGCGCAAGCCGGGGCGGTGCGACGGGTGCTGCATTGAGCATTTGCGCCGCCGATGCAGCGAGGAAGAGGAAGCCGAGCTGGCGTACCGTTTTCATATCGAAACGCTAACTTGGCATGGTGAACAAACTGCTAACGATAGCGGCGTGAATCTCGTTTGACGGCTGGCGGGCGCCCGGTGCATGGCTTGACGCATGGCGCAAGCGGACGAAGATCTGGATATGTCCTGGGAAGAACGGGAGAACGAGAGCGTCTCGACGATTCCGCACGATCGCGAAGTGTGGGAGCGGAACCGCCTCGTCGCCTCCATCGCGCTTTTCGCCGGCGCCGGTTTGCTTGTTGCGGCGCCCTTCGCACTCCGGGCCGGTGCGCCGTTCTTCATGCCGCTTACCACGTCGCTGGTCATCGCGATCACGCTCGTGCCTTTTCTGGAGTGGCTTGAGCGGCGGCACATTCCTTCGCCGATTGCGGCGCTGATTGCTCTCTCGACCTTTCTCTTTATTGCCAATGCGGCGCTGGCCCTCATTGTCGTTCCGGCGGTCGACTGGGTCGCGGATCTGCCGCACCGCATCAGTCAGATCAAATCCACGCTCGCGCCCGTGATCGACCTGTTCGGCCAGTTGCAGCGCTTCGTGGACAGACTGTTGCGTGCTGTAACGACCGTGCGCGCACCGGGTGCGCGAGGCGGGGAGTTCGAGGCGCCCGGATCGCTTCTGCAGTTTCTCGCAACTGCTGCGCCGAGCGTGGTGGTGAATGTCGTCTTCGGCGTTCTTGTCATCTTCTTCGCGCTTTCCGGCTGGACGCGCCTGCGCCGTCGCATGATCCAGGGCCGCGAGAGCTTCACCGGCGCGCTCACCATCGCCCGGGTTATCCAGAATGTGGTGGATGCGACCTCGCGCTATGTTCTCACCATTGCGTTCATCAATGCTATTCTGGGGCTAACCGTCGCCGCTGCGCTTTCCGTGCTCGGCATGCCTTCGCCCTTCATGTGGGGTGGCATTGTCGCGTTGCTGAACTTCGTGCCGTATATGGGGCCGATCGTGGCGGCCGTGCTGCTTGGCCTGGGCGGGCTCATGACGTTTACCCAGCTCGGCTATGCGCTGCTGCCCGCGCTCGTGATGGTTGTTTGCCACTTGTTCGAGGCGAACCTGCTGACGCCCCTGGTGCTTGGCGGTCGGCTCAAGGTGAACCCCTTGCTGATTCTCGTCTCGCTCAGTTTCTGGACATGGGTGTGGGGCACAGTGGGCGCGCTGCTCGCCGTGCCGCTGCTCATCATCGGAAAAACGATTCTCTCCGCTGCCGGAAAGCCGGATATCGCTGGATTTCTTTTCGAGGCGGGCACTCTCACGCGCCATCAACATAGCCCGCCGGATAAGTTTTAAGCCGACCGGGCTTTTCTGGTCGGAAGTGGTGTTGACAGGCGCAGCCGCCTCCTATAGCTGCCCGGCCTCACCGATAAGCGGGTGTAGCTCAGTTGGTTAGAGCGCCGGCCTGTCACGCCGGAGGTCGCGGGTTCGAGCCCCGTCACTCGCGCCACTTATCGGGGAAAATAATCCTAGGAAATCGTAGGGTTTGAGGGGTGTTCCTAAGGGAACCCCCACAGCTTCCTCCTCAGACCAAACGTCGCTCGTGTCACACTTTTGGCACACGGAGCGCGGCATTGGCGACTATCAGGAAGCGAGGGACAAGCTGGTCGGCCCAGGTCCGACGTAAAGGCTTCCCTCCTCTCTCAAAGACATTCAGGACCCAGGCAGACGCCAAGGCATGGGCGAGGGCGCAAGAGGCGCTCATGGACGCCGGTGAGGTCCCTAGAGGCTCTCAAGGCTCGGTCACGACTCTCCGAGCCCTGCTGGACCGATATGACGAAGAAGTCCGCCCGCTCCTCAGGGGCGCCGAAGGTGAGCGCTATAGGATCAAGAGGATAGGCGAGGCGCCTTTCTGTGACCTCGCAGTGGACGAGCTGAGACCCGCGCACTTCGCCACATATCGCAACGCCCGCCTCAAGGTCGCCAAGCCACAGACGGTTAAGCACGAGCTGGCTCTCTTTGGTCGGATCATTACCCTCGCCCAAAAGGAGTGGGGGCTGGTCCTCAAAGTTCACCCGCTCAAGCAGGTTGCTCTACCGGCCGTGGAGAACGCCAGAGACCGCCGCTTGGAAGCCGGAGAGATGGAGCGGCTCCTTAAGGCCCTGGAGGCCTCACGGGGCTCACTGCTGGCGCCTGCCGTCCACTTAGCCATCGAGACCGGCATGCGTCGTGGGGAGCTTCTGGGGCTCGCGTGGAAGCGGATAGACTACGCCAATCGGATCGCCTTCCTCCCTATCACCAAGAATGGCCGGTCTCGGCAGGTGCCGTTGAGCGATAAGGCCCTGGAGGTTCTTAAGGGCCTGCCACAGGGCCAGCGGGACGACTTGGTCCTTCCCATCTCCGGCAATGCTCTGCGGCTGGCTTGGGTCCGAGCGGTAAAGCGGGCGGGCCTCAAGGACCTCCGGTTCCACGACCTACGGCACGAGGCGATCTCCCGGTATGCGGAGATGGGCCTAACCACGAGCGAGCTGTCTCTGATTAGCGGCCACCGCGATCTGAGGATGCTGTCCCGATACACGCACCTCCGGCCGACTGAGTTGGCCCAGAAGCTCGCAGGGCGCTCCTGGGAGGCTGAGAGGCAACAAGCGCAGCAACGCTGAACCAGACCGGGCGCCGCCCTGGATTTCACTTGGCCCTCTCGCGGACGGAGCTGGGCAGATTAGCTTGGGGAATACATCAATGACGAAGTTTCAGGCCATCGATACCGACTGCCTCACGATCGCTCTGGAGGATGGCGAAGCCCACAATATGGGGGAGGGGAGCTTCGTGGTTCTTCAGAAAGACGAAACCACCGGCCGGACCAACAATGTCGTCTTGTGCGAGCAGGACCTTGAGGCCCTCAAAGCACCGCCCGCCTGCCTGACGCTCGCTTTGTGCAATGGCGTGGCTGAGTACGTCGGGGAGGGCTTGTGGGGCGTCTATCAGCGCGACCACGACATGAAGCCGCAGGGGCAGCTCGTAATTTTGTCGGATGTTGACGCGGGAGCTATGCTGGCTGCAGCTCAAGCCCATGAGGGCAGAGCGTCATGCGTGTCGACTGTAACCCCTTGATCCCCTGGAGGCGTGCAATGTTTTTTACGTGGTCACTGGCCGAAGCGTTTTCTTGGCTCGTCCATCTGCCGTTCCTCGGCGCTCTGTTGCTCTGCTCCCCCTTACTCGCGATAATCGTGCTGAATTGGGACCAGAAACTCAGGTAACTTGCCACCTGCCGCGTGCGCCCTGGCCGTTCTGATACGGGCGGCCCAGGGCCAAGGATGCCACAAATAAGTCCGCCTGGAGAGATTGCCCAAAGCTCGACTAGTTTGTCGACGTCAGGTCAATCCAGGCGGAATAGCATGTCGCCATTTATCAACGGTTGGGAGGAGAGTTTTGCCACAGAAATATAGCGAGGGAATGCAGCCCGAGGTTACTTTTCAGATCGCAAAGGCTTTGGCTGACAGGCCGCAACTGTTTGCTCTGGGAATGGCAGCCATTGCGGCTCATTCGGAAGCGGAGTCTTCTCTGTCATCAACCATGATGGGACTGTTAGGCACCGATCCGGCGCCGGGGTCGGCTATTTTTGGCGTTATCCGCAATAATAATCTTCAGGAGCAGGCAATTTGCGAACTTGCTTCTGCAGTCTTGGATAGCGCGGATGTTCAAAAACTGAAGGAAGCGTTGAAAGCGCTTAAGGTGTCTGCCGAGGATCGGAACCAAATTGCTCACTGTATGTGGGGTATAGATGAACGCATTACGGATGGCATCGTATTGTCGAAGACAAATGTTTCAGCAAAATTTGCGGGAGAGGTAGTCCGCATTCCTGTCCTGAAAAATGACAATGACAAACGAGACGTGTTGGGCCGCTTAGATAAGCTTGTGCGAGACTCCATGGAGATATGGAGGGAAAGCGACTTCAAGAATGCTATCGACAAGGCTAACAAGGCAAAATCAGCTTTAATGGAATGCCATATCGACGCTACTAGTAAAGCAATAAAGCGAGGTATCGAGATGGCCTCAGCATTTCGGATAGTAGGATAGCCTCCATGGCCGGCATCTCACGTTCAGGGTACGGATTGAGATGACGGCTTCAAGCCCCCGACCGGCCGCTAAGGGCGATCGGGGGCCATAGTGTGCCTCAGTGGCCTAGAGCTGCTTCGTCGGCGGGGTCTATGGTCGGCTGGACGATATTGGCCCCATTCGCTTCGGCAACGAGGCGGGCGGTCCGCTGAGTGACCTTCGCCCTTCGATGGTCGACCTGCAGGCGCCGTGAGCGCTCCTCTGCCATTTCATTGATGGCCGCCTGGAGTGCCTTAGTGTCCTGCTCGGCCAGAACGGAGGCTATGTGCCCCTTGACCTCCTGGCCTTGCCGCTCGCCCCTTCCCAAGGCGGACACAATGTTCCAGGCGCCAGCTCCAGGGTGCCCTGCGAGGATTTGGATCATCCCCGATGCTGCATCCTCAATCTGCCGATCCTGCTCGGCTATCTCGGCCATGCGGTCCGCCGTTGGGGAGCCTCCACGGATTGCCTGGAAGGTCTGGAAGGCTTCATGCTCCGGCAGGGTCCGAGCGAGGAGGTCCTCAGCGGCATCCCCGTGGGCAGACCTGAGCGCATCGCGTTTCTTGCTGCTCCCAGCGAGCCTTGAGGCCGTATTGCCCCAGTCGCCCTGGGCCGTAACGTCCTTAGACAGGGCGGACCTGTGACCGAGGCGGAAGAAGCCTTGCTGGCTATCCCCCATGTCGGCCATGCGGTTCCCTATGTCCTCAGCGTCCTTGCCCACCATGTCCTCGCCAAGCTCAAGGGCCTGTTTGGACTGGATGGGGCCAGCGTAGGCGTCCCGTGCAGGCTTCCACGCGGGATTGAGGCCGGGCTGGTCTGCGGTGCCGTCCATGATCTCCAAGAGGCGACTGCGGATCGTTGAGGCCCCACGGGAGTCTCTGGTCGCAGCGGCCGGCTGGAAAGGCTGGGAGCCTGCATAGACGGTCTCGTCCAGGGCACCCTTCACGCGGTCATAGGCAGCCATCGTGGGGCGCTGAGTGGGTCTGAAGATGCCCTCTGCGTCCTGGATGAGCCCGAAGACGGAAGGGTCGAGCCCTTCGTCCTGGAGTTGCCTTCCGGCCGCCTGCAGAGCCTCTCGGGCCGATGGGCGGCTCATTAGCTCCTGAAGCTCCTCCGTGAACGGGATGCTGGCGCGGTCGCTTTCCTCATAGAGGGGGCGAGATGCGGCAAGGGCTTCCTTACGGAGGTTGCTTGCTTGCTGCTCAACATTGGCCGTGGGACCCAACGTGTCCACAATGTGGGCTCGCATCCTCTCTGTGGCCTGCTGTTGCCGCTGGTCGATCATTCGACGCACGGACGTGACGGCTGGGCCTGAGGACCGGCTGGCAGCGCCAAGGGACCTGCGGGCACCGTCGTGGACATCCGCAGCTATGGCGGGGACGCCCATCTCTTGGCGCCTTTGGACTTCTGCAAGGATTTCCTCAGGAGTGAAAGCCTGTCCGGTCTGAGGGTTCGTTGCCGAGCGTAGCGTGTCGTCCAGGTGTGAGTTGGCCGTAGCTCGGGCAGGATCGCGGGCGAGATGCTGTCCCTCTTGGGCGAGCGACCGGCGGGCAGCGGCGAACGGCGGCGCCTTGGGTAAGCGACTGGCTATGGCTTGGAAGCCCCGGCCGACCGCCTGTGTCACTGGGTCCGTGAGGGGCTTGAGGGGCTGAAGGGACTTGCCGGCGACCTTTGTGGCTACGGGCAGGGCACCGCCGATAGTGGCACCTGTCAGTCCGCCGAAGAGGACGTCCGATCCTTTCCCGGCGAGCGTGTCCTGGTCGGATGCCATGGCCCCAGACAGGGCGCCATAAGCGCCTGCCGTGGTGGCTCCAGCCTTCGCCTTCTGGGCCAAGGTGGCGCCCTGTGCGATCTTGGTGCGGGAAGCGCCATCCCTGCCACCATGCCGGCTCCCTGGGCTACTCCAGAGATGTTAGGGTTATCCAACATTGCCTGCCGATTGCGGGCGTTCTGGAGCCTCCGGCCTCTGTCGTAGGACCGGACAGGCTCGAAGTCGACTTGGTCGCTGAAGGGGGCGACGATGGCGTTCTTGACCACCTCACGTACCCCCCGGAGGAAACCGGAGCTGCCCGGCAGGACCCCGTCCAGGTATTGGCCAGCGATCCCGCCTGCCTTTTCGCGGAGAGAGTGCCCGACCTTGGGATTGTTGGTGCTCCAGGTATGGGCGACCTTCGCCGCCTTCTCCGGGTCATCCGTCCGGACATCCACCTTGCGGCCATCGGGTAGGGTTACAGTAATCATGCGGCGGTCTTCCGTGCTTCGGCTTCGGCGAGGAGACGGGCCTGGAGCTCCTTCCGGCTGTTGGCGGGGTCCGTGTTGATGCCGAAGCGGGCGTTGAAGCACTCCTGGCTGTTTTTCACCTCGTGCCATTCCGAGCGGCGGCCGGAGTATTTGGCTGGGTGCAGGGGCAGGTTGCCCTTGGCGTCCATCGTGACGAACATGCGCGGGTCCTTAGGGTCGGCGTCGGGGTAAATCTCAAGTGACTGCCGCTTCATCCATGCTGCGATATGTTGGCCTCGATAGGGGTCTACTGTCTGGGTGAAGAGCCAGCCGCCGATCGGCGAGACCATGAATGTCTCCTTGAGGCCCTCGTCGGTCTCCTCTCTGCACTCGTATTTTCCGAAGTCGGGGAAGCGATCGCTGCGGACATTGGAAGAGACGCGGTGGTCCCAGCCTACGGCATCGCAGATGTCTTCCACGGCGAAGTAGGGGACCTTGTCGATGATGAGGACCCGGATGGAGTTGTCTTTGTAAGTGAGGATTTGGGTGCCCTCAGGGGAGGACGGTTGGTCGGTATTCATTGATATTTCTCTATAGAGGTGGGGTGGATGACAGGCCCTGGCCAAGGGCGAGCCGGTGGGTTCTGGGAGTCCCGATGGGACCCGGCAGAATTTCGTGAGCCCCCTGTTTCAGGAGCGTTTGCGGAAGAGTCGCAGTGGTACCGGAAAGGGGCAGATGGGACCCAAGCGAAAAGGAACCCGGTAACTGGAGAGGAAAATCTCAGGGACGGCGAAGTAAAGGGCAGGGTCCGACTTTTGCGAGTGCGCCCAGCGAAGCCGCCAATTTGAAATCAGGATTGCAATCGCGCTTCGGGGGACACCCTAGTCGCCCGAAGGGGACCCGTTTGCGCACAAAGGGGGACAGGGACCCCGACCGGTCCGAGAGAGGCAGGGCCGGGCGGCCACGGCTCAGATACGCCATGCGCCCGCTGGGTGGAGTGCGTGGCTGTGCTTAGAGCCATTAGGGCCTTAGGGCCGCTTGCCGGACGCTTGACGACATTGGGCAGACATTCACGGCTTACCTCAGAAGTTGTAGCTTTGGAGTCATGTCTCACGGTCGGACTGTGCCTGTCTCAAAAGATATGTTGACAGCTTATGAGGCAGCGTGCATCAGGGCAGGGTAACTTCTGAGACACATGGAGTCCGTATGTCCCGCGTAATCTACCTCCGCACATCATCAGACGGACAGTCCATCGCTGCCCAGCGGCAGGCCCTAGGCGACGGCTTCGATAAGGAGTTTGCAGACGAGGGGGTGAGCGGAACGATCAAGGCCGCCGACCGGCCCGGCTTCCGGGAGCTGCTCTCGTGGGTTCGGGAAGGTGATAGCATCCACGTCTATGCCTTGGACCGCCTAGGCCGCGATGCGTTGGACGTGCAGGCGACCGTCCGCCGCCTTATGGACCTAGGGGTCACTTTGGACGTGCGCGGCCTGGGGCCTATCGGCAGGGGCGTTGGCGAGCTGATCGTGGCCGTCCTGGCCCAGATGGCTGACATTGAGCGCCATAGGATTAAGGAGCGGTGCGAAAGTGGGCGAGTGGCGGCCAGGGCCGCACTGGAGGTTACTGGGAGGACGCACAGGGGCAAGGCGAGCTTGGGCAGGCCGGTGGGTCGTAGGGCGGGCAAAGATGACGTGGCGCCCCTTGAGGTCGTCTCGTGGCGCCGTGAGAACCAAGCGAGCATCAAGGCAACCTGTGAGCGGTTTGGGCTCTCAAAAGCGACGGTGACCCGGTATTGTGCTGCAGCCGCGCTCATGAATAATCGGGCGTAAATCCAGATGCTTCGCGATGAGATAATGTATCACGATCATAGTCTTGTGGCCTGTCGTTGGCCTCGACTGTGAGCGAACCGATGTGTTGCGGAAGCTGGCCACCGCGCCTCATTGACTAGCTGTCGGAGGGACTTGAGTGCTACTCCGCCTACTGCCACAATTTCTCCGCAGGGAGGGCAGAGGATGAACGAAGAGGCGCAGCACGGGACTGAAGAACCTGCCGAGGTTAAGAATGCCAATCGCCTGCTTACGTGGGGGCTAATACTGAGCGGCCTCTATATCTCCGCGTTGGCGATTTATGCGGCATTCGTCTGGCAGGCGATGCTCAAGATGACACCGGACCAAACCGCGACATTCCTCTCCGGCATGTTTGCGCCTCTGGCTTTTCTTTGGCTAGTCCTAGGTTTCAAGCAGCAGGGCGATGAACTGCAGAACAGCGCGAGGGCCTTGTGGCTTCAAGGTGAGGAACTACGAAACTCAGTCGAGCAGCAGCGACAGCTAGTGAACGTGGCGCGGGATCAACTCTCAGCCGACTATTCCAAGGCGCTGGCGGCGGAAGAGGAAGCCGAGCGCGCATCCCAGCCGTTCCTCACTGCTTCTGTGGGCGGCGCGTACATGGGCGAAGAATGCAAGTTCAACTTCTACATTATCAATGCAGGTCCGAGCTGTACGGACGCTAGACTCTACCTAAATGGTCAAGCCTTCGCTTCGCAGCCCTTGTTCAAAGCAGAAGATCGCCTCGGCAGCTCGACGGGAAACATACAAACAACTCAGGTGGCGCCCGCACTTCTACGAATTGAATATACAGACCTACGAGGTCGCCGCCGTGCTCAAGAATTTAGCGTTGATATTGATCCGACTGGCGGACCGAATGAACGTCCATCTTTCCGAGATGCAGTGAAGGTGAATGGCATCATTAAACTCGAGAACTAGTCTCCTTGTAGCAGAAAAGCCCTCGCAGTAACCTCAATACCCCGCCGGTCCATCCAGACCCGCATGTCCCCTTGCCGAATGACTTTGGAGAGAGCCTGGGAGCTCCCATAGCCCATAGCGGTTTTCATGGTCGCCTTCTGCACCTTCACGACGCCAGGGACCTCAAAGGCGGTCTCTAGCAGCCGCTGGAGCCGATGGGACGGTGAGAGCTTCCTAGCCACTTCGGGCACCCAAGAGCATATCTCAGCGCCGGGGAATGTCTCCAGCAACAACTCCCTGCCGCTCTCCACTCCGCTGCCCAAGCGGCCGATGAGATAGACCTCGCAGGCCCCACAGGTCCCATCCGTCCCCCACTGCCTCACGGACGCCCGGCAGACGCCCTGGAGGAGGTCGTGGCGATGCTCTCCAGCGATGAAGGTGTCCAGGGCCTCGCAGTCTGCGATATCGCTCAGCGGGACTCCTGCGGCAATTTGGAGGGCCTGATAGTAGGGCCGTGGACGATGCCACAGACCTAGTACCATGACCTTGCGGATGTGCCGAAAGTCATTGGTCCCATGATGGGCACCCCAGTGGACGGAAGAGAGCCGATCAGGCCTAGTGGCCTTAGTGGACAGCTCTCGGAATATGTTGTCCTCGTCTCTTCCTTTGGGATGGATGACCAACCAATCCTCTTCGGGGTGGGCGTCAATCACCGCTCGGGCAGCTTCAAGGACCTCCGCTCGTGCGCCTTCGTCCTTTAGCGTCGAGCGGGAGGCCGCGCGGTGCCAGTGGTGGACCGTAAGGCGGCTGTAGCTCTTGGGCTCGACGGGGAGGGGCTGGATGATGCCTTGGGCCTCCAGGGCCTTGTAGGTCTCACGGACCCGGCCGGATGCATCCAGGATTAGAGCGGGCGCGAAGTCGGCAGGGATGGACCGGCCAGCGCCTACAAGGGAGACGCCGTTGCCGCCATCATTGACGATCAGGGCAGCGGTGCCGGCAAGGTCCTTTAGGGGAGCCCACCGCTCTGCCTCATGTGCCCCTAGGGTCGATTTCAGGACTCCCTGAGCTATGGCGGCTTCGGCGGGAACCTGGACTAGCTCTCCGGCCCTATCGGCGCTCAGTGAGTCCCCCAGAGCATCTACGAGGCTTGCAGTCTCAGGGGCCAATGGGCGGAGCTTTTCGAGCGGCTGGAGGAGGCTGTCCTTGCGGAGGATCGTGGGGACCGAAGGCAGGAAGGCTTCATCCCAGACCCTCAGTTGGCGAGGCCGGCCGGCGTAGTGGAGGAGGGCGACTTCGGCAAAGGATCGGCCCGAGCATAGATGCCGTAGCTTCTCCTGAGTGGTGAAGAGGACCGGGGTTCCATCTATGTCTGGATTGCCCATTTCCGGCAGGGCCTTATCCTTGGCGATGAGGACCCCATAGTCCGCAGGATCAAGGCCGGAGGCTTGGATGCAGGACAGGATTTCCTTGTGGGTCGCTAGGACAATGAGGGCGCCATTGTCGGGCTTGAACCCTGAGGCCTTCCACGACTGGAGGAATGAGCAGACGGAGCTTGTTTTGCCGGACCCAGGATCGAAGAACGCAAGGTGAAGGACGGGATTGCTGAGGTCACCTGATAGGAGACCTTTGAGGACATCTGTAAGGTTACATGATGTGACTGAAGGTTTCCCTAAGGGCCTTTGAGCCCTTGAGATTTCCATAAAGATGATATTCCTATGATATAATTCTGAAAGAGGTTCTGAAGGTGATCTAAGACCTAAAGGGTCCTTTAGGGGATCGTTGCAGTTTCACTGAGGAAGACTGGTAGAAGGAAATCCGTCCTATCCCTCTTGTGAAGTCGGTCCGTATTCCAATGCCTCAGGGGACGGACCGGAGCCTTGAGGGGCAGCTTTCCGAGGGAGCGATGTGCATAACTTGGCCCCAAATCCGCTGAGGGTGTGTTTATGTCCGCATTATTGGGGCGGAGCTTTTAACGGTGGTATCAAATCGATCAGCGTCGCTTATGTCCGCACGAACGGGCTTCTTCTAACGTCAGGACTAAATGCAGTCCGCCAGTCGCGTGCCGGCACCGTGGCGCCCGATGTGCATAACTTGGCACTATGTGTCCCACTGCGTTCTGGAGCGTGCGCGGCTCGTGTCGTTTATCCGTTACTCTGCATTAATTCACACGCCCCGCAAAGGTGCCTTACAGCGCCAAGAGCCCAAAACGGCTGCCGGTCTTCACCCCGCTCCCATTCGGCTCCCAGCGAGGCTCTGCGGGCAATCTAGAGGGGGTGCGTGCACGCGCGGTTTTCAGGATCGGTGGGGGATTTCAGCGACTCAATAGAAGAGGCCCCGCTCAACGATTTGTCGAGACAATCCCCCACCAAAGCCTGTGTGTTGATTAGCAACGTCGTAGGCGTCACCAGCGTGCTATTACTGCCCAATCGCCCTCGTTCCAGCTTCCATCCCAATTGCGATTGTCGAAGCGCCCTCTAAATTCTTTTCCATCTACGTCTAAATAGAGCGCAATTTTCAGAAGGTTCCAAGTTGGGTCGTAGAGATCGACTGCGCCACTATTTCTGTCTAGGCGGTAAGTGCCATTAACTGCCCCAGTTATAACTCCCTCTGTCCAAGTGTCCGCCGAGTTTTCAGGGATATGAACAACTCCGACTATCACACATCCCCACAGAGACGCTTGATATGGGACAT
>PJTZ01000289.1_pt1 | contig 14397 bp, 18 predicted proteins | sample 1512131 | NCBI WGS metagenome assembly PJTZ01 (sample SAMN08177679, study PRJNA422409) | Soil metagenome, whole genome shotgun sequencing project. | reverse complement strand
TCCTGTCACCGGACAAGCTTGTTCCTGGCATACTCTTCATTCACGGCTGGGGCGGTTCGCGCGATCAGGACATGGTGCGCGCCGAAGAGATCGCGCAGCTGGGCTGTATCTGCTTCACCTTTGATCTGCGAGGCCATGCCCGGCACGCCGAAGAACGCAACAGAGTGACACGATCCCATGGTCTTGCCGATGTCGTGGCCGCTTACGACTATCTTGTCGGCCAGGACCAGGTCGACCCATCTGCGATTGCAGTCGTGGGTACAAGTTATGGCGGCTATCTTGCCACCCTTCTCACCGCAGTCCGTTCGGTCAACTGGCTGGCCTTACGTGTGCCTGCTCTCTATCCGGACGAACATTGGGATGTCCCCAAGGCGATGCTGGATCGCGACCTCATCAATGCCTATCGGGCACGCTTCCGGACGGGGCGAGAGGACAAGGCGCTGGCAGCATGCGAGCGATTTGCAGGCGATGTGCTCATCGTGGAGTCAGAACATGATGACTATGTCCCGCACGAGACAATCAGCTCCTATATGTCGGCGTTTCACAACAGTAATTCCTTGAGCTACCGTATCCTCAAAGGAGCCGATCATTCGTTGCGGAACGAGGGCTGTCGGCGCGCATACAACCAGTTGCTGCTCACCTGGATCGAGGAAATGGTTCGGGGAGGTCGCAGATCGTCTACCCCCCACCAGCAAGCGGCCGGAGAAATGCCATCTCAGGCTTATAAACTTGCGGATCGATAGTCTTTTTCAACGCATTGGCCCGACAAGCCGCGTCATGCGTTGAGGGGGAAGGAGAGAGTCATGTCATTGTCGCTCGAAGACCTGTCCCGGAAGATGAAGGACATCGATTTCGCGATGCTTGCAACTCATGCCAAAGGCGGTGCCATTGGTTCGCGTCCGATGAGCAATAATCGCGAAGTCGATTATGACGGCACGGCGTGGTTCTTCACAGACGAAACCGCGTCCGGTTTCGGACATGGAAGCCGATTCAGCTGTCAATCTTAGCTATCAGGGCAAATCAGGTCTGCTGGGCCACCGTCCCTTTTTCGTCGCGGTCGAAGGGCGAGCCGCCTTGATCAGAGACCGGACTCAGTTTGAGGCCCATTGGACGAAGGGGCTCGAATGGTGGTGGCCGCAGGGCATTCAAACTCCCGGTCTGGTTCTGATCCAGGTGATTGGCGAACGCGCCCATTATTGGGACGGCGATAATGAGGGCGAAATCCGTCTTGAGGGAATTAAGTGATGTCGCCCAACGAAAAGCCTTCTGCACACCGGCTCGGAAAGGCCGGTGCTTTTGTTGTCGGCACTATCATCGCCATTTTCATCATCATATTTGTCGGCAGAAACCTGTGGCACGGCGAAGAACTCGAGCAGGATCAAGCCGTCGGCAACAATGTTGCGACTGAGCATACCGGCCCCTCCTATAATCAGCGACCGTGAGGCACGCCACGCCTCAGACCGGAAGCTGCGTCGCTCTCTAAACCATCATTTATTAGGTTCAGACGCCCAGAACAGATGGCATGGTGGAATGTTGCGCCATTCGTATGCGGCGTGCAGTGACGAAAATCGCTGCTCGAGGAGTGGGCGTACAGCTTTCCGCATTTGATAAGCCATGAAGAGCCCATCAGGGGACAAGAGCTGCACGCTGCGATCAATAATCTGCGTTGCGATTGCAGGCTCAAGTGTCGAAAATGGTAAGCCCGAAATTATGCAATCGGCCTGCGAAAGGCCGAGATCCGCCATATACTGTTGAGCATCTGTGGCCGATCCAGTGAAGACGTGCAAACGCCTGTCCGGAATTGCCCAGGCCAAATGGTCGGTGAATGACGGGCTGGTGTCGATGGCAATCAGCCTGGCATGCGGTCGGAGGTGAGCGAGAATGGCGCTAGTGAACGCGCCGGTACCTGGCCCATATTCGAGCATCGTCGTTACCTGAGACCAATCAACGCCGTGCAGCATTCGGTCGATCAGCCAGTGCGATGCTGGAAATGAAGAGCCGACCGTGTTCGGGCTTTTGAGAAATTCGGCGGCGGCAATGAGCCGGGCCTTCAAATCGCTCGTTCCCCCCGAAGCCACGGAAGTGGGGTAAGAAGCGGCATTTTGCACGTCGGCCATATCTGCTCCTCAGCTTATTCTCCGCTCTAAAATCCTCCCGAAGCATTTGAAGTTTCGATTCCCGCCGCAAAAATCACGCTTAACAAAATCAATCTCTGACATGATTTCTCACGCTTTTGGGACAATTGCTGATGTCAGTCTCGACCGAGGCGCGATGAAAGAGGGCGACCGTCCTGCTTTCAAGCGGCCTCTTTCATGGAGCGACAGAATTAATCTGGTCACCAGTCGTTCAAGCGAGCAACTATGGATCATCACGAGGCGGTGGGTGGTTGACGGATGGGTTAGACGGGTTGCACCGATAATCTGCATCAAAGGCCAGGATCGGAACGGGGGCGCCAGGACAGCTGTTTCCCCTCTATGGCGAAACTCAAGGTCTTCCGCACGCCCGCCGGCTTCCACGACGCCTATGTAGCGGCGCCAAGTCAGAAAGCTGCACTGGCCGCGTGGGGATCCGACGCCGACCTCTTTGCGCGCGGGATTGCAGAAAAGGTCACCGACCCCAAGCTGATGGGTGAGCCGCTCGCGAAGCCCGGAGTCGTAATTAAGGTCAGCCGGGGCAGTGCGGCTGACCATTTCGAGGCTGCCGAGCCAAAGTCGCCACCACATCGCAGTCGCCCGAAAAGCAGACGAATATCTACGGAGAATGTGCCGAAAGCCGACGCGCCGCCCATCGCGCCGACGCCAAGGAAGAAGGTTCCGCGCCCCAGCCGCGCAAAACTCGATGCAGCCCAAATGGCGCTCGAACGAGCGGCTGCTAATCTCAAGCAGAGCCTGGCAGACATCGAAGCAAGGCGGCGTGCTCTCGACGCTGAGCGCCGCGCTGTGCTGGCGGAAGGCGATAAGCGTATGACGAAGCTGGAAACCGCCCGCGACAGAGCGCGCAAAGAGTATCAGGCCCGGCTGGAGAAATGGGCTAGACGCTGACTTATCAAGACTGGCGCTTTGCCGTTGGCCGCCTTCTGCCCTTTAATAGGGCTACGGCTTCGTACCGAGGGCGGCTTTTGCATAGACTATCCAGCGGTAAGGACTGGACATTGACGATAGCTGGGAATTGCCCATCGTGATGGCTTATCCCTTGCGGGGATAGCCTCATAAACTAAGGCTCACTCATCGGTCAGACTCGACGGCTTTCAAGATCGCTTCGCAGAAGCTGACCAATTGGCCGGAATTTGAGTTTGGGCCTGGGATATGCATATGGGGGCGCCAAGTGCCGGTAACGTCGATTACACGTGGTCACCCGGCGAGTTGCTCATGCACTTGACCAATGTTGACTGACAAGGAACTTCGCCTCGATCTCCTCGCGAGCGGCGACGTCAACGCAGAAGGGGCTTCTCTCGACATTGCTCCGTTCCTACGACGTATATGGTTCCCAGTACGGACGCTCCATAAGCCCTGTAGTAGCTCCAGGGACAAGCGCGGCTTTAGTCTCGACCATCGGCGCCTTGAGCGGATGAAGAACGCACGCCAGCGCTAGCTGAAAAATGCCTCTTGAAACCGGTTTATTGCTTCCTAATTTTTCCTCGCCGGACGCCGAAACCTGGGTCCGGTGGACATTGAGAGCGCCGGCTCTCTCCGGCGCTTCTCATGCCCGAATTGCTCAATCAGGAGGATTTGGAAATGAGAACCACTGCTTTTGACTTTTCGCCGTATCGACGCTCAACCGTGGGTTTTGATCGGCTGTTCAACCTGCTCGAGGCAGGCGCGCGCGAAGACGATGGCTATCCACCCTTTGATATTCTGAGAGAAGGCGAAGACAGCTATCGCATCACGCTCGCTGTCGCAGGTTTCCGCCCCGAGGACATTGAAGTGGTGGCCCAGCAGAATCTGCTCACCGTGACCGGCAAGGGTGCCGAGGACAACGGCCAGGGCGAGTATCTGCACCGGGGCATCGCCACGCGTACGTTCGAGCGGCGCTTCCAGCTTGCCGATTTCGTGGAAGCTGGCGATGCCCGTTTCGAGAACGGCTTGCTGAGCATCACGCTCAGGCGCGTGGTGCCCGAAGCGATGAAACCGCGCCGAATTGAGATCGCTGGGGGCAAGGCCGCCCAGGATCAGATCGAAGCACCTAGGGATGAGGTCCGCGAAGCAGCCTGATCCCCGACCAAAGGGTTTGCCGGGCCGCATCCAGCGGCCCGGTAGGCCTACCCCTTCCAGCCAGAAAAGGAGATGACTATCATGGCTTTTCGTGATCTCATTCCCTGGAGGCGGCAGGAAAACCGGCTCCCCGTCCCGGTCAGTGCCGAGGGCGGCCGAGACAGCGATACCCACCCGATGCCCTCGCTCCACCGCGAGGTGGACCGGCAGTTCGATGGCCTCTTCCGCGCCTTCGGCGTACCCGCATTGGCTGCATTGTACCGCGCTGCCGGCTTGCCGCATGTCGAGCTCGGCGAGACCGACAAGGAAATCCGCGCTACGGCCAAACTGCCCGGTCTCGACGAAAAGGACGTGGATATTACCGTTGAACACGGTGCGCTCACGCTCCGGGGAGAGAGGCGGTCCAAAGTTGAAAACAAGGACTTTGGTTATCCCGAGCGCAGCGATAGTTGCTTTGAACGCCGTATCCGGCTGCCCGAGGACATCGACCGTGACAACGCTAACGCAGCTTTCAAGAACGGCGGCTTGACGGTCACTCTGACCAAGATGGAGGCGGCAAACGAAAATGTCCGCCCAAATCCGGTCAATGGCAAGGCCGCCTGACGGCCTGGCTCAGAACTTCGGTTCCTGTCTTGCCAATTATAATTGTGCGGGCAGCCTCTGCCTTATCGGGTCCTACTGATCAAAGCCAGCAACTGAGCCGAATCAGCCGTCGATGATATCCTTGGCAAGTCCCGTCACTTTCCGACGACCGGACCATGTGGCTCGGCGTCATCGGACGGTAGGAAGCGCTGCGCGGCAATCTGCCGCGCATTCGCGGCACATGTCAGCGCAAAGTTTGCAATGCGCATGCTCATATCGACCGCATTGGGCCGCGCACAGATCACAAATGCGGGCGCAACTGTCTAGCATCACTCCGACAACTTCGATATTGAAGCCCGAGCGCCGCACGGCAATCCGGCCCATCGCTGTACAGACGTCCGCGCAATCAAGGCATGACCGGATGCACTGCGTCATCTCCATTTTCTCTGCCATGCAAGCGTCTGCGCATGAGGTACACATTTCAGCGCAGAACATCGCGTGGCGTGCCGCGGTGGCCAAAAGCGGATTAAAATCCTGCCCTACGTCTGGATGGAGCGATATCATCTTATGGATGGACATCAGCCATTCGCCTGCTTGCGTCGGGTCTCCCAACCTTTTTTCGCTGCTTGCGATCGCTTCGCATGACTTTGATCTGATCCGCCAATGCGGCCGCCTTTTCTGGATGAATCGTGGTTTTCTGCCTTGCCACGTCCTGATCCGGATTTCTTGCCGCCACCGGTTTCCTTGTTGACTGTTGCCCACGCACGGCGCTCGGCTTCCTCATGGCTTACGCCCCGATCTTCATAGCCTTCTTCGATGTGCTCCGCTTTGCGCTTTTGCTTGTCCGTATAGCTCGACTTGTCTCCACGTGGCATGTTGGCTCTCCTTCCATGTTGTTTTTCCCAACACGGCAACAGGGGTTCGTGTCCGGCTGTGATCGCAAGAAACTTTCCCACTTAAGTTAGGAAGAGCGAGAATTTGCTTTCTGATCAAATGCATGGCTCGAGACGCCTTCAATTGGCGATAGCTTTAAATTGATCCATGTAATGGAAGGCTGGGTGACCAGGAGTCATTCCATGGCGAGATGAGGAGAGACGACGATGCACCATCAGGACGATGCGGCCTATTTTCGCCGGCGTGAGATTCAGGAGCTTGCCACTGCCGAGAAAATTGCAAATCCTCTCGCCAAGCGGCTGCATTGGGAGATGGCGCAGCAATATGCGATGCGTGCGCGTTGGTCGGAGGACACGCCGGGTGCTCGGGGGGCATTATTACAAAAAGAATAGGAAACAATTGCTAACTGATTAGCCGATTAATTGGACGAGAGTTTACTACCGTAATATTGAGACATGGATACCCATTTCGACGTCAATTTCGGGACACTCGATCATATCTGGGCTTTTGATCGCAGGATGGGTCGGTATGCGCAGTAGCGTTATTGTTGACGACTATCTTGTCTTCAGGCAACACATCTGTTTGTCAGACATAGCCGCCAAAAAATGAATAATACAAGAAAGCCAAATTCCCGCCATCGGCAGGATGCTCCATTGCCAATTGCGTGGCGACGGAGATATATCATCCAACGAACATAGTTGAGAAGTTTTATTTGTGTTTAAAACCGACAATTGGTAATATGGCGAAACGATCATTACGCCTGATTTTATTGCATTTCAGTATGTATTCCCGGTTTTGCCGGGAGGGTGATAATTTGTGAATTTTGATATGGTTTGGTGCCATAACTTTATTCACCACATTACCATGCGCTTTGGTACCATGGCTTTTCCACAAAACCGCATCATCAGCGCCTCAGGGGCTTTTTCATCACGCTACCCGCGGATCCGATGAAGATGAGATGTCCCGCTTCGCCATCGCATCGATGACAGCTCGCAGGAAGGAAGAAGGGTTTTCGATCTCCTCCCTGGAGGCTGCCTCCCAATTGTCGATCAGTTCCTTGTCGGTCATGAGCCCGACATCGTCCTCATGCCTTTTTCTTACCGTGTGCGTCATGCTCCAATCCTTAGCCTTCGCCAGGCTGTCGGCCATCGTCCATGATAGCACCGCCATCCTGTTCCTCTTCGAGCAGGATGGCGGAATCGGCATTAGCCGAAAGGCGAACCTGATCGTCTTCCACCGCAGCAACCAGACCGGTCGAGATGAAGTGGTGATGGTCACCATGAGAACCGCTATCGGCCTTCACCATTTTGATCCTGTCACCTTCAAGCCGGTCCACGGTCCCGATGTGGACGCCATCCGCTCCGATTATTTCCATATGTTCAACAATAGCGGTCAGGTCTGCCATGATCGTCTCCTGCATTCTTTTGTGATGTCCAAAGCGTTCCTGCCGGAGGTGGTCAACCACCGCTGCGCGTTCGCTTAAACCCTCGGTAAGCAACCTGATAACGACGCGACTGTTCCGATAAAATCGGTTCAGCTCCCGCCCGCCTAACTTGTGTTGGTTGGATTCCCCCTCTCATTCTGTTCGAGCATCCAGATTGGGGGAGCCTTATGTACGACGTCCACCAAACGGCTCATCCTTCTAGCGCAGCTCAAGCACGCATTGGGCAAACATGCGCTGGAAGAGGAGAATGCAATTTACCCCGCTATGCGCCAGCATGGTCTTCTGGCGGAATCCTACACGCTCCATGCCGAGCATGGTTATGTGAAGCAATATCTTTATAAACTCACAGACCTTGTGAAGGATAACGACGCTTTCCAGCTTAAATTGGCAAATTTTCGCCGCGACATCGAAACTCATATGCGCGACGAAGAGCATGATCTCTTTCCTCGGCTTAAGTTGGCCTTGGAAAAGGCAGATGGCGATTATCTTGCGCGTCGGATGAATCAGGAAGGGCTCAAGCTGGCCTGACCCGGGCGCAACCCCTCTCAATGGTGCAATACCTGCTATCCCTGCACAGGGAAGGGCAAAATTCGAGGACGTGGCGATGACGCAGTGGATTACCGAGCTTGTTGGACAGCTTGGTTATTGGGCGATCGCTCTTTTGATGATGCTAGAGAATATTTTCCCGCCGATACCGTCCGAGGCTATCATGCCGCTTGCGGAATATTCGGCGGCTGACGGCGAACTCAATATCATTTTCGTCATCCTCTCCGGCACGGTCGGCACAACCGCGGGCGCTTTCTTTTGGTGGTGGGTGGCCAACCTCGAGGGGATCGCGACGCAAGCGACAAGACCCACGGCGCGAAGTAAGCGGGTGCATCAAGCGTCATGCAATTCAGCGGCTGCGCACAGAGGTCGAGCTGGGAGTAAGTGTCATCTGGCCGGAAGAAGTTCAATATAAACGGCGGCGATCGCGTGGAAAAGCGCGGAAAACGTGCGATCGGCCCTTTTCTCCGCATCCAATTTCTCAGTGAAGCAGATCGGTGATGCGCTGCTTCATGGCCTCCATCGAAAAAGGCTTGGTGAGGACGTGCATACCGGGATCAAGATGCCCGTGGCTCAATACCGCGTTTTCCGCATAACCGGTGATGAAGAGAATCTTGAGATCTGGCCTGTTCACACGGGCTGCATCTGCCACCTGCCTGCCGTTCATTCCACCAGGCAAGCCGACATCAGTGATAAGCAGGTCCACTCGTGTATCGCTCTCCAGAATTTTTAGCCCTGCCGCGCCGTCTATGGCTTCGAGCGCACCATAGCCAAGCCCTTCTAGAATCTCTACGACCAGCATCCGCACAGTGGGCTCGTCATCAATCACCAGAACGGTTTCGCCTTCGCGTGCTTGAGGCGCCAGCGCCGGCTCGGCTTCCGGTGTTGCGGGAGTGCCCGCTTCCCCCAGATGGCGTGGAAGATAGAGACATATCGTTGAGCCGCGACCGAGCTCCGAATAGATCCGGGTCTGCCCACCGGACTGACGTGTGAATCCATAGATCATAGAGAGGCCGAGCCCCGTCCCCATCCCTATGGGTTTGGTCGTAAAGAATGGATCAAATGCCTTGGAGATTGTCTCCTTGCTCATCCCTGTGCCGGTATCCGAAACACACAGGGAGACATATTGCCCTGGTTCCATGTCTCGCTCAACAGCAGTCCGGCGATCCAGCCATCGGTTTCCTGTCTCGATCGTTATCTTGCCGCCATCGGGCATTGCGTCTCGCGCATTGATACACAGATTGAGAAGAGCGTTTTCCAGCTGGCTCGGATCCACAAGGACTGGCCAAAGCCCTACCCCGTTGACCGCCTCCACCTCAATAGCAGGCCCCACAGTGCGCATGACGAGGTCGACCATGCCATTCACGAGGTCGACAACGCAGGTTGGTTTTGGAGCAAGAGTCTGACGACGGGAAAAAGCCAACAGCCTGTGTGTCAGCGCTGCCGCGCGCCGCGCGGCACCTTGCGCAGCGTGTACATAGCGGTCCACATCCTCATGCCGACCCTGCGCCCGACGAATCTGGATCATCTCAAGCCCACCAGTGATCCCGGTGAGCAGGTTGTTGAAGTCATGCGCCAGTCCACCGGTCAACTGCCCAACAGCCTCCATTTTCTGCGATTGGCGCAGCGCTTCTTCGGCGGCTATCAGGTCTCGCGTTCTCTCCTCGACCTGTTGCTCCAGAGAGGCCGCCAGCTCGCGAAGTTCGATTTCCGCCCGTCGCCGTTCGGTAGCAACTCGGGTTCGTTCCGCAACTTCACGGACGAAAGCGATCTCGTCGTCGAGCCAGTCGCGTGCGGTGGCATGATTGAGATAGAGCAACGCGACAAGGCCGCCCTGTTCAGTGAGCGGCATATTGACCACCGCCTGCGCGCTTATGGCCTTGAGCGCATCGGCTCCCTCCACCGACCGCGGATCAAGGTCGGCATCGGCAATAATGACGTCTTTCCCGCGCTTGAGATCCTCGATGTAGGATCCATAATCCCGAAACTGCAGCACCCCGGCCAAGGACGATATCCCTTCGGCATTCCAGTCGCGCTCGATCGTGATCGTCTCAAGAGCCGGATCAATGACGCCATAGCCCGCCCTGCTGACCTCCAGCGCCTCGCCCAATATCCGGGATGCAGCAAAGGAGATGTCTGCAGGGTCCTGCACGTCGCGCACGACATTGCTGAGTTCGACCAGCGCATTGCGCATCCGCTCGGCGCGCCTCAGCTCCGTAACGTCCGAAGATATGCCTGCAAGCCGAACAGGTTTGCCGTCGGCAGTGAGAAACGGCTGACCGCGAGAGGTCAACCACCGGATTTCCCCCCCCGGGGTGACGATCCGGTAGGTCACGTCGAAATCCACACCCGTACGCCGTGTCAGGTCGATCGCATCGATGTTAGCCGCACGATCGGCGGGATGAATAGCCGCCAGGCGGTCATCATATGTAAACGGCTTTTCCGTATCTACGCCAAACAGTGCCCGGCACGCCGGAGAGGAGGCGAGCTCTCCGGTCTCGAAATTGATACTCCATGTCCCGAACTTTCCGGCGCGAAGGGCGAAATCGAGCTCGCGCTCCTGCTCGTTCTGGCGTTGGAGCCGGCTGGTAATTTCGGCCATGAGGACGGCGTTCGAATTTTCGAGTCCCTCAAGACGTTCGCGCTCCAGCGTCACATCGACCTGGCTGGCGAAGAAATATGCGAGCTTTCCCGCCCCGTCGAATACGGGGGCAAGGAGGAGCCGGTTCCAGAATGGCTCCCCGCACTTGCGATAATTGCGAATGTCGATCTCGATCGGGCGTACCGCCTCCACCGCATCATGAATCGCCTGGACATCCGTCGGATCCGTTTCGGACCCCTGCAGAAATCGGCAGTTGCGACCCAGTATCTCGTCGCGCTCGTAACCCGTCAGCCGACAGAACGAATCATTCGCAAACACCACCGGATTATCGTGCAAACGTGGATTGGTTATGATCATCGGCATGCGCGTGGCGCGCACCGCAGCTACGAAGGGATCCGTCCCTGCGTCGAGGCCTAAAACTTCCGCTTCAATCCTTTGAGCATCGGCGGTGCCGTTTCCGCTCGTCACTGTTTCGCTCATTCCTATGCCGATCCCGCCTACGCTTTTCCCCTTTGTTAGAACCGAGGCACGTAGAGTGCGGTTCCATCTCCCTGGCACGGGAAAGCTGGAAGGCGTTACAGATCGAGGCGCGCTCGAAATCGCTGAAGGCAGCGACTTTGGCTTTTTTCCATCGAGATGGATTGGGGCGGAGTGGCCATTTTGGTCAAAGGCGTTGGCAGGCTGGTACGCTGGTCAATAGCTGGGTGGGCGTAGCGACCCGAGAGGCTACCAAAGAAGGGGATGCGAAGAGCGCCAGCTGTCTGGGTCAGTGGGTTGAATCCGACATTTGGTGCCCGCGCATAATTTCGTCCAGATCGACCTTCCAGATGAAAGGGCGGGGGGCCTCGTTATTCTCCTTGATAAAGAGGTTGATGGCGGCCTGCAGATCGACGACGGAATGAAATATGCCGTCTTTTCGGCCGCGACCTGTGAGCTTAGCGAAAAGCGGTCGACGGCATTGAGCCATGGGCACGTCGTCGAGACGAAATGGAAGGTACAACGCGGATGCCTGGTCCAATAGGCGCGACCATCGCCAAGCATATCTGTTCAGTTCGACGCTCCGGTTGCAGCCCAGTTCCCAGGGCAAAAAATCTGCCGGTCGCCGCCGTGGGCGATCCCTCGCGTTCGGCCTGCCGGCGCTCAGTGCAGCATAGTTTGAAGCATGCGCTCAAGTTCGGTCGGAAGCAGCGGTTTAAGGATCAAAGGGGCAGTGGGATGTTTGCGCATTAACGCGAAGTCCGGGGCGCCTGAACAAAAGACATAGGGGACGCCGTACAGATCAAGATCACCTGCCAAAAGGCCGACGTCGCCATCTTTCAACCGAATATCCAGGACAGCAGCGGACGGCATATCTTCAGCCACGGCAGCGATACCGTCGGCGAGCGTTTGGTAAGGCCCGTCTACCGCATAGTTGGCGTCCTCCAATATGTTAGCGATGAAGGCAGCGACGGCAGGGTCATCCTCGACCAGCAGGATGCGGTTACTCATCTTTTAGGCCAATCCGAAATGAGCACGATATCGCTCGAAACAACGCTCCCCGCAGCGCAGGCGGATCAGCGCTCCTTCCGCCATAGCGGTTGCACGGCGGGGATCTTCCGCGACCAGTGGGTAGATTGCCTCATCATTCCATTCACGGCTGTGCTTGATATCGAGTACGGCATGGAGATCGAAATAGCGTCGTTCGGACCCAGACAGGCCGACGCGCTTCAACCCCCTGGCAGTATACGCGGACCGATCGGGCGCGGTAAGCTCGATCACTCCCAGGGCGCCGACGCTGTGCCAAGCATAGCAACGTAAGGAGGCCATGGCCGTCATGGCATTGGCGAGCGCCAGACTTTCCCAGGCAGTATTTTCGATACGCGTATCGAGGTCGAGAGTATCGACCAGCTGGCCCAGCATCGGCCCATGCATGCCCTTCGCGTTACCCCGGCCCATCTCGTCCCAGTAATTGCGCGCCAGTTCGAGCTTGGCGCGTGCCGGCAGCTTGACTTGCGTCATTGCGACCAGATCGTCGAAACCTGCTTCGCCCGCAGCTTCCTGCGACAGGAACCATCGAAGCTCATCTCGGTCCGCCTGTTCAGCGAGCCACGGGAAAAGACGATCATGCTGTCCAGGCCCACTCGCCTTGAGATTCTCGAACCAGGCGATGAAGCGATCAGGGTCCGTTGGCGCCTCGCGCGCCTCAACCATGACTTCCCGCCGCAACTCCTCAAGAAATCCCATCTCCAGACGAAGCATATGGCGATCATTGTCGAAGCGACTAGCTGACATGTCCTCTGGAAAAGTGGGCGATAGCCGTTCGCGATTCCAGCGGCTCAGCACCTCCTGAAATTCCTGTTGCAGAAATTGAGATCCGTCAGCTTTGAGCTGCGTAGCCACATCCAGTCCTTTCATATGATATGGCGGAATAATCCTGGAGGGCTGACTCTCGTTCCTGAAAATCATATTGATCAGGATCAATGAAACCAGGCGCAGTGCTAAGCCTGGTCAATCTAAAAATGTGAAACCGATCATTTCCACGGCTGCTTCGCAGATCGCCTCAGCGTCCGCTGCATCGTTCTTTCCGCGTTTGACGTACGGCTTCACATACTAAGCGGGCATCAGCTTGACATCATGACCCAGAGCGATGAGCTGACGCGCCCAGAAATGTGATGAGGCCCAGGCTTCGATTCCGATCAAGCAAGACGGCAATTTCGCGAAGAACTTCAGCAAACGATCGCGCGTCAATCGCTGGCGCAATACCGCTGCACCATTGGCATGCATCCACACCGTGCACCTGGAACACGTTCTTCGCCAGGTCTAAACCAATCGTCGTGACCGTTCCCATTGGAGCACTCCTTCCGACTCATACGCAGGTCAGACTGCGGGAGGGTTGGAGAGCCGTCCACGTCATCATTATGAGACGCTCAGAGTCGGGATACGGGTCACCAGATGCAAACCTTTCGCTTTGTCGGCAAACTGGCGACCGATTTTCGTCGTTCTGCAAAGAGAGCCGCGCTAGCCGTATCTGCAAAACGCGGTCTTAACACCGGACTATAAGCACGGCGGCGCAGCTTGCCCGCGATCGTTTATGGCAACGACCATTTGGTCGGAAAGCCAAAGACCCAGCCACCGTCCAACAAGCATCATTCCTGCCTCTTCCCCGAGCGACAAAGCGACGTCGCGGCACAGTGCGCCGAATGTCATGCCACGACGCAATTTGAGCAGCGCCTGCAATTCGCCGTCGTCGATAGTCCGGATGCGGCACTGCTCGCCCTGACGCCACAAAATGACCATATCGGGCAAATCCAGATATTGCGGCGCGGGTGGTTCTTTCCGATCAACCAGAGCCGACCATATGACAAAACCATTGGTTTGAAGGTGCATAAGTTCGATCGACGACGAAAACGTCAACACCGCGCGATCCCAGTCGACATTGCCCAAACCGTCCAGCCCAACGGCGGGACTATCGGCTGCGACGAACAGTTCTTCCAGTGCAAGCTCGATACTAGCGATTTCCGCTATCTCAGGATCGTCAGCGTGAAGCCGTGCAAGTGTCGTCGGAAAATCGCGTCCATATGCGTCCAATGTCCAACTGCTCGGCGGGACGCTGTCGATATGATGCACGGCGGCATGAAGAAACAAATCCTCACCGATCCACGCACGGGTGCGCGGAAAGCTGAGTTCCAGATAGGTGACAAGCTGGGTGCGGTAATTATTCTGATAGACGGCAAGGCCTAGCCCCGCCGCCGCACCGATGCGATCGGCGGCAGCCATGTCTTCCCGTAGCAGCCAGTCTCGCATGTCGCGCTGAAGCGCCAGCAGGCTCATGCCGCTTCCTCCATCTTCCCGGCGGAAATCCCGCGCGCGGTGGAAAGCTCCACCAGCAGGTCGGCCAGCGGCGGGATGGCATCGTCGCGTTCGATCATCGTCGCGACCGGCCCAAGTTTTGTCAGGACATGCGCATAGAGCTGCCACACGGACGGCGGCACCGCCTGGTCGTGCGTGTCGATCAGCAGGTGGTCGCCATGGCTGTGCCCGGCGAGATGAATCTGGCGCACGTGGTCATGCGGCACGCCGTCGAGGTAGGCGACAGGATCGAAGTCGTGATTGCTAGCGCTGACGAACACATTGTTGAT
>PJTZ01000288.1_pt1 | contig 14398 bp, 10 predicted proteins | sample 1512131 | NCBI WGS metagenome assembly PJTZ01 (sample SAMN08177679, study PRJNA422409) | Soil metagenome, whole genome shotgun sequencing project. | reverse complement strand
TCTCCTTCAGCGTCAACAACAATCCACTCCTTGTTAACGGTGTTTTTGTTGGCAGAGACAGTTTTGTAACTTAACGTATTCACTTGCTTTTGCTTAAATAAAATAATTAATAAAATGTTCTATTCCCTTGTAATCTCTACAATAAGGTCTGCAAAGGTACAATAATGAATTTGAAAATACAAAACATTTTATCTAAGTTTGAGAAACCTAATAGATAGCATATGCGCATGAAGTATCTCCTGATGATTATAGTATTGTTGAGTAGCCTAGCTGAGGTACAGGCGCAACAAATCATCCCATCGTCCAAACTTACTATTCAAGGCCGAGCATTTCCAGAAAGCCCTGCTTTCCATCGAATTGACACCGCAAAATATGCCAATCTCCCAATTACCGTAAAGCAACTATACACCCATGCTGCAGGCCTGTTTATCACATTCCGCACGAATAGCACAAAGCTTTCCATCGACTGGGAAACGGCGGATGCAGCGCTAGGCAACAACTCTACCCCGATCATGTCCCGTGGCTTTGATGCTTATGTCAAAGAACCTGATGGCTGGCGTTTTGCTGGTGTAGCACGTCCAAACTTGAAGAAGGCGGAGAGTAGCTATACCATAGTGGAAAATATGGAGAAAACCGAAAAAGAATTCCTCCTTTACTTTCCGCTTTATAAGGAACTTCGTTCGTTTCAGTTGCGTATAGACGAGGAAGCCAACTTTTCGCCCACCGTACAGCAATTCCATAAAAAAATAATTGTTTACGGTTCTAGTATTGTACATGGGGCATCGGCAAGTCGCCCGGGCCTCGCGTACCCGGCGAAGATCTCCCGTAACATGCACGCCGATGTCATTAACATGGGCGTAAGTGGAAATGCACGTATGGAAATCGCCGTTGCACAAATGATAAATGACATCCAAAATGTGGATCTCATCGTCATGGACTGCGTACCGAACTGTTCACCAGAACAGGTTACCGAACGTACTTTTGCTTTTGTACAGGAGCTTCGAAAAACACATCCGCAAACACCGATTCTAATGATGGAAAGTATCATTAGACAAATCGGAAATTACAACCTAGAGTGGAAGAAAAAGCGACATGAACAAAATGTCAATTTCAGAACGGAATACGACCGATTGTTGGCAGCAGGATATAAAAACCTTTTTTATCTTCCAGCTGATCACTTACTCGGCGACGATTATGAAGGTACGATAGATGGCACACACCCTACAGATGTAGGCTTCGAACGCATGGTAAAAATCATTCAACCTGAAATAGAAAAGATATTAAATTTCAGGTCAAAAATAGGTGAAAAATAAAGCGAATTATGTATTTTGTGACAGTATAGCGTCACACCATGAAATACAAACAAATTAATAACAATTCCATCAATCAGATTATGCTGATCATTATCATTGTATTGATATTGATCCTCGTTTTTAGTAATCTATTGTACTATCTACCTGGTTTTCTGGGAGCTATTACACTTTATATCTTGTTCCGTAAATCTTATTTTCATCTTACGGAAGTTCGTCGCTGGAAAAAATCGTTGGCCAGCATCTTTTTTATTGTATTATCGATCGTATTTATCGTCTTGCCCCTGTGGGCTTTAATAGATTATTTGATCGCACAGCTCAACAGCTTTTTAGGCAATCGCGAGGAGATCATTGAAAAATTTAACATGTTAAAGGAATACATGGCCGATAAGCCTCTCCTAAGGGATATCGACATGTCAGATGCCGCTTTATTAGCTTTTTTGCAAAACTTGACACGTTACGTACCTAGCATCTTAAACTCCGTTGCAGAGGTGGGCGTCAATATTATTGTCACGCTGTTTGTTTTATATTTCATGCAAGTCCACGCAAAAAAGATGGAAATTACCATTTATCGCGCTATCCCCTTTAGCCGTATGAGCAAACAGGAGATATGGGATGAAGTAAACATGATGGTTCGCTCGAATGCACTAGGCATCCCTATACTTGGATTTTTTCAGGGAATCGTGGCAATGATAGGATACTGGATTTTCGGAGTCGAAAGCTACATCTTACTGGGACTATTGACGGGCATTGCATCGATTATTCCTATTTTAGGAACGATGACGATCTACGTTCCTATTTGTCTCATTGCTTTCGCAACAGGTTCTCTTGGCAACGCTATCGGACTAACGCTTTACTGTTTTTTCTTAGTAGGCGGAATCGACAATATTTTACGTTTCACCATTTTAAAAACCATCGGAAACGTTCCTCCCATGATTACGGTATTTGGTGTATTATTGGGCTTGAATCTCTTCGGCATGCTTGGTCTTATTTTTGGACCGTTGATTCTTTCTTCCATTGGCGTATTGGTAAAAGTATACAGCAATGAATACGGGAAAGGTATTATACGGGATTATACACACCGGCGTCGTATACCCTAACGATCAAAAACGGAGCGCTATATCGGTTTATCTTTACCAAATTATGGCGTGCGTACCAGCTTGTAAATTTCTCTCACTACCATCAGGTAGAATCAAAGTTGCACCGCTGTTTGCTGGTATCACAATATCTAGAAAGATTTTTTCGCCGCTTCTCCGCCAACTACTTTTTATTTCACCGTATGGGCCATCAAATCTGACACTAAAAGTATCTAATCCTTTCACAAAATGAGGCTGGAGAAGAATGTTCTTAAAACCCGGTGCATTCTCATCCGGTTTAATTCCGCCTAATGCCTTAAAAAACCATGCACCAATCTCTCCGAACATCATATGGTTATCGGAAATATCGCGAGTCGCATGTAGATCCCAGTTTTCTAAAAAGGTAGTTGCTCCCGCAGCAATCCAAGCCCCCCAGGACGGATAAGTATCACGCGATGCGAGCTGATAAGCTAAATCGGGATAACCATTTTCACTCAGCGCATTTAAGATCGCCTTTGCACCCAAAACGCCAACATCTATCTGGTTTCCATCAGCACGGACACGTTCTGACAAGCTTTTTGCCACAGCCTTAACCTTGTCGTCAGGAACAACGCCCCACATCAAAGCCATACTCAACTCTGTCTGTGTCCCCGAAGCATATAGTGCGCGTTCTTCATCGAAGTATTTGCTATTGATAGCGTCACGTACTTTACGCGCTAATGCCGTATATTTCAAATGGTCGTCGTCACGCCTCAACAACTTAGCAGCTTTTGCTAAAATTACAGCGTCTGTATAATAATAAATAGATGATGTTAGTTCTAACGATGACGTAGTTTTCACCGGAACCCAGTCCCCACGCCCCCAAGAAGTCAAACCGGCTGGACTTATCCATGTGACATAGTCTACATATCTTTTTATAGCGTCGTAATTATCTTTCAAGGGACGAAGATCTCCATAAAACAAATATAGGTTCCACGGGATGATGGCTATCGTACTTGTCCAATCTGTACCGTTAGCAGTACCATATCCCCATCCACCAGTGGGTATGATATCGGGTAAAACACCGTTGGGTTGTTGTTCGTCTCTATGATCAGCTAACCATTTTTCATACACAGTTATCCCGTCAAAATTATATAAAGCCGTCTCTATAGCAAAGTGCCCGTCTCCTGTCCATCCGTTCTTTTCTCGTTGCGGGCAGTCTGTCGGATAACCAAAAAGATTCGAAAGGTAAGAGTTGTTGTTAGCCCATGCAATACGGTTTATTAGCGAATCTGAAGAGGTGATATTCCCGATTGGCGGCACATCACTATGCATAAAATACCCCAGCAGATTGTCTTTCGTCAGATCAATCGGAGTCGAGGAGACTACTTCAATATAACGAAACCCCTTATAATTGAATTTTGGCATGAATGTATCCACACCTTTTCCACTCAAAATTACGATATCGGTTTGGAATGGATCTGTGTCATCCGTAGGGCGATAGTAGACATCAATATTCGACATATCTACGTGACCATTCTCTCGAAGACGTTCACCATGTATAAGTTTTATGACGGTACCTGCTTCTCCTTCGGCACTGAACTGCGTCACCCCAGCTATATTCCGTCCTAAGTCATAAAGATATGTCGAGTCATTCAACTTGCTGACCGATTGCGGAGATATTGCGTTCACATTCCGAATAGGATGAAGAGCTTGAGCAGTCACCAACGGAGCAGGAGCAGATCGATACATTACCTGCTGCCATTTACGATCATCAAAACCTACAGTATTCCACCCCACTTGTTCTAACCTAGCGTCATAATGTTCCGCCGTATATATATTATTCGATATAATCTCCCCTAGACTTGTTTTCCAATCTCGCTCAGACACGATGACCTCCGAACTACCGTCATCATATGTAATATGAAGATCCATACAAAATGCGGGTCGATTCCGCCAGGGAGCCTGGTCAAAATTCCACACGGCTTTAGCTTGATGGTTATACCAACCATTTCCTAAAATCACACCAACAGCATTTGCCCCCGATTGCAGTTCTTTCGTTATGTCATAGGTCACGTATAATATTCGTCTATCATAACGTGTATACATGGGATCAAGACGATGATCTCCTACGCGCTCCCCATTTAGCGAAACGTCATGTAACCCCGCAGTCGCTATATAAATCCGCGCATATTTCACGGTTTTTTTCACCATAAATTCTTTACGGAAGTAGGGCGCTTCCCGCTGATGGATGTCGTGATGATCACTAATCCACGCGCCTTTCCAATGAGCTACTCCCATCATACCCATTTCGAAAACGGCTACCTCCGAAGGCTTAGCCTTCCCGTCCCTATCCCATACAATAACTTTCCAAAAATAGCGTGTGAGCGGTCGAAGCCTCTCTCCCGCATAAGAAACCAACATATCCGACTCAGCCTGTTTACCTGTATCCCACACTGTCCCCAAATTATCAACTACTGACATGGAATCCGTATCCACTATAACCTGATATGCGGTTTGAAAAGCACCTTGTCTACTATCTTCCATCTTCCAAGTTAATCTTGGATTAGAAATATCAATCCCTATAGGATCCGTAAGATACTCACATTTTAATTGAACAGGTTTACCATTTTTGGCGAGAACTGCGGTGGAAAAAAGTAGACCAAACAGCATCAACGCAATGAATGTATTTATCTCTCTCATGTTCAGATATTTAGGTTCTGCCAGACGCTAGCTCAATACTTCAGCGACGACAAAGTTACTTCCTCCCACAAAAATTAAATCCCCTTCCTGATAGGCATCTCTTGCTGAAGTCAAAGCATTGCCTACAGAGGGGTATGCTTCTCCCTTCAATCCGTAGGACGCTGCTTTATCTTTCAACTCCACGGCGGGCATGGCGCGTGGCATAGCTGGGTTACAAAAATAATAAACGGCTTTTTTCGGAAGTTGAGGCAGCATATGACTGATGTCTTTATCACGCATCGCACCAATAATAACATGCAATACCGTATGTGGGGTGGATTGGATATTGACCATAACCTCCCGAATACCATCTTCGTTATGACCTGTATCACATATAATAAGTGGATTCGCTGACAGTGTTTGCCACCTTCCCTGTAGGCCCGTATTCCGCACCACATCAGCAAGTCCCTCACGCAACTGCTCTTCTCCGATTTCCCACCCACGTTTCTTAAGTTCATCCACTGCCGTCAATACGCCCAAAACATTTTTTTGTTGATAATGCCCTGCCAAACCGACATATATCTCTGTGCGCTGCTGATTTACGTAGTCTAGTATTCTTAATGCTAATCCTTCTTCTTTACGTTCGTAGGTCTGTACAGCGAATTCTGTTGAGGCAAAACGCAATGGAGCATTCATTTCATGGGCTTTCTGTTCAAAGACATAAGCGACGGTCTCATCCCGTTCCGATAAAACAACGGGTATCTGTGGCTTGATAATGCCGGCTTTCTCGCTTGCGATTTCAGCTAATGTATTCCCAAGCAAATCCGTATGATCCATCCCGATATTGGTGATGATACATAACTCCGGACGTAAAATATTAGTACTATCCAATCTGCCGCCAAGTCCTACTTCGATAACCGCAACGTCTACCTGCTCCGCAGCAAAATAATCGAATGCCATGGCTACCGTCACCTCAAAAAAAGATGGTTGTATATCTTCTATCAAGGACCGGTGTTGATTCACAAAATCGATTACGTTTTCTTTTGGGATCATGGCTCCATTTATTCGGATCCGTTCTCTAAAATCAACAAGATGAGGTGATGTGTATAATCCCGTTTTGTATCCGGCAGAAGCCAAAATAGAAGCCAATAGATGGGAGGTGGAACCTTTTCCGTTTGTACCGGCAACATGGATAGACTTAAATTTGGTATGGGGATTCCCTAATGCCTGACATAAACGCACCGTATTGTCGGTATCTTTTTTTATCGCGCTTGCACCGTCACGGGTAAACATGGGTAATCGAGCAAACAGATACTCGATTACCTCATTATATGTTTTTATCATGGAAAGGCTACCTAGACTTGAAATTGAAAACGATTGTCCCCTGTTGAGATTCTGGCGCATTAGGTAATTGGTTTAGTCGAGCCGATAGGACAGCCCGTTCAATTTTCTCCCATAATCCCGGCTCTGACAACGTTGTACCCGACCGACCAGCCCGGGCGGAAGTAATTCTTCCTTCCTTGTTTACCGTAAATAATACCACAACGCGGCCTGGTCGTTGACCTTTATCATCAAATCTGGGAGGTACCGCCCAATTTCTATTTTCTATAGATAACATCATATTACCATCACCAGATCCCCCATCCCCATAATTGCTCGCCAATGGATCGCCTAGATTACTGCCCTGATTTCCGGGTACAGTTCCCGTTCCATCTCCTTTTCCGGTAGCATTATTTTGCTTGCCCTTATATAACGCATTTGGATTAACCGCAGGTTTTGATTCTTTCTTTTCAGGGGTAGCCACATCTGCATTCGCCACTACCGGCTTTTCCTGTTTCGGCACCGCAGGAGCATCGTCCATATCTTGTGTTGCGACGACTTTATCCGTTACCTGTTGTGATGGTGTTGGTACAGGTGTTGTATTTGGGTCTACTTTATCGGGCTTCACATTATTGGCATCTTCACTCATCGATGGTTCGTCGACACTCATATAGTCGTCTCCCATTCCCTCATCAGCGGTACCATAGTTAACAATGATCCCTCCCATACCATAACGTGGTATATCTCCCCCAAAAACGATAAAGAAACCGATTAACACGAATAAACCCATCACCGCAGTCGATAGACCGAGTGCCTTGGGCATATTATTTTCCTCTTGTGTATGGTAGTACATGTCTAATTCATTTACCTTTTGACCATGTGATTGTCAAATCGTTTAATGCTAATCCCTCTTCGGTTCCGTTGCTAAAACCATCCTTACGCTATTCCTATTCGCGATATCCATGACAGAAATAACATTCTGGATAGGAACCGCACTATCTGCATATAACATAATTGTCAATTCTTCACCTTGGGCTATATTCGATTGAATAAGAGGCTCCAATTGTTCTAAACTGACAGGTTGCTTATCTACATGATAGATCAAGTCCGACGTAATGGAAACTGTCATGGTCTTTTTTGCGACCGATTGTTCGCCTGCGCTAGACTTCGGCAACAACAACTTGACTACTTGAGGATTTGCCACCGCAGAGGCCAACAAGAAAAACAACATCAAGAAAAACATAATATCGTTCAACGCCGCGGTATGTACCTCCGCTGTAGGCTTATGTCGTCTATTCCTTAAATTCATTTTAAAAAGTTTTATGCCCCCGGCTCATCCAATAAATCGATAAACTCTACCGCCTCGGTTTCCATCCGAAGAATCAACCGCTCTACCATCATGTTCAATACGTGATAACCAATATACGCCAAGATACCTACCGTCAATCCACTAGCCGACGCAATCATTTTCACATAAAGGCCACCCGAAACTGTACCAATATCAATACCTCCTGCCATCTCTACCTCACGGAAGATCTGGATAACCCCAAAAATGGTTCCGACGAAACCCATCATCGGTGCGATACCCGCTACGATACCCAAAATATTGATATTTTTCTCCAATTTAGAAACCTCTAGTTTACCAGCATTTTCAATAGCGCCTTCGATATCTTTAATCGGCCTCCCTACGCGTGCTAAGCCTTTTTGGAGCATCCGTCCCAAAGCGGAATTGTTGGAGCGACATATGGCAACTGCTGCATCTAAACGTCCCGACATCACATTACTCTTTACCTGTGACATTAAACCTGTATCCGATTTTGTCGCTTTCCTAATTGTTATATACCGCTCAAAGAAGATAACCAATGCGAGAAATAAAAGAAACGTGATGGGAATCATGATCCATCCTCCTTTCATCAACATCTGAATCATGTTTAGGCTCTCCTCCGTTGTCGCTAACTGTATAGCCTGTTGTTGAACTGTGTTCAAAGAATCCATCTCTTGCATAAATAACATTGTCTTTTTATAATATTTGTTATAGGGTTTATTTACTTTATTTAATCTGATCCGGCCAAGCATCCCGAATGTGATGTCTTTGCACATATTTTAATGCCGAATCCGCCTCCTGTTTTGTTGCGTAAGAATCCCAGATCACTTTCTTACGATTTTTCGCTAAGTTGCTTGGAATGACCCTCACCCGAGGGAATCCAGCTTTTTGGTACGATTCCGCTTGTTCATAAGCTTGCGCCAATGTTTTGTGTGAACCTATTACAATCTGCCAAGTGTGGTGTTCGGGAACCAACGGCTCCTTCGCCCCTACTTTTATTTCCGTACTGTCTATAGTATTCTGTATTAGTGAATCAGCGACAAGCGTAGAGTCTCCCACAAGAGAAAACGCGGCTGTATCTTGTTCATTCCGGTTCGAGTCGACAGTCGGCACAGATACCTGCTCGCGTGACACTGTTGGTTGGTTTTGGTTCGCCAAATACAACGCGACCATGATACCCAACGCGACCAACACCATAATAACATACCATATCGTGTTACTGCGCGATGCCGGCGCTTCCTCTTCATCGGCAGTTTCTGGAATCACAATATCTGCTGCAACAGGTTGCTCTATCTCTGCAGTTGTTTGTATTTCCTCCTGCGGTTCCTCTTCAACAACAGCAGGCTCATCGTCTAAATGCGTCACCGCTGGTTGTTCTGGTTCCGGTATTTCCTCTTTTACAGATTGTGGCGGACCGGCTATTGCTTCTACGGGCTCATAATGAAAGCCCGATAAATCCAATGCTTTAAACACATAACTGTCTCCGTAGCTTACCAAATGACCTAAGTCATCCAATTTGGCCTGACCATCGGCATGTACGCGGCGAAGCAAATCCGCTACTTGAGACGCTACAGATTCTTCAGCTTCCTTCCGGTCGATAAGCTGAAGCTGTTGTATATATTGGATGAAATCGTATCCTTTCTGGCTTGTCCGATCAAAATCAATATACGTAATGGGAGGAAGATAGACATTCCGCTTCTCATCATACGTTGCTGGCGTATGATTCCGTCTAAAAGAGCCTAACCCTTCTACGTATACTTCAGGTTGCCTTTTTAACAGATTATAAACGTTTTTACCTAAATTCATCCTAGTTTCTATTAACTTACAAAGTTATAATGTTCTGCGCTTAAAATGAAAAATTTAAACCGCCGAGCACGTTAAATCCGAGCTTCGGATAATATAAATATGTTTGATATTCGGTATTGAACATATTATTTGCTTTCACAAAGAGTCCCAGCTGTTTGGTTGCCTTATATTCTGCTCCAGCACTCAAGTCGAAAAAAGAAGGTACTTCTTTTCTGTAATAATCTGCCGAAATTACGGTACCTGTACCTGCATCGTAATCAAAGGTTTTTCCATAGGAAACACCGTGGAATAACGCTTCTGCATCTATATATAATTTCTCCGAAATATTAAATCGTGCATTTGCGGCCAACCGTAGCTTTGGTGTGTGCCAAGCCTCTTCTTGTTGTGCAGTCGTATATTGGTCAATATTCAGTCGACCGCCCAAATTTACGAGTTCGGAAAGGCGTACATTAAGTTCTCCCTCTATCCCCACATGTTTTACCGCTTTATCGCCATCGCCGTCATATACTATATCAAACTGAAAAGGAGTCCCCATATTGTTAACAAACAAAGGCATCCCTTCCAATTGCCTATATATCGCTTTTACCTTATATCCGAATGTAGCCCCTGCATTGCCTTTAATCCCTCCAAAGACGTGTAAACGCTCTACCATATTCTGAATAGCTAAGTTAGGTCCTAAGAACGGATTTTGTCTGGCAAATTCCCGGTAAGAAGCCTTTTTCACACCACCATTTACCCCTCCAAAAATATGGAAATATTCGGGAGCCAATGCAAAGTCCACTTCCGCGGACGGAAAAATATTGAAGCTGGTACTATCACCAAATTCAGGAATAAAATTAGCGCCTAACGTAATAGCGTAATTATCTCCTTTAAAACGGATATAAGGATTTAAAATGGCTAGAGAATTCTTTGTTCTTCCCCCATTAGCCACATTGTTAGTCCCATCTACACTGTTGACATCCACACTCACATTCGCGCCAATGTTAAAAGCACTTACACGCTTGTTTAAATAAGCAGATAACGCAACAGACGTTTCCTTCGCGTCAAACTTATCACTAAACGAATAAGCATCCAACTTTGCGGAATAGCTTAATGCTTGATCGTCATTCGGGTCGTAATTACTAGTCAACTCACCAGTAAAGTAGATATCGTTGAATGCCTGGCTCTCCGGTGACGGGTTCAAGGTCGTCATGCCGTCATTTGCCAAGGGTATTCCGTAAAAGTTGGTGGCATAACGGTTATAGCCGACTAAACCATCTACCGTAAATAAAGGTAGAATTCGCTTGCCGAATACCCCCACTTCTTGACGAGAAAACTTTTGTCCTTCCAGACTTCCTTTTTGACTTAAATGTTTCAGGAAACCGCCTACCTGCATATCCTCATATTCATCATAAGAGAAATAGCCTTCACCCAAAATGGTGTTGAAATTTCCGAGACCAAACTTCACATAATTACTTCGTAGATCTTGTGCTTGCGAAAAAGGTGTTTCCTGCACATTTAGTTCTTTTAATCCCGTGTTAATATCCAACTTTTTGTCAGGTATATTTCCATAGGACAGTTTCGGCATATAGCTGCGCTTGTTTGTCATATCCGGACTGCGGCGAATTTTAACCGCATCTGCAAGAATAGGTCTATAATCACGGACGATATCAAAAGAATCGACCGTTACCGGTCTATCAGGAACGGTATCCCGCCCCTGTGCATATCCCTCCACACCTATACCAAGTAATAACGCCGTGATGGCGTACTTCCCAAATACTGTTTTATGCAAGTTCATCATTCTCACCTATGCTTATTATTTCAATTTTTGTAAACGAGACTTGGCTTCTTTTAGCACATCGTCCTCTTGATTATCATAATTATCGATTACACTTTCCAATGTTGATTTCGCTTGGAAGTTATCTCCTTTGCCAGCGTATGCATCTGCCATCAAGATAAATCCTTTTGCTACCCAATAATCATAAGACGAAAAGGTATTGGCAATATCAAATGCGGATTCGATTGCTTTATCATATTGCTTCGATTTCAACTGTTGTTCCGCCACACGGTATCTTGCTTCTGCTCCAGTAATTGTATTACTCTTTAATGCCGCTAGATTAAATTCTTTAAGTGCATCTGCAGGTTTGTTGGTCGCGACATACGCTTTGCCAGCATAAAGATGTGCCAAGGCGATATCTTCTTCGGAAGATTTATCGTGTTCCTTCACCAATTTCGCATAGTTCTGCGTTTCCACATAATCGCCTATATGATAGTAGGCCATCAACTGGTTATTGATGGCAAAACCGTAATTCGACTTATACTCGGACGTTAATTCTAATTTCCTTAATACCTGCACAGCCTCGTTATAGGCCTTCTTCTTCAAATGTAGCCGGGCAACACTGACCAGTGTTTGCTCGGTATAAGCACTCGTCCAGTCGTTCATAATAATATTAAAATCATGAAGCGCTTCACTGTCTTTGCCTAGCCGGGCATAACTTTCTCCTCGGATAAATCGTGCATGTTTCTCCTGAATGGGTTTTGGAAATTTATCAAAATAGGCGTTGATAGCTTCTACGGCTCCCTGATAGTTACCTCTATCAAATAGTGTTTTTGCGACGCTAAAAGTATGTCCGTCTTGTTCCGCTGTGCTTAGATCACCGATATTTGTACTCGTTGCATAGCGAATATAGCCGGTAGCATCTCCTTTATCCAGGTAAATATTCTCGATAGAACGCATGGCTTGTTGTGCCTCATCCGTTATAGCATATTGGTCTACTACACGCTGAAAAGTCTTTAATGCCGCATCGTTATCATTTTTATTATACTGAACTAATCCAATCGTAACCAATGCCCTCGGTACGTAGCTACTACGCGGGTAATCTTCCACCATCTGCTGTAAGCCACCAATTGCACGGTCATGGTCTCCCATTAAGAAATAAGTATAGGGAATTTCAAAAGCCACGTCGTCCGCATAATTTGATTTAGGATATTTTTGGATAACAGAATTTAATGTAGCGATTTTTGCATTATTATCGCCTTGCAACCCCTGTATAATTCCTCTTTGGAATAAGGCATAATCTTGGCTTGCGGCATTCGAATTAATCAAGCGGTTATATTGCTCCATAGCCCTACCGTAGTTCTTCATACCGAAATAAGAGTCGGCCAAGCGGGCAATAGCATCGTTGCGTGTGTTCAATTCTATGCCATCTTTACCTCCGGTTGCCAAGAAGCGTTCAAAATAATTAGCGGCCGTATTATAACGATCGTTACGAAACGCAGCATAAGCTAGTGCATAATTCGCGTAGCTATAAACATCTGTTTTACGAGCTGCCGGCAGTTGCATGAACTTATTGAAATTTCCTACTGCCTCCCCATATTTACGCACTTCGTACATCGCTTCTGCTTTCCAATATAACGCCAATGCATATATCTCTTCATCATACCGGTTAGCTTCAGAACGCATGAACATAGATATAGCATTCTCAAAAGCACGTTCATTGTAGAATTCCAAGCCACGATAATATGTTACCTTCTGATAGGCCGCATTTGCCTCCCGACCGCGTTTTCCGATACTCTCCAAAATATCTACTGCCGCACGGTAGTTTTTTGTGCTCAATAATACCTCCGCCAATAAGGTTTTTGCTTCTTCCAAACGTGCAGAACGTGGGTATGTATCAAGGTACTCCTGCGTTGCGTCCAAGGCCACCTGGTGAAATTCCAATTCATAAGACAACTTGGCGTAATTAAAAAGTCCCTCTTCTTTAAGCTCAGGATCAAAATCCAGCTTTGAAGCCCGAAAGAAAGCGTTACGTGCACTTTGCTTATTTCCGGTTTTCAAAAAAGCATCTCCCAGGGTAATCATAGCGCTCTGGTAATAGGCATCTGGCTCGCTCAATTTCTCCAATTCAGTGATCGCTTTTTCATAGTCTTTCAACCTATAGGCAATATAACCTATCTGATAGCTATCTTGGTTATTTTGTGTTTTGCCTTGATCTTGGGCTTGAAATTTATCGTAATAGTTTTTTGATTTTTCTAAATCTCCTTTGATAAAATAAGTCGCTGCCACAATACGGAAAAGCTCCGTTTCGTTCTCTTGCTTGGTACGATCTAGAATCGGCAGCGCATAATTTAAGACATCATCGTAGCGCTTATCCAAGAAATACAGTGCCGTGATATAATAAGGATAACTATTCTCATAAGTCTTCGAACCCTCTAATCGCTCAAACTCATTGAGGGCCGTTTTATATTCTGCGTCTAAATAAGACAAATAAGCATAGTAGTAAATAGATGCTTCCTGATACGAACCGCTTTCATCTTTCAATCGCTCAAAAAGGGGTTTGGAAGCCTCATAATCATCGGTCATAAATTTTGCGTAAGCTAGTTTAAAACGATACTCTACATTCTCCGCTCCCGCGAGGTTTTTACTATCAATCTTCTCAAACCATTCGATGGCCTTGGTATAATCTTTTTTTGCGTAATATGACCGACCAATCTGAAAATAGGCTGCTTTAGAATTCGCGCTTGCCGGATAATCTTTAATATATTTCAAGAAACGGGATTCGGCATTGGTATCGCCTAACTCAAGCGCACAGATGGCCTGATAAAAGCGAACATTTTCTTTGATTAAGGTCAGCTCCTCCGTCTCGTCCAGTTGCAAGGTAGATTTAGTCCGGATGTCTTCGACTCGATCAAACTGCTTTGCTGCAGAGCTAAATTTCCCTCTTTCAAACAACTCCATTCCGGATTTGTACGCATTGTTTATCTGTTGCCAGGCCGTTTGTTGTCCAAACGCAGTAGCCCCCATTAAACTCAATGCCACTCCTACACCATAAATTTTCTTATTCATACTGATGAATTATTCAACAACTAAATCTTCGCATTATACATGAAAACGCCTCACCTCAAGGCTCAATTCTTCAGGA
>PJTZ01000287.1_pt1 | contig 14440 bp, 13 predicted proteins | sample 1512131 | NCBI WGS metagenome assembly PJTZ01 (sample SAMN08177679, study PRJNA422409) | Soil metagenome, whole genome shotgun sequencing project. | reverse complement strand
TGAATGAGCGGCATCGCGGCCACGATCGCCTCGTCCACATAATGACGGTAGTCGAGAACTTCCGAAAGGCTCGGGCGGGTGAGCAGACCCCGCTGGGGGCGGGCATGGCGCGCGCCTTCCGCCTCATAATAGCTGTTGAACAGGAAAGGCCAACGCTCGTCAAACAGGCGATAGCCAGGCACATGATCGCGCAGGATGAACGTCTCGAAGAACCACGTCACGTGGGCGAGATGCCATTTCGCGGGTGATGCGTCCGGCATCGACTGAGCCGTCGCGTCCGCGTCCGAAAGCGATGAGGCCAGCTCGACACTGAGCGTCCGCACCGAAACATAATCCGGAGCGGCGCTTTCTATCTGGGAATTTGACGCTGGCTGAAGATTTCCGGCTGTCCGGTTCATCGTGTCACGCCTTCGCTCCTCCGCAACCCTCCCGAGGGTTGCATGATTAACGGATGAACGCGACTTTCGTTACATCGGATGACAACAATTTTTGCCGCAGACCATGCATGGGCCGTTCGGCTGAGTCCGATTATTCGATTGCCTTACCGAGTTCGCGATTGAGCCACAGCGCCGCAAGCGTACCCAGCGCGCCAGACAGCAGATAGGTGCCAGCGGCAAGGAGGCCGAACGCGTTGGAAAGCCAGAGCGCGGCAAGCGGCGCGAAGCCGGCGCCGAACAACCATGCGAGATCGGACGTCAGCGCGGAACCTGTATAGCGGTGCCTCTGGGTGAAGCTGGACGACAGGGCGCCCGATGACTGGCCGAACGACAAGCCAAGTAAAATGAAGCCGAGGATCATGAACACGGCTTCGCCCGTTTCACCAGCATCCAGCAGCTGAGGAGCGAATCCGCTGAACGCCGCGATGGCGGTTGCCGTGACGCCCAGCACGGTGCGCCGACCAAGACGATCCGCAAGCAACCCCGACGCAATGATCGCGACGACGCCCACCGCAGCGGCAACGGCCTCGATCATCAGGAAGCGGGCGGGACTCTCTTTCGTGAACAGGAATACCCACGACAACGGGAACACAGTGACCATGTGGAACATCGCGAAGCTGGCAAGCGGCGCGAAAGCACCCGTGGCGATGACCCGCCACTCCGAGCGCAATGTCTCCGAAAGAGGCGCGGGCTGAAGCTCGCGGTTCTCAAACAGTCTCGCATATTCCGGCGTAACCACGATACGGAGCCTGGCGAACAGCGCGACCACGTTGATCGCGAATGCCACGAAGAACGGATAGCGCCAGCCCCAGTCGAGGAAGTCCGCTGCGGGCAACGCAGTGATGAGGAACAGGAACAGGAGACTCGCCACGATCAAACCGATGGGGGCGCCAAGCTGCGGAATCATGGCGTACCATCCGCGCCGGCCCTCAGGCGCGTTCAGTGCGAGCAAAGACGCGAGACCATCCCAGGAACCACCGAGCGCAACGCCCTGCCCCATCCGGAAAAGTGCAAGAAGCAGGGCGGAAGCCACGCCAAGCGACTCGTAGCCGGGCAGAAAGGCAATTGCCGCCGTCGATCCGCCGAGCAGGAACAGCGCAATGGTCAGCTTGGCGCCCCGGCCCCAGGCCTGATCGATTGCCGTGAAAATCACCGTGCCGACTGGCCGTGCGACGAACGCAAGCGCGAAGATCACAAACGACCACAACGTGCCGGTCAGGGGATCGACATATGGAAAGATGAGCTTCGGAAAGACCAGAACGGACGCTATAGCGTATACGAAGAAGTCGAAAAATTCGGAGGTACGGCCGATGACGACCCCAATCGCAATTTCTCCCGGCGCGATACGATGTCCATCCGCATGCAGCGCGCGGGCGTCGTCTTCAGCCTCGGTCGTGGGGACGGTATCGGCAGTCATTACTTCCATATCCTATGCAAATGCATCGGCGGCGCGGCGCATGATAGCGCATTTCTCCCTGCGCCGGAAACGCGCGCCTAGCGACATCGGGTGCGTTCAGGGGATTGGACAAAATGTCCTATGTGCGGTGCAGCAAAGCACCCCTAGGGCGCGCTCCATGCGTTCCAAGCCTTCGTTTGCCACGTCTTTGCGACGGTTCAGTGCCCCTCTTCTGCTGCTCCCGCTGTTGGGTGGCTGCGGCATGGTCGTGCTCGACCCCGCGGGCGATGTTGCGCGCCAGCAGGGCAATCTGGTCATCATATCGACGTTGCTGATGCTGCTCATCATCGTTCCGGTGATGGCGCTGACTGTCTTCTTCGCTTGGCGCTACCGCGCGAGTAACAGCGCGGCGACCTACAAGCCCGACTGGGACCATTCGACCCAGCTCGAGCTCGTGATCTGGGCCGCGCCCCTGCTCATCATCATCTGTCTGGGCGCGCTGACCTGGGTCGCGACCCATCTGCTCGATCCCTATCGCAGCCTCGCACGCACGGCACCCGGACAGGCGGTCACGCCGCAAACCGAGAAGCCGCTGGAGGTGCAGGTTGTGGCACTCGACTGGAAATGGCTGTTCATCTATCCTGAACAAGGCATCGCGACGGTCAACGAGTTCGCGGCACCGGTCGATCGCCCCGTGCGCTTTCGCATCTCCGGCTCTTCGGTGATGAACAGCTTCTACATCCCCGCGCTGGCCGGCCAGATCTATGCGATGCCGGGCATGGAGACGAAACTCCACGGCGTCTTCAACCGCACAGGCGACTTCTCCGGCTTTTCCGCCAATTATTCCGGTGCCGGCTTCTCAAACATGCGCTTCCGCGCCCGCAGCCTCTCAGCCTCGGACTTTGGCGCCTGGGTAAAGCAGGCACGTGAGAGCGGATCAGCGCTGGATCGCGCCACCTATCTGGCACTTGAGCGGCCGAGCGAGAAGGAGCCGGTCCGCCGCTTCGCCTCCGTCGAGCCCCAGCTTTTCGATCGGATCGTCAACCTGTGTGTCGAGCCCGGCAAGATGTGCATGCACGACATGATGGCGATGGATCTGCAGGGGGGGACGGGTCGAGCCGGTCAGTACAATGTGCGCGATCTCGCCTACGACAAGTTCTCCGCGCGGGGCACGCTCCTTCCCGCCAAGACCCGTTATGTCGTTGCCGGCTGTGCCGCCCCGATGCTCTCGGCCGATCGCCCGTCGATGGCTCTCGTCAGCGACGCGCCGCTTATCGGCGCCGGTCTCTCCCGGCCGCAAGGCAAGACACCGCTGCGGCTGACTGCCGACGACCATGCGCCGACGCTCCGCCCCGCTTCCTGATCGCCCAGAGACCATAAATGACTCCGCACCCCGCTCCTGAAACCAGCTTGCTTCTGGGCCGCCTCTCCTTCGACGCGCTCCCGCTGCATGAGCCGATCCTCGTCGTCACGTTCGGCGTCGTGGTCCTCGGCGCCATCGCCGTTCTGGCTCTGCTGACGAAGTTCAAGCTCTGGGGCTATCTCTGGACAGAGTGGTTCACCACCGTCGACCACAAGCGGATCGGGATCATGTACATGATCCTTGGCCTCGTCATGTTCCTGCGCGGCTTTGCTGACGCGGTCATGATGCGGCTTCAGCAGGCCATGGCCTTCGGAGGATCAGAGGGATATCTAAACGCGCACCATTACGACCAGATCTTCACGGCGCACGGCGTCATCATGATTTTCTTCGTGGCGATGCCGTTCATCACTGGTCTCATGAACTACATTGTCCCGCTGCAAATCGGCGCGCGCGACGTTTCCTTCCCGTTCCTGAATAACTTCAGCTTCTGGATGACGACGGCCGGCGCGATCCTGTGCATGGTCTCGCTGTTCGTCGGCGAGTTCGCGCAGACCGGATGGCTCGCTTATCCGCCGCTGTCCGGCATCGCCTACAGCCCCAATGTCGGCGTCGATTATTATATCTGGTCGCTTCAGATCGCGGGCGTGGGCACGACCTTGTCCGGCATCAACCTCATCGTGACCATCCTGAAGCTGCGCGCACCGGGCATGAACCTCATGAAGATGCCGGTCTTCACCTGGACGAGCCTGTGCGCCAATATCCTCATCGTTGCGTCCTTCCCGATCCTTACCGCCACGCTCGTGCTGCTCACGCTCGATCGCTATGCCGGCACCAACTTCTTCACCAACGACTTCGGCGGCTCGCCGATGATGTACGTGAACCTGATCTGGATCTGGGGCCATCCGGAGGTTTACATCCTCATCCTGCCGCTGTTCGGCGTTTTCTCCGAGGTGACCTCCACCTTTTCAGGCAAGAAGCTCTTCGGCTATACCTCAATGGTCTATGCGACGATCGTCATCACGATCCTGAGCTACCTCGTCTGGCTGCACCACTTCTTCACCATGGGATCGGGCGCGAGCGTCAACAGCTTCTTCGGCATCACGACGATGGTGATTTCCATCCCCACCGGCGCCAAGCTCTTCAACTGGCTATTCACCATGTATCATGGCCGCATCCGCTTCGAGCTACCGATGATGTGGACCGTCGCCTTCATGCTCACCTTCGTGGTGGGCGGAATGACCGGCGTGTTGCTCGCGGTGCCGCCGGCCGACTTCGTGCTGCACAACTCGCTTTTCCTCATCGCGCATTTCCACAACGTGATCATCGGCGGCGTGCTCTTCGGCCTATTCGCGGCGATCAACTACTGGTGGCCCAAGGCTTTCGGCTTCAAGCTCGACGTGTTCTGGGGCAAGATCAGCTTCTGGTGCTGGGTCGTCGGCTTCTGGATGGCGTTCATGCCGCTCTACATTCTGGGCCTGATGGGCGTGACGCGGCGTATGCGCGTGTTCGACGATCCCTCGCTCCAAATCTGGTTTATCATCGCAGGGATTGGCGCGGCTGTGATCGCGGCGGGCATCGGCGCGATGCTCGTGCAGTTCGCGGTCAGCATCTGGAAGCGCGAGAGCCTGAAGGACGAAAGTGGCGACCCCTGGGGCGGCCGCACGCTGGAATGGGCAACGAGTTCGCCGCCGCCGGACTACAACTTCGCGTTCACGCCGGTGATTCACGATCTGGATGCCTGGTACGACATGAAGGCGCGCAACGCCGGGCGGCCGACCGAGGGCTTCCGGGACATCCATATGCCGAGCAACACAGGCGCAGGCGTTATTCTCGCCGGGATCAGCCTGGTGATGGGGTTCGCGCTGGTCTGGCACATCTGGTGGCTCGCCGCGCTGGGCTTCGTCGCGCTGATCGGCGCCTCGATCGCTCACACCTTCAACTATAAGCGCGATTTCCACATCCCCGCCTCGACGGTGACGGAAGTGGAAGGTCTGCGTACCCGCAATCTCGCGGCGCTGGAGGGCTGAGCCGATGAGCAGCACCACACGCCCCAAGGGCGACGAGCCCGTGAGTTTCTACCAGCTCGACGAGCATCCCCACCCCGAGGGCCACAGCACCATGCTGGGCTTCTGGATCTACCTGATGAGCGACTGCCTCATCTTCGCGATCCTCTTCGCCTGCTATGCCGTGCTTGGCGGCAACTATGCAGCCGGACCCGGACCGAAGGACTTGTTCGACCTTGATCTGGTCGCTGTGAACACAGCGATGCTGCTGTTCTCGTCAATCACCTACGGGTTCGCGATGGTCGCGATGCAGCGCGGTAGCCTCAACGGCACGCGGGCCTGGCTCGCCGTGACCGGCCTGTTCGGCGCCGCGTTCCTCGGCATCGAGCTCTATGAGTTCGCGCATCTCATTCATGAGGGCGCGACGCCGCAGCGCAGCGCCTTCCTCTCCGCCTTCTTCACTCTCGTGGGCACGCACGGGCTTCACGTGACTTTCGGCATCATCTGGCTGGTCACGCTGATCGTCCAGTTAGGCCGGCACGGTCTCATCGCGGCGAACCAGCGCCGCGTGGCCTGCCTCAGCATGTTCTGGCACTTCCTCGACGTCGTGTGGATCGGCGTCTTCACACTGGTCTATCTGATGGGAATGCTGCGATGAGCCCTAATCCGCATGCTGATCCGCACGCCGGGCACGGCCATGATGGCCACGCCGTCGCCGAGCTACCCCACGCTTCGCTGCGCGACTATGCGATCGGCTTCATCCTGTCCGTCATCCTCACCGCGATCCCGTTCTGGCTGGTGATCGCGCGCCCGCTGGATGTCGGGCCAACGGTGGCGCTGGTGATGACCTTCGCGGTCGTGCAGATCATCGTCCACATGATCTACTTCCTGCACATGACGCCCAAGGCGGAAGGCGGCTGGTCGCTGACGTCGCTGGTGTTCACGATCATCGTCGTCATCATCATGCTCAGCGGATCGCTGTGGGTCATGTACCATCTCAACACCAACATGATGCCGACGCCGCACGATATGAGCCAGATGCCGTGAAGCGCTCCCGCACCCTGGTTCGGGGTGCGATCGCCGCGGCGCTGCTGGTCATGGCGGCAGGGTTCATCGCGCTGGGGATCTGGCAGATCGAACGGCGCGCCTGGAAGCATGCGCTGATCGCGGCCGTCGACGCGCGGGTCCATCGCACGCCAGCCCCGCCGCCCGAACCCGCTCAATGGCCACAGGTGAACGCCTCCCGCAACGCCTACCGCCATGTTCGCGTGACGGGGCGCTACCGACCCGATGGCGAAACGCGGGTCCGCGCCGTGTCCGATCTCGGCGCCGGCTACTGGGTAATGACGCCACTGGAGACCCGCAACTTCACAGTCTTCGTCAACCGGGGCTTTGTGGCGCAGGGCGCGCGTGCGCTTCCTGCGCCGGCAGGCATGGTCACAGTGACTGGCCTTCTACGGATCACCGAGCCGGGCGGCGGCTTTCTGCGCAGCAACGTGCCCGCGAGCGGCAACTGGTACTCGCGCGATGTCGCCGCGATCGCACAGGCGCAGCGCCTCTCGAACGTCGCGCCCTATTTCATTGACGCCGAAGCGCGGACCGATGGCGACTATCCGGTGGGCGGGCTGACGGTCATCCATTTCCCCGATAATCATATGGCCTATGCGCTCACATGGTTCGCGCTCGCTCTCATGTCGCTGGGCGGAGCATGGAAGATCGCCGTTACGCGGGGCAGGCATCTCCACCACAAATGAGCTATGAGGGCATCATTGTGGCTCAAAATGTCGTTCAACCCGCCGAAGCCGATGCCGGCCGGCGCAACATGCGGTTGCTGGTCCAGCTGCGCTGGCTCGCGGTGGGCGGGCAGCTCGCCACGATCGGTGTGGTGTACGGAGTCATGGGCATCACCCTGCCGCTGGTGCCGCTGCTTGGCGCGGTCGCGATGCTGGCCGGCATCAACCTTCTCAGCGAGCTTTTCCTCCATCGCCGGAGCGTCGTCACCAATGGCGAGCTGACCGCAGCGCTGCTTCTCGATGTCGCAGTGCTGGGCTGGCAGCTCTATTATTCCGGCGGGCTGGCCAATCCGTTCGCCTCCCTTTTCCTGCTACAGGTCGTGCTCGGCGCCATCCTGCTAAAGCCGCTCTCCTCATGGGGTATCGTGGCCGCCGCGCTGGTCACTCTCGCCATCTTGCGGACCGATGCGACGCCGCTAGCGCTCCCAGAGCCGTATAACGACAATCCGCTGGCGCTCTATCTGCGGGGCAGCCTCGTCTCCTTCGCACTCATCGCGATCCTCCTCGTCGCGTTCGTCGCGCGAATCACTTTGAACCTGCGCGAGCGCGACACGGCGCTGGCGACCATCCGGCAGCGGGCCGCAGAGGAGGATCATATCGTCCGCATGGGCCTCCTCGCGTCCGGCGCGGCCCATGAGCTGGGCACGCCCCTTTCGACGCTCTCGGTCATCATTGGCGACCTCAAGCGCCTGCCCCCCTCGTCCGGCGGACCGGACCTCACCGAAGACGTGGCGGAAATGGAAGCCGCCGTCGCGCGCTGCAAGACCATCGTGAGCGGCATCCTCATGTCCGCTGGCGAAGCGCGAGGCGAAGCGCCGAAGGTCACAAGCGTGAGGCAGTTCATTTCCGACATCGTCGAGGAGTGGCGGTCCAGCCGGATGCCGGGCATCGTCGATTTCAACGACCGCTTCGGCGAGGACGTCCAGATCGTCTCGGACGGGGCGCTTCGGCAGGTGATCGGCAACATCATCGACAATGCCGCCGACTTCTCGCCGGACTGGATCGGCATCGCCCTATGGCGCGAGCAGGAAGCGCTGATCCTGGAGATCATGGACCGGGGACCGGGTTTCTCCACGGATATATTGTCCGCTTTCGGACAGCCCTATCGCTCGACCAAGGGGCGACCGGGAGGGGGTTTGGGCCTCTTTCTGCTGGTCAATGTCGTCCGCAAACTTGGCGGAGAAGCGACCGCCGGCAACCGCGAGCAAGGCGGCGCCTTCGTCCGCATCATCATTCCGCTGCGATCGCTCGCTTATGGAGGAGGAAAAGCATGAGCGAGCGCAGAATCCTAGCCATCGTGGAGGACGACGTCGCTTTCGCGCGGACACTCAAGCGTTCGTTCGAGCGGCGCGGCTACGAGGTTCATGTCGCGCATGATCATGACGCGCTGCTCGCCGTGCTGGAAACTCATCGCCCCGGCTACGCGGTGGTGGATCTGAAGCTCGCGGGAGCATCCGGGCTGGTGTGCGTGCAGGCCCTGCGGGCGACCGACGCCGCCATGCGGATCGTCGTACTGACCGGGTTCGCCAGCATCGCGACGGCCGTCGAGGCGATCAAGCTCGGCGCCTCCTACTATCTCGCCAAGCCTTCCAATACGGACGACATAGAAGCCGCCTTTTCGCGATCCGAAGGGGACACGGAAGCTGCGATCGATGGCCGGCAGTCCTCGATCAAAACGGTGGAATGGGAGCATATTCACCAGACGTTGGTCGAGACGGACTTCAACATCTCCGAAACGGCACGGCGGCTAGGGATGCACCGGCGCACCCTCGCCCGAAAGCTGGAGAAGCGGCGCCTGCGCTGAGCGGCTCCCGCATTGCTGCCGGGCCGAAAGGTTCTGAAGGTTACACCTCTTGGGGCAAAAAAATGACGTCCTCCCAAGAGGGGGTAGAATGGAAGACAAACGACAAGAAAGAACCGGAACGCCAGAGCGCCCGGCAGAGCATGTCCTGAAAGCAGCCGTGTAGGACAGCGATTTTCGTGGGCGCTGGTGGCGGGGTCAGCCTCCCTCTTTCCCACTGATGACAATCGCGCCTCTAGCGCCTATATGCCCGCGCAATCATGGCATTGAAGATTCCCGAGGCGCCGAAAGTCGGCATGGTCTCGCTCGGCTGCCCGAAGGCGCTGGTCGATTCCGAACGTATCCTGACCAAACTCAGGAGCGACGGCTATGCGCTGTCCCCCGACTATGCCGGGGCGGACGTCGTGCTGGTGAACACCTGCGGCTTCCTCGACTCCGCGAAGGAAGAGAGTCTGGAAGCCATCGGCGAGGCGATCGCCGAAAACGGCCGGGTGATCGTGACCGGCTGCATGGGCAACGAGGCCGAGCTCATCCGCGCGCGCTTCCCCGATGTTCTGGCCGTGACTGGCGCGCACCAGTATGAAGCCGTGGTCAACGCGGTGCATGATGCGGCGCCGCCTGTGCCGAACGCGTTTGTGGATCTGGTGCCCGAGGGCGGCCTCAAGCTGACCCCGCGCCACTACAGCTATCTCAAGATTTCCGAGGGCTGCAATCACCGCTGCTCCTTCTGCATCATTCCCTCGCTACGCGGCGACCTCGCCAGCCGGCGGATCGATGCCGTGCTGCGCGAAGCGGAAAAGCTCGTCGCAGCGGGCACGAAGGAACTGCTGGTCATCAGTCAGGACACGTCGGCTTATGGTGTCGATGTGCGGCACGAAGAGCGGATGTGGAAGGGCGAGAGTGTGCGCACCCACATGACCGACCTCGCCCGCGCGCTCGGCCAGCTCAAGACGCCCGATGGCCATACGCCCTGGGTGCGACTGCACTATGTCTATCCCTATCCGCATGTGGACAAGGTGATCCCGCTGATGGCGGAGGGTCTGCTGACGCCCTATCTCGACATTCCTTTCCAGCATGCCGCGCCCAATGTGCTCAAGGCCATGAAGCGGCCCGCCAACGAGGCGAAGGTGCTGGAACGGATCAAGACCTGGCGCGCCATAGCGCCCGATCTTACCATCCGCTCCTCCTTCGTGGTGGGCTTCCCCGGCGAGACGGAAGCGGACTTCCAGTATCTGCTCGACTGGCTCACTGAAGCGCAACTCGACCGGGTCGGCGGTTTCCGGTTCGAACCCGTGGAAGGCGCAGCGGCCAACGACCTGCCCGGCGCAGTGCCCGAGGAGGTTAAGGAAGAACGCTTCCAGCGACTGATGGCGCACACCGCCGCGATCAGCGCAGCCAAGCTCGCCGCGAAGATCGGCCAGACCCTGCCTGTCATCGTCGACGAGGTCGGCGAGCCAGACGAGGAAGACGGCAGCGTGGGCGCGACGGGTCGCAGTCAGGCGGATGCGCCGGAAATCGACGGCCATGTCTATCTGCGCGATGTGGACCCGGCGCTCGTGCCCGGCGACATCATCGACGTGACAATCGAGGACGCCGACGAGCACGACCTGTTCGGCGTGCCGGTGGAGAGCGGGGCTTAAAGTCCGGTTATCTCACCGCGAATGCGCTCTTCCATGCCGGCTTGACTGTCGCGAGGGTCGCGGCGGTCATCGGCAGGTCGATCACATAGCTGCCCTCGGCATAGGGACCGGCATTATAGGGCGCGATGAGTATGCGCACGGTGTCGAGCGCCTTGCCGCCTTTCGAGATCGGCAGGATGTCCTGATCGGTCATTGCCACGCAGCTCACGAAATCGCTGATTTCGTCGGGATCGGACTTGACGGGCGCGCCACGCTTTTTCTCCCGCTGCCGGTCCAGTTCCTTGCAATAATCGGCTTTCGCAACGCGGGCAAAGGCTGGGACATCAAGCAGATCGCGGGTGGCGAGACGCTGGCCGGCCGCCTTGTCCCAGATGATGTCAGTGGCGATCGGCATCCCATGCGCGCCGCCGGTATAGATATAGCCCTCGCTCTGAAGGATCAGCACGGCTGGCGTATTCGCCACCAGATTGAAGCTCTCTTCATAGCTGTGTGTGCGATAAGGATAGCCGTCCTTCTTCGCGGACGCCTGATCGCCTTTCGCCGGCCCAAGCGCTTTCTGCCGCAGCGTGGCGGCATTGCCGCGCAGCCAGCTGTCGAGCGGAGCGATCGCCGCTGCCTCGGCGGGCCAGGCATAGCTGAACTCCAGAACCTCCGATTTTTCGGCTATTTTGACCGCGTTGGCGCTCGCCGGTTTCGCGGACTCGTTGAGGCTGGCAATGCCTGCTTCTTCCGGCGCGACGGACGAGGCCGCATTCGCGGGCGCGGCATTGGCGGCGTTGCCTTCATCACGACCACCCCCGCACGCGGCGAGCAAGGCGAGAAACGGCAGGCTCACACATAGTCGACGTTCGAAATTCTGCGCCTTCATCGGCTCTCTCCTGGCTGAACCGGACCAATGTTAGGACGAGGGCGGTGATGGTTCAACTTGCCCATGCCAGCGCGCCACCCTACTCCCTGTTCATGCCCAGCCTTCCCGATCCCGCCGATCTCGTCCGCCCCGACAATGAGCAGGCGGCCCATCTCATCCATGTCATCGACGCCAAGAGCCATGAGACCTGGCTCGCCGCTCAGCCCGGCCGCGTGCGCGCGGCGCTGACAGCACAGGGCTTCAAGCCGACAGGATATGCCTACGCCATCGTGCCGGGCGAGGAACACGACTGGTCCGTGGTGACAGTCGTGGCGAACCGGGCCGCGCTCTCCAGCTGGTGCCTCGCAAAGCTCGCGGAAGTGCTGCCGGAAGGAAACTACCGGTTGGCGGAGGGCGATCCGGGCCGGGCCGCGCTGGGCTGGATGCTCGGGCAGTATCGGTTCGACCGGTACAAGAGCGACGCGAAGGTGAAAGGACCGCGCGTGCTGCTGACGGCGCGCCCCGCCGGCCTCGACGCACTGGCGGAGGAGGCACGCGCGACCTTCCTCGTGCGCGACATGGTCAATACCCCGACCGCCGACATGGGGCCGGGCGAAATCGAAGCAGCCGCCGAGCAGATCGCCAAGCGCCACGGCGCGGCCTTCAGCGTCACGCGGGGCGATGCGCTGGAAACCGGCTACCCAATGATCCATGCCGTCGGCCGGGCGGCCGACCGGGCCAATGCGCCCCGCCTCATCGAGATGATCTGGGGCCGCGAAGATGCACCGCGTATCGCAATCGTCGGCAAAGGCGTTTGCTTCGACAGTGGCGGGCTGGATATCAAGCCGGCATCGGGCATGCGGTTGATGAAAAAGGACATGGGCGGCGCGGCTCATGCACTTGCCCTTGCCGACCTCATCATGGCCAGAAATCTGCCGGTGCGCCTGCATTGTCTGGTGCCCGCCGTGGAGAACGCGATCAGCGGCAATGCCTTCCGGCCGGGCGACATATTGCAGAGCCGCAAGGGGCTCTCGGTCGAGATCGGCAATACCGATGCTGAGGGGCGGCTGATCCTGGCAGATGCGCTCACACGTGCGGGCGAGGAAAAGCCCGAACTCATCATCGACTTCGCAACGCTGACGGGCGCGGCGCGCGTTGCGCTAGGGCCGGACCTTCCGGCAACCTTCGTGAACGACGACGCACTTGCGCAGGCGCTGGAAAAGGCGGGCACAGCGATCGACGACCCGATCTGGCGTCTGCCCCTGTGGCAACCTTATCACGAGTTGTTCAAAAGCGATGTCGCCGATCTCAACAATAGCGGCGAAAGCGGCTTTGCGGGCGCCATCACGGCGGGACTGTTCCTTGAGAAATTCGTGCCCGCCGAAGCAAAATGGGTTCATTTTGATACATTTGCCTGGCGACCGACTGCTCGGCCCGGCCGGCCCAAGGGCGGTGACGCTCTGGGACTGCGCGCGGCGTGGGCCTTTCTGATCGAGCGATACGCCAGCTGAAGACGTTGTTGTTGCAACGATATCGGCAACGCAACCAAACCCACAGCCGCGCGTTAGGGCGGGATGAACAAGTGGGGCGCCACGGGCAACGAAATGCAGCCAACTCGGCAGGGAGACGGTCTTATCTCGTGGATGGGTACCATGGTGCGCTATGTGCGCTCCGGTCAGCCCGATCTGACTAACCGTCAGATGGCGATGATGATGCTGATCTACGCGGACCCCGATCCCAGCACTGTGCGCGGCCTCGCGCACAAACTCAGCGTCGCCAAGCCTGTTGTCACCCGCGCGCTCAATCGTCTGGGCCAGCTCGGCTTCGTGAGAAGAGAGCGCGACATGAGCGACCGACGCAATGTCTTCATTCGACGCACCGGGAAGGGGGCGGAATTCCTTGACCTCTTCGACCGATTCATCGCAGGGAGCGCCGATGAATCAGGGACAGAAAGCCAACGCGGGAAGCGCACGGCCTGACCGCATCCGTTTTCGGTTAAGCGGGGTGACGCACCCCTACGACACCCGCACGAACGCTATCCGCCCCGATCTGGCCGACCTGGCTCTGGCGGAGACGCATTTTGCGCCGCATTATGCCGCAGCTGTGCCGCTTGTCTGCGTGGTGGATCACGCAACCCTCCATGCTGAACCAGATGCGCTGACCAGCGCGACGAGCGAGCTGCTGTTCGGCGAGAGCTTCCATGTGCTCGACGTGCGGGCGGAATGGGCATGGGGCTATTGCTCCCACGACCACTATGTAGGCTATCTGCGCCGGGACGCGCTCGGCCTGCCGACCGCTCCCACGCATCGCACGCGCCACGCCGCGCCGGTTTTTGCTGCGGCCGATATAAAGGCGCCGCTGCAGCGCGTGTTGGCGATGGGCAGCCTTGTCGCCGGAACTGTGGACGGGCAGTTCCTCGCCATAGCCGGAGGGTATATCCACAACCGGCACGTCGCCTCCGTTTGGCAGAATGAAAGCGACTGGGTCGCGGTGGCCGAGCGCTATATCGGCCAGCCCTATGTCTGGGGTGGGCGCGGGAGCCGGGGCGTCGACTGCTCGGGCCTCGTCCAGATGGCGCTGAGCGCCTGCGGCATCCCCTGCCCGCGCGACAGCGACCAGCAGGCGGCAGCGCTCGGCGCGCCGATCCCCGAGGACGAAAGGCTGCAGCGCGGCGACGTCATCTTCTTCCCCGGCCATGTCGGTATGATGGTGGATGAGGCGCGGCTGCTTCATGCCAATGCCCACTGGATGTCGACCGTGATCGAGCCGCTAGCGGACGTTGTCGCACGCCTTTCGGCCAGCCACGACACCCCGATTGTCGCGCAGCGGAGGATCACGCCATGAGCGTACGGCTCTTCATCGACGGCGCGGCGGGAACCACCGGTCTCCAGATCGCCGAGCGGCTTGCTGGCCGGAACGAGTTCGACCTCATCCAGCTCGACGATGCAGCGCGTAAGGATGATGGTGCGCGCGCGGAGGCGCTGAACGCCGCCGATATCGCAATCCTTTGCCTGCCAGACGACGCCGCCCGCGCCGCCGTGGCGATGGTCGCGGGCGGGAACACGCGCGTCATTGATGCTTCCACCGCGCACCGCACAGCGGAAGGCTGGACCTATGGTTTGCCGGAAGTGAGCGGGCGGGATGCGGTCGCGCAGGCCCG
>PJTZ01000285.1_pt1 | contig 14464 bp, 19 predicted proteins | sample 1512131 | NCBI WGS metagenome assembly PJTZ01 (sample SAMN08177679, study PRJNA422409) | Soil metagenome, whole genome shotgun sequencing project. | reverse complement strand
GCCGTGGCAATGAGTCATGGTCACAACGGACGCGCCGCCTGTCCCGATCACCGCCAAAGTCAGCACCATCAGTATAGGAGGAGATCGTTTCGCCTTCAAGATTATTACGGAGGTAGCATAATTATTTTGAGCTAATCTGCTGACCCAAAACTAGATCACGATGAATGTTTACTTGCCTCCTAAGCCTAACCGAACATCCTCCAATCTGAACCAAACTCCACCCCTCTCAATCGACACCACGCAGCATCCCTGATACCTTCCCACTGATGACCAAGCTCACCCCCATCGAGTCCGAATTTGCGACGACCGAGGATGCGGAAGCCCATGACGCATGGGTCCGCGCCAAGGTGGAACGCGCACTGGCCTCCACCAAGCCGCGCATCCCGCATGACGCAGTCATGGCAAAGGCGCAGGCCGTTCTCGACAAATATAAATGACCCTGCCGGTCGTCTGGGATGACGAGGCCGAAACAGCCCTCCTCACCATCCTCGACTATATCGGCCCGCGCAACAAAACTGCGGCCGAGCGCCTCTATGCCGCCATCCGGCACACTGCCGACAATCTGCCCAACCACCCCTATGCGCATCGCCCAGGCCGCACGCCCGGCACGCGCGAAGCCGTGGTTCATCCCAACTATATCCTCATCTACCGTGTCGGGATCGAGGCGATCGAGATATTGACGCTCGTCCACGCGCGCCAACAATATCCCTGAGCACCGGAACGCAGAAAGGCGCGCTTTGCAGGCCCCTATGGGCGCATTGGTGGCCAATTCCTATTCCGCTGTCCTACACCCCGCCTTTCTGCCTACCCTTCCGGCAACGCGTCCTCTTTCCCTGAAAGGGCCTTGCCATGTCCTGCGCATTTCCGCCGATCACGCCGCCCCTGCCGGACACCATCCCCACGCCCGATCCGCAGCGGCGGGTCGATGGCTGGAGCCCGGCGCGCCAGCGGCGCTTCCTGGAGATACTTGCCGCCACCGGCGTCATCATGCTCGCTTGCGAAGGGGTGCGCATCACCGCGCGCTCGGCCTACACGCTGCGTATCCGCCATGACGGCGCCGCCTTTCGCCTCGGCTGGGACGCCGCGATCCTGATCGCCCGCGCCCGCCTGGCCGATGATCTCCTGTCGCGCGCGATCATGGGCAGCGAAGAGACGATCCGCAAGGATCCCGACAATTACGAGGTCCGCCGCCACCGCCATGACAATCGCCTCGCCATGTCGATGCTCGCGCGGCTCGATCGCATGGCCGACAGCCCGCCCGAAGGGTCGGACGCCGCGCTCGCCCGCGTCGTGGCGCAGGATTTCACCGCCTATCTCGATCTCATCTGCCCGGCCGAAGAGGCCGACAAGGAGTCCGAACTGATCGGCCTGCCGCGCACCGGGATGGAACATATGGCCCGCCAGATGGCCGACGCCCGCCTGCTCAATGGCGACCAGCCCGAGACGCCCGAACCCGTCGAACCGGAGGCGGCCCCGGAAATCGCCAGCGCCCTCGCCCCCGCCGCCTCGGTCGCGCTCTTCATCGCCGCCCGGCTGGCGCTCCAGCCCGGTGCGAAGCGGCCCCAAAATCCCTTGGCCATCCAGCCCGGAATCTCGCCCTTTTCCGACCGGAATGAACGGTGTGAACTTCCGCCCCATATCCACCGCGCCGACCTGCCGCCGGAGGAGGCCGCGACCCGTTTGCGCGGCGTCTGGTGGGATGAGGATCGCGAGCAATTGCGCACCGATTACCCCGCCCCACCCGGCTTCACCGGCGACCAGAGCGAGGATTATTACGATATCGACGATTATGACCGCGCCCTGACGCCCGCCGAGGAGGCCGCCTATGCCGCGGAGTTGGAGGCGCAGGCCCGCCCCTATGAGGAGGCCGCCACCCGCGCCCGCGACGCCCGTTTCGGCTTCGCGCCGGGCAGTGACGAGGAAATCGCCGTGCTGGAAGCGGCCGGCTACGAGCTTCTGAGCGAGGATGAGGAAGACGAGGAGGAAGAGGAGGACGCGGCAGACCCCGCCGAAACGGCCAGTGATTTGCCAGGACGCCCGCAATGCCGTACAAGGGCGCTGCTATAGTCGCAAATCGACGGTCTTCGGCGCTTTGCGGCACCTATCTCCTTCTTTCCCTGCCCCTCTAGCCCCCGGCGAGTCCACACGGGGCGCGCCGCATTGAAATGAAGGAAATATCATGAGCAGCATCACCGGCACCGTCAAGTTCTTCAACGCCGACAAGGGCTATGGCTTCATCGCCCCCGACAATGGCGGCCAGGACGCGTTCGTCCATATCAGCGCCGTCGAGCGCGCCGGCCTCGCCACGCTGCGCGAGAAGGACCGCGTGTCCTATGACCTGGAGCAGGACAAGCGCGGCAAGATGGCCGCGGTGAACATCGCCCACGCCGAATAATCGGCCCGGCCGGGATCGGCCGATAAGCGAATGACCGGGATCGGGCGCCCGCCTTGACGTGGCGCCCGGCCCTTTCCTTGTGCAGGAGTTTGCCATGGCCTTGACCGATTATCGCGCGCTCGCCGCCAGCGCCCATGCCGAAGCAGACGCCGCAACCCTCGCCAATGTCCGCGATCGCTGCCTGCGTGCCGAAGCCGCCTGGCTCGAAATGGCCCGTCGCCAGGATCTGACCGAAACCGCCCGCGCCCGGCGCGAGGCCGATGCGGCCGATCGCCGTCAGATATAATCCTCGGCAATGCTGGCGCCCAGCAGGATCAGGTTCGCCGCGATCAGCATAACCATGTTCGCGCGCCGCCCCCGCACCCGCAGCAGCGCGACCAGCAGGGTCAGCAGCCCCACCAGCCCGCCCAGCAGGATCGGCGCGGCATAGGGGGCGAGCGGTCCGGCAGGGGCATCGGCCACCGGCCTCACCTCCTCCAGCACGCCCTGGCCGATCGTGACCGCGACATTGGCCAACAGCAGCCCGCCGATCACCATCCGCTTCTGCCGGTCATACCAGTCGTCGAAATCGGGCCATTGTTCCGGCTCGTCGGGAAAGATCAGCGACGCGGCGAGATGATAGACGCCGACGATCGCCAGCACCACGACCAGCGTCAGATAGCTCGCATCCATCTGGTCCCGCATGATATAGGCGCTGCCCCAGAAGCTGGTGAGGTCCAGCAGCACGAACAGCCCCAGCAGCGGCGTCAGCCAGCCGATCCGCACCGGCTTGGCGGTCCGCTTGAGCTTCAGCGCGCGGGCAAAGCCGCCCAGCACCTCGGCGATCGCCAGCCCCAGCAGCAGCCCGAACACCGCGAACACCAGATCGAATGCCGACATGTTCACCCCCTTGTCACGGCGGCCCCCGCCACCGTCCGTCGCAAGACTAGCAAGGCCCGTCGCGGACGCAATCATGCTCGGAACCCTTGCCGCCGACGCCGGTTCTTTTCCCCGACTGGCAACCAAGGAGTTCCCCATGATCCGCACCCTGATTTTCGGCGCCATTGCCGGCTATGTCGGCAAGAAGCTCTATGACGACGGCAAGTTGACCGAGTTCAAGGACGACCTCGTCGCCCGTTACAACGAAGCCAAGGCCAAGCTGGAGGACCAGCGTATCCAGGACAGCCCGGCCCCGGTCGTCACTCCGGCCACGGCCAGCGGCGCCTCGCCCTTGGCGCACTGACACCCATCCCCCTCGGCGGCGCGTCCCCTCGACGCGCCGTTGATGCCGTCCGCTCGCTGCCGCACTCCCCTCTCGATGGCAGCGGCGGGCGGTTTCGCGTTTCTGATCAGTATCTTGGCGCAACCTTCGCGCCGCTTGCGGGTTCTCCTCCCGACAGGGTATAAGAAGAGGAGACACCCATTGCGTACCCCCATAATGGCGCTTGCCGCCCTTGCCATGCTCCCGCTCGGCGCCTGCGCCTCGGACAATTATGGCGGCGGCTATGGCTATGACCGCCCCGGCGGCTACAACCGCCCGCCCGGCGGACGTGACCGCGACCGGGATCGCCGCCCGCCGCGCCGCCATCTCGGCGACAATGACCAGATCTACCGCGACCGCGACGGCCGCTATTATTGCAAGCGGGATGACGGCACCACCGGCACCATCGTCGGCGCCATCGCCGGTGGCGTGCTCGGCAATGTCATCGCTCCCGGCGGCTCCAAGACGCTCGGCACCATCCTGGGCGGCGCCGGCGGCGCGCTTGCCGGCCGGGCCATCGACAAGAACGACATCAACTGCGAATGACAAAAAAGGCGTGGGGATCGCTCCCCACGCCCTTTCCTACTCAAGCCAATTCGGCTTACAGCTTGCCGGTCAGTTCCGGCACCACCTTGAACAGATCACCGACCAGGCCGATGTCGGCCACCTGGAAGATCGGCGCATCCTCGTCCTTGTTGATGGCGACGATGGTCTTGCTGTCCTTCATGCCGGCGAGGTGCTGGATCGCACCGGAAATGCCGACCGCGATATAGACTTCCGGCGCGACGATCTTGCCGGTCTGGCCGACCTGATAATCGTTGGGGACATAGCCCGCATCGACCGCCGCGCGCGAGGCACCGACGGCCGCGCCCAGCTTGTCGGCCAGCGGCATGATATATTCCTCGAAGGTCGGGCCATCCTTCAGCGCGCGGCCACCCGACACGATGATCTTGGCGCTGGTCAGTTCGGGGCGTTCCAGCTTGGCGATCTCGGCGCCGACGAAGGCGGAAATGCCCTTGTCGCCGGTCGATGCCACGGCTTCCACCGCGCCATTGCCGCCGTCCTTGGCCGCCTTTTCAAAGGCCGTGCCGCGAACGGTGATGACCTTCTTGGCATCCTTCGACTTGACGGTGGCAATCGCATTGCCGGCATAGATCGGACGGGTGAAGGTATCTTCGCTTTCGACCGACAGGATGTCGCTGATCTGCATGACGTCCAGCAGGGCGGCGACGCGCGGCGCGATATTCTTGCCGTTGCTGGTGGCCGGCGCGACGAACGCGTCATGATGGCCCATCAGTTCGACGACCAGCGGCGCGACATTTTCTGCCAGAGCATGACCAAAGGCCGCGTCGTCGGCGACATGGACCTTGCCCACGCCGGCGATCTTGGCGGCTTCGGCGGCAACGCCGTCGACGCCCTGGCCAGCGACCAGCAGATGGACTTCGCCCAGCTTGGCGGCAGCGGTCACGGCGGAAAGGGTCGCGTCCTTGACGGCGCCGCCCTCATGTTCAACCCAAACGAGCGTCTTCGTCATGCTGCAACTCCCAGAGCCTTGAGCTTGGCCACCAGTTCATCGACATCGGCAACCTTGATGCCGGCCGAGCGCTTGGGCGGTTCGGAGACCTTGAGCGTCTCCAGACGGGCGGTGATGTCGACGCCGTAATCAGCCGGGGTCTTGTTCGCCAGAGGTTTGGACTTGGCCTTCATGATGTTCGGCAGCGACGCATAGCGCGGCTCGTTGAGGCGCAGGTCGGTGGTGATGATCGCCGGGGTGTTAAGCTTCACCGTCTCCAGGCCGCCATCGACTTCGCGGGTGACGTTGACCTTGTCGCCCTCTACCTCGACCTTGCTGGCGAAGGTGCCCTGCGGCAGGTTCAGCAGCGCGGCGAGCATCTGGCCGGTCTGGTTGCTGTCATCGTCGATCGCCTGCTTGCCCAGGATGATCAGGCCAGCGCCTTCCTCTTCCTGCACCTTGGCGAGCAGCTTGGCGACGCCCAGCGGTTCAACTTCGTCGTCCGTCTGGATCAGGATGGCACGGTCCGCGCCCATCGCCAGCGCCGTGCGCAGCGTTTCCTGCGCCTTGGCGACGCCGATCGATACCGCAACGACTTCGGTCGCCGCGCCCTTTTCCTTGAGGCGAATGGCTTCCTCGACGGCGATTTCGTCGAACGGGTTCATGCTCATCTTGACGTTGGCCAGGTCCACGCCCGTGCCATCCGCCTTCACCCGCGGCTTCACATTGTAATCAATAACCCGCTTCACGGGCACAAGGATCTTCATTTCAACATCCTCCATTTTCACGCCATCGCCCGCCAACGCGAACACGGACGTGGGCGACCCGTTTCCAGGTCACCCACGCCCTATGGCGTATCTTCTCAGGTGATTAGGGGGCTCAGGCCGCCTTCCTCACTTCTGCCACGATCTTCTTGGCCGCATCGCCCAGATCGTCGGCGGGGACGATCGGCAGACCCGAATTGGCCAGAATGTCCTTGCCCTGCTGGACGTTGGTGCCTTCCAAGCGGACCACCAGCGGAACCGACAGGTTCACCTCCTTGGCAGCTTCGACGATGCCATTGGCAATGATGTCGCACTTCATGATGCCGCCGAAGATGTTGACCAGAATGCCCTTAACGGCCGGGTCCTTCAGGATGATCTTGAACGCCGCGGTCACCTTTTCGGTGGTGGCGCCGCCACCCACGTCCAGGAAGTTGGCGGGGAATTCGCCGTTCAGCTTGATGATGTCCATGGTCGCCATGGCCAGGCCAGCGCCGTTCACCATGCAGCCGATGTTACCGTCCAGCTTGATGTAGGCGAGGTCGTACTTCGAAGCTTCGACTTCGGCAGCATCTTCCTCGGTCAGGTCGCGCAGTTCGGCGATGTCCTTGTGACGGAACATGGCGTTACCATCGAAACCGACCTTGGCGTCGAGGACGAGGAGGTTGCCCTGCTCGGTCAGCGCCAGCGGGTTGACTTCGATCTGCTCGGCGTCGGTGTCGAGGAACGCGGCGTAGAGCGACGATGCAACCTTCGACGCCTGCTTGGCGAGGTCGCCGGTCAGGCCCAGGGCAGCGGCAACGGCGCGGCCGTGGTGCGGCTGGAAGCCGGTGGCCGGATCGACCGAGAAGCTGTGGATCTTTTCGGGGGTCGAGTGGGCGACCTCTTCAATGTCCATGCCGCCTTCGGTCGACACGACGAAAGCGATGCGGCTGGTGGCACGATCGACCAGCAGCGCCAGGTAGAATTCCTTGGCGATGTCGGCACCGTCGGTGATGTACAGACGGTTGACCTGCTTACCCGCTTCGCCGGTCTGGATGGTGACCAGCGTGTTGCCGAGCATGTCGGTGGCGTGGGCCTTAACCTCGTCCAGGTTGAAGGCGAGGCGAACGCCGCCCTTGGCTTCGGGGGCCAGTTCCTTGAACTTGCCCTTGCCGCGGCCACCGGCGTGGATCTGCGACTTCACGACATAGAGCGGTCCGGGCAGCTTCTTGGCAGCCTCGACGGCTTCCTCGACGGTGAAGGCAGCGTGACCGGCGGCGATCGGCGCGCCATACTTGGCGAGCAGTTCCTTCGCCTGATATTCGTGAATGTTCATGGGCTAGCCCGTCCTTTGTTCACAGGAAAACTGTTGAGGCGGGTTAAGCACAGGCGAAGCAGCAGGGCCAGAGCCATTTCGCAAAACGACTTTGCAAAATTGCAAAACCCTTGTGAAGCCCGACCCTGCTTTATTGTGAAATCAGCGTCAGAAGGAGCAGTGGATGGCGGCCTTGCTGGTCACCAGGAAAATCTCCGGATCCTCCAGCGCACGGACCTTATAGAGCAGTTCGTCCATGCTCATCTTGCCCATGTGCGACTTGTGGAGCGAGGCGATCGACTGGAGCCGCCGCAACTGCACCAGACTGAGCCGATCGACCATGCGTTCGGCCATGCAGCCCGCCATTCGCGGCGAAAGACCAGCGTCGATCAGCCCGGCGCGCACGCGTGATTCGGGGGAAACGCTGGCACAGGAGGCCAGCAGAAGGGAGCCGGCGAGCGCGCCGATCGTTGCACGAAAAGATATGGTTGCCATGGGCATGGCCATGGCAGCAGATGGCTGAACAGAGCCTAAATGCGCCGAGCACCCAAAGGAGTTTCCATGGATCGGATATTTTCCGCCCTATCGGCCCGGATCGCCAGTTGGACCGGCCAGCCACTCGCCTTCATCCTGGCAGTCAGCGTGGTCGCAATCTGGGGGCTGACCGGCCCGCTTTTTCACTATTCCGACACTTGGCAACTGGTGATCAACACCGGCACGACCATCGTCACCTTCCTGATGGTCTTCCTGATCCAGAATGCCCAGAACCGCGACGGCGCCGCGATCCAGGCCAAGCTCGACGAACTGATCCGTTCGATCGAGACCGCGCGCAACGATTTCATCGGCATCGAACATCTGACCGAAGCCGAACTGGAGAAAATCAAGACGATATTGGAACGCGAATGCGGTGCCGATGGCCCGCATCAGGACGTGATCGATCGCCTGATTTCCCGTCGATAGCGCGATGGCGCAACAATCGGAGGATCAATGCGCCGGAATGATCAGCCTCTCCTGCTGCTCATTGCGCCTGCGATAGGCTTCGACCTGATCGATATAACCGCGTGCCAACCCTTCATAGGCAGCGCGCCCCTCGGGCGATGCTGCTGCCTGCGCGTTGATCAGCGACATCTGCTGGCGATGCAGCAGATAGTTGACGTCCGTCTCCATCGGTTCGCCCTCCTCCCGTATTTTTCGAAAGTGCGGTCGGCGCGCTGACGCGACGCGAGTCGCGGCAACGGCAGAGCGATAGTAGCATGAAGGTTAATGCTACGCGATTCCCCTCACCCCGCGCCCCGCGCGACCGATCGCGGCGTTGGCGCGAAACGCAGCACCGCATAACCGCACAGCGCGGACAGCAAGGATCCGCCAAGGATGCCGATCTTGGCCTCCTCGACCAGCAATGGCTGCCCCGGAAAGGCGAGCGCACCAATGAACAGGCTCATGGTGAAACCAATGCCGCACAACAGCGCCATGCCGTAAATCTGCCCCCAGGTCGCCCCCGAAGGCCGCGCCGCGATGCCCAGCTTCTGCGCCAGCCAGATGCTGCCGAACACACCCAGTTGCTTGCCGAGCAGCAGCCCCAGCGCCACGCCGATCGGCAAGGGGCTGAGCAGAGCGCCGATCGCTTCGCCATTGAGCGTGATGCCGGCATTGGCAAAGCCGAAGAGCGGCACGATCAGATAAGCGCTCCAGGGATGGATCAGATGTTCCAGGCGATGGAGCGGACTGTCCGCCGCATCCGGCGCACCCGGCGTGCGATTGACCGGGATGGTGATGGCGGCGAGCACGCCCGCGATCGTGGCATGCACGCCCGACAGCAGCATCAGGTACCAGAGCAGCAGGAAGCCAATGAGATAAGGTGCCAAGGCCCGCACACCGACACGGTTCATCCCGAACATGACCAGCAGGACGACAAAGGCGCCGGCCAAAGCCATGACATCCAGCCCCTGGCTATAGGCCAGCGCAATGATCGCCACCGCGCCCATGTCGTCGACGATCGCGACAGCCGTCAGGAACAGCTTGATCGATGCAGGAGCCCGCGATCCCAGCAGCGCCAGAACCCCGATCGCGAAGGCAATGTCGGTCGCCGCCGGGATCGCCCAGCCGCGCGCCAGGGCCGGTTCCCCAGTCGTAACGGCCAGATAGACCAGCGCCGGCGCGATCATGCCCGCCCCCGCCGCGATGAAAGGCAGGCGCCGCCTCTCCCAGGTAGACAGTCCGCCATCGACGAATTCGCGTTTGATCTCCAGCCCGACGAGCAGGAAGAAGATCGCCATCAGCCCGTCATTGACCCACAAATGGATCGTCATGAGACCGAGTGCGGGGGCAAGCACCGGACCCGTCACCATATGGAAGATGTCATGATAGATATGGCCGGCAGCACCCGGAAGATTCGCCATGATCATCGCGATTGCAGCCGAAATCATCAGCAAGACGCCGCTGCCTGCTTCTCCCTTCAGGAAATTCCTGAGGGCGGACACGGGCCGTTCGGTCACGTCTCTTCTCCATAAGTGCTTGCTGAAGTTGCCATTCTCCTCCCTTAGGGAAATTTCCGCTCAGGTCCAACCCAGATCCGCCGGCCGATGTTGACAGCTTTTCTCCAAAATACTTGGAAGACCGCTGTTCTCATGACATAAATTCGCCCTGCCGCATGGCGATCGGGACAGGGGGAATCCGGGATCGTGGGGAACATGCTCTTTGGCGCGCTACAGGCGCTGCATTACGAGATATTGTTGTTCGCGGTCATCGGCTTCGCATTGGGCGGGCTGGATGATTTGGCGATCGACCTTCTATTCCTGATCCGCCGAGCCTGCCGGGCGGTCCGGCATCCTCGCCGCCTCCGCATGACGATGGCGACATTGCCACCTTCATCGACGCCCGGCCGTATCGCCATCTTCATTCCGGCCTGGCAGGAAGCGGACGTCATCGGCGCAATGCTGCGCCATGCCGTACATTGCTGGGGCGATGCCGATTATCGCATATTCGTCGGCGCCTATCCCAATGATCCGGCGACGATCGACGCGATCGCATCGGTCGCCATCGATCAACCGCATATCATATTGTGCCTGAATGACCACCCCGGCCCGACCACCAAGGCCGATTGCCTGAACATCAACTGGCGCAGCATGCTTGCGGAGGAAGGCCGCAGCGGCATCCGATTCAAGGCCATCGTCATGCACGATGCCGAAGACGTCGTGCATCCCGATGAAATCCGGCTGTTCGATCATATGATCGACCGGTTCGCGCTCGTGCAGTTGCCGGTACTGCCACTACCGGGTCGCGGCACCTGGTTTTCCCGTGCCATCGCCAATCATTATTGCGATGAGTTTGCTGAAGCCCATGGGAAGTCCCTGACAGTGAGGGAATTTCTTGGTGCATCCATTCCCTCTGCTGGCGTCGCCTGCGCCTTTGAAAGAAATATATTGGCCGCTCTCGCCCCTCATGCCGGCGCTGGGCCATTTGATCCTGGGTCATTGACCGAAGACTATGAGGCGGGGTTGCGGATCGCCGACATGGGCGGCCGGGGCATCTTCCTGCGCATCCGTGATGCACAGGGCCGACTGGTCGCGACGCGCGAATATTTTCCCGACAGCGCCCCGGCCGCCATCCGCCAGAAGGCACGCTGGATCATCGGCATTTCGCTTGCCGGATGGGATCGGATGGGCTGGCAGGGTGGCCCGGCCGAATGGTGGATGCGGATCAGGGACCGACGCGCCACCCTTGCGGCCCTGATCATCGTCGCCGCCTACGCCACGCTGCTGCTCTGGAGCATATTGGAACTGGCGCGCCCGTTCCTGGCGCCGCAAATGCGCCCATCGACGCCGCTGATCGACAGCTTGCTGACGCTCAATCTTTGGCTCATGGCATGGCGCATCATGATGCGCGCCGTCTTTGCCGGTCATGCCTATGGCTGGCGGCATGGACTGGCGGCAGTGCCGCGTATGTTCGTCGGCAACGCGATCGCTATCCTGGCCGCCCGGCGCGCCGTGGTCCTTTATGTCCAGTCGCTGCTGGGCAAGCCGCTGGTGTGGGACAAGACGCAACATCGCTTCCCCGACATGGAGGAGCAGGCATGATCGGATCATCGGCCGATGGACGGCCGGTGCGCTTCTTTTTCATGCTGTGCATTGGCTGGACCGGCATGCGTCTGTTCGGCACGATCGCGTCGACAGCGCCGCTACCGGCGACAGTGCCAACCCCGATCGAAGGCAGTCGGATCGGCTCCTCCACCCGTCAGGAGCGCATGATCCCAATCATCCGCAGAGCAGAGACGGCAATTTATTCTGGCAATAAGTGGCAAGCCATCCGTGCGAGTTCGCCCTTCAAGCCAGTCCGGACCGCTTATGCCATCGCGCCACTATCCACCGCATGGTCGTTGAACTCTGGCGCCTCCAGACAAAGACCTCCCCTAGCCCGACCCAAAGCCATGGAACCGCTTGCCATTTCCGTATCGACCATATCGCCCGTCGGTCATGATCGCTGGCAAGGCAGCGCCTGGCTGCTCTGGCGCTCCGGCGGTGGTTCTTCGACAGACCTCGCCACTGTGGGGCGCCTTGGCGGGTCGCAGGCCGGGGCACGGATCGACTTCGACCTGATGCCCCGTTTCTCGGGGCGCCTTGCAGCTTATGGTCGGGCCACGACGGCCCTCCAGTCGCCAGAAGCGCCCGAAACCGCGATCGGCCTGTCCTATCAGCCAATACGCCATATTGCCGTCAGCCTTGGCGTCGAACGACGGATGGCGCTCGATACCCAGGCGCGCGACGCCTTCGCGCTGCTGCTCGTCGGCGGTTTTGGCCCCAAACCCGTGGCAGGACCGATCGAGGCCAGCCTTTATGCGCAGACCGGCATGGTCGGGCTGCACAAGCGCGACCTTTTCATCGACGGAAAATTCTCGCTGCTCGCGCCGGTCAAGGACAGCCCTCTGCGCGTTGGCCTCAGCCTGTCTGGTGGTGCGCAACCCGATGTCGAACGACTGGACATCGGCCCCGAAATCCAGTTTCGCCTGCCCCTTCCAGCGATCGCCGCACGCATCGGGATCGAATGGCGTGAACGTATCGCCGGTCAAGCCAAACCGGCTTCTGGCCTGGCGGTCACACTCGCCGCCGATTTTTAGCCTGCCGGCCATCTCCCGGCTTTCGCTCGGAGTCTTTTGTCTCTAACCCGATGGGGCATGGATCTATACCTGCCCATCGCCAATCTGTCGGTGAACGCCCTGGTCATCATCGGACTGGGTGGCGTCGTCGGCCTGTTGTCGGGCATGTTCGGCGTGGGTGGCGGCTTCCTCACCACTCCGCTGCTGATCTTCTATGGCATCCCGCCTACGGTCGCAGCAGCCTCCGCTGCCAGCCAGGTGACCGGCGCCAGCGTATCGGGCGTCGTTACCCATATGTCCCGTGGCACCGTCGATTTCCGCATGGGCGGCGTACTGATCGCCGGCGGCGTGGTCGGCGCGGGCCTTGGCGTCCTCATCTTCCGCCTGCTCCAGTCGCTGGGGCAGATCGATACCGTGATCGGCATTCTCTATGTGCTGATGCTGGGCGGCATCGGATCGCTGATGGCGAAGGAGTCGATCCAGGCACTGATCGCGCTCAAGACCGGCAAGCGTATGCAGGCGCGCAAGCGCCGCCACCATCCGCTGGTCGCCGCACTGCCGATGCGCTGGCGCTTCTATCGCTCGGGCCTCTATATCTCGCCGCTGGCGCCGCTGCTGCTGGGCATGGCAACCGGCATCCTGACCATGTTGCTGGGCGTGGGTGGCGGTTTCATCCTGGTGCCGGCAATGCTCTATCTGCTCGGCATGAACACCCAGTCGGTGGTAGGGACATCGCTATTCCAGATCCTGTTCGTCACCATGGCGACGACCATGATGCATGCGATGACGACCAAGGCGGTCGATCTGGTGCTGGCCATGCTGCTGCTGATCGGCAGCGTCACCGGCGCACAGGTCGGCACCCGACTGTCGATGACGATCCGCCCGGAATATCTGCGCATCCTGCTCGCCGCGATCGTGCTGCTGGTTGCCGCGCGCATGGCGCTGGGGCTGGGCTGGCGGCCCGACGAAATCTTCACGATCGACGTGAAATGAGGATACCCCACCTCATCCTGCCGGCTATGGCCCTGCTGCTGAGTGCCGCGGACGAACCGCAACTGGTGCCCGATGTGTCGCAGCGCGAGGTCGAGATCCAGTACAGCTTCACCGGCGCGGACCTGCTGCTGTTCGGCGCCATCGTCTATCCCGACGGTCGGCGTCCGGACAAGCCGGCGGACATTGTCGTCGTACTGAAGGGCCCCGAACAGTCGATCACCATGCGCGAGAAGCAGAAGGTGGCTGGCATCTGGTTCAATGCCGACCGCGCCCGCTTTCGCTCTGCGCCCAGCTTCTACGCCATGGCCTCCTCCCGGCCGATCGCCCAGATCGTCGATGAACGCACGGCGGCGATCTACGAACTGGGCGTAGACAAGCTGCAACTGTCCCCCTCCTCGCTCAACGACAGCGCCGAACTCGACCGGTTCCAGGCCGGCCTGGTCGATCTGCGCCAGCGCAACGGCCTGTTCGTCGAACGCCCCGGCACGGTGGAGATCAGCGACGGCGTGCTCTATCGCGCCCGCCTGCCGCTGTCGGCCCGTGTGATCGTGGGCGACTATACTGCCGAAACCTTCCTGGTGCAGGACGGCCGCGTCGTGGCAGCGGCGGTGCGCGACATCCATGTCCGCAAATCGGGCTTCGAACAGTTCATGGCCGTCGCGGCCGAACGCTGGTCTTTCCTCTACGGCCTGACCGCCATCGCCCTGGCCGTCGGCATGGGCTGGGCCGCCGGCGCAGTCGCCCGCCGCATCTGATCGGCAGCCTCTCTAAAAGTTCATCTTCCAGCCACGCTACCGCAGGCCGCCATCGACCATATCGGTCGTGCCACCTCCCCTCCCCCTTGGGTGGCACGAAACAGGCCAGCTTGGACCAGCTGGCCGAACGGCCGGAACGCGTGGGTCTTGTTCCGACCGCTCACAGCCCGGCACGTCGGTCTCCTCCCGACGTGCCGGGCGCTCGGGTCTATCGAGGAGACGGCATGATGGCGCGCGGTGGCAAGAGCATCCGGTATATCCTGCCCATCCTGATCCTCGCTCTGCTGGCAGCAACCTTCCAATGGCTCGGCTATCTCGGCGGCGATCCCTTTTCCCTCTCCCGCCCGCAGGGCTATCGGCCGGGCCATGGCACGCCGATCGTCATCATCCTGTCGGGCGACATGGGCATGAAGGTCGG
>PJTZ01000284.1_pt1 | contig 14478 bp, 15 predicted proteins | sample 1512131 | NCBI WGS metagenome assembly PJTZ01 (sample SAMN08177679, study PRJNA422409) | Soil metagenome, whole genome shotgun sequencing project. | reverse complement strand
TCTTCTATGCGTAAGGGCATCATTCTCGCGGGAGGCTCCGGCACGCGGCTTTATCCTCTGACCAAGGCTGTATCGAAGCAGCTCATGCCGGTCTTTGACAAACCGATGATCTATTATCCGCTCTCTGTGCTGATCCTATCTGGCATTCGGGAGGTTCTCATCATCACCACGCCGCAGGATCAGACGGCGTTTCAAGCACTGCTCGGCGATGGGTCGGATCTTGGAATGGAGATCAAATATGCCGTACAGCCCGAGCCTGCCGGTCTCGCGCAGGCCTATCATATCGGCGCGGACTTCGTTGGCACGAACCCGTCCACCCTGATTCTGGGGGATAACATTTTCTACGGCCACGGCCTCTCGGATCTTCTTGCTGCCGCCAGCGCCCGGAAAAGCGGTGCTACGGTGTTCGGCTATTATGTCAGCGATCCGAAAGCCTATGGTGTGGTGTCCTTCGATGCGGACGGCAAGGCGGAGACAATCGAGGAGAAGCCGGCTGTTCCAAAGTCGAACTACGCGGTGACTGGTCTTTATTTCTATGATGGCAAGGCTGTCGAGCGCGCTCATGCGATCAAGCCTTCACCTCGCGGCGAGCTGGAAATCACGGATCTCAACCGTCTCTATCTCGAAGCGGGCGAGCTTAATGTCGAGCTTATGGGGCGCGGATATGCTTGGCTGGATACTGGCACGCACGGGTCGCTCATTGATGCCGCGAATTATGTGCGGATCACGGAAGAACGGCAGGGCCTCAAGATTTGTTGCCCTGAAGAACTTGCCTGGCGCACGGGCTTCATCGACGATGATGATCTGCTCAGAATCGCCGAACCGCTCCGCAAATCAGGCTATGGCGAATATCTGGTGAAGCTGCTTGAACGAGGCACGCTGTGAACGTCATCGAGACGGCTATTCCCGGCGTCCTCATTATCGAGCCACGCGTGTTCGGGGACGAGCGCGGCTTTTTCATGGAAAGCTGGAACGCGGAAACCTTCGGCCAAGCCGGTCTGGACCTCGGCTTCGTTCAGGATAATCACAGCCGCTCTTCGCGCGGTGTCTTGCGCGGTATGCACTATCAGCGGCCCAATCCGCAGGGGAAGCTGGTGCGAGTGACGGCTGGTTCAGTGTATGATGTTGCGGTGGATATGCGCGCATCCTCGCCCACATTCGGCAGTTGGGTAGGCGTCGAACTTTCCGCCGTGAACAAGCGAATGCTCTGGGTGCCCGAAGGTATGGCGCATGGCTTCCTCTGCCTGGAGGACGGCACAGACTTTCTTTATAAATGCACCAGTCCCTATGATCCGGCGAACGAGCACAGCCTGCTTTGGAATGATCCTGCCGTCGGCATTCAATGGCCGCTGGAAGACATCACACCCCAGCTTTCCGCCAAGGATGTCGCCGGGCAGCCGCTCAGTGACGCAGTGACGTTCGCATGAAAGTGCTGATTACCGGGGCGGGCGGGCAGCTCGGTCAGGCCTTGCAGTCAATCGCGCCCGCCGGAACGCATATCGTGCCCTTCGGCCATGCCGCTCTGGACATTGCCGACGCGTCGGCCGTCTCGGCAGCAGTCGTGCAGCATAGGCCGGACCTTATTATCAACGCTGCCGCCTACACCGCTGTCGACAAGGCCGAGAGCGATGTGGTGGCCGCGCGCGCGATCAACGCGACTGGCCCTGCCAATCTCGCTTTCGCGGCGCGGGATGCGCGCGCCCGCCTTGTTCACGTCTCGACGGATTTTGTCTTCGACGGCGTCTCGGGGATGCCTTACCGGCCGGATGCGCCGACGGCGCCCCTTGGCGTCTACGGCGCTACCAAGCGGGAGGGGGAGGAGGCCGTCTTCTCCGCAAAGCCCGACGCGCTCATCGTCCGTACCGCCTGGGTGTACGGCAGTACAGGCGGCAACTTTGTGCGAACCATGCTGCGGCTAATGATGGAGCGGGACGAAGTGCGCGTGGTGGCGGATCAGATCGGCACACCCACTTTTGCATCAGGGCTCGCCGGCGCGATCTGGGCGTTGGACGAGGCGGGCGCCACTGGCATCCATCACTGGACGGATAGCGGAGCGGCAAGCTGGTACGACTTTGCCGTCGCGATTCAGGAGGAGGCGCTTGCGCTCGGTCTGCTGTCGCGTCGCGCATCCGTGCTGCCTATCCCAACAACAGCTTATCCCACTCCGGCCCGGCGCCCGCATTATTCAGTGCTCAACAAGGAAGCCACCTTCGCGCTCCTTGGAAGGCCGGCACCCCATTGGCGCGAAAATCTTCGCCGCATGCTCAAGGATATACAGACGAATGACTAACGTGCTGGTCACTGGTGGCGCTGGCTTCATCGGCGCAAATTTCGTTCACTACTGGGCGCAGCATCATCCTGACGATGTCGTCACGGTGCTCGATGCCCTGACTTATGCCGGCAACCCCGCCAATCTGGACGGACTGAACGGCGTCGATCTGATCGAGGGCGATATATGCGACACGGCGCTGGTCGAGAAGCTGCTCGCAGACCGGGAGATAGGCACGATCGTCCACTTTGCTGCGGAAAGCCATGTCGACCGCTCGATCACCGGGCCGGATGCCTTCGTCACGACCAATATCGTCGGCACGCACAGCTTGCTGAAGGCGGCGCGCAAGCTCTGGCTCGATAGCGGTACGGGCAAACCACACCGCTTCCATCATGTCTCGACCGATGAGGTCTACGGGTCGCTGGGGGCGAACGATCCTGCGTTCGCCGAGACCAAGCAATATGAGCCCAATTCACCTTATTCAGCCAGCAAGGCGGGCTCGGATCATCTCGTCCGCGCCTATCATCACACTTATGGGCTGGAGGTTACGACGAGCAACTGCTCGAACAATTACGGTCCGTTCCAGTTTCCCGAAAAGCTGATCCCGCTTTTCCTCCTGAACTGTCTGCATGGCCGCAGTCTGCCGATTTATGGCGACGGCATGAACGTGCGGGACTGGCTGCACGTGGAAGATCATTGCAACGGCATCGAGAAGGTGCTGCTTTTTGGCAAGCCCGGTGAGACGTACAATATCGGCGGCGGGCAGGAGCTGCCAAATCTGCACGTGATCGAAGAGATCTGCGCGACGGTTGATCGTGCTTTCGCGGCGGACCCCAGCCTTGCCGAGCGATTCCCGGATGCACCCGCGGCCCAAGGCAAGCCTTCGGACAGCCTCAAGACCTTCGTTACGGATCGTGCGGGGCATGACCGCCGCTACGCGATTGACGAGACCAAGGCGAGAGGGGAGCTGGGCTATGCTCCTCGCCGGACCTTCTCGGAAGGTTTCGCCCAAACCCTCGCTTGGTATCTGGCGAACGAAAGCTGGTGGCGACCGCTGCTCGACAAGGTCAAGTCAGCCGGCTGAGCGTTACCTGGTCAGCTGGCTCATGATTATGCCTGCGGCGCGGGTGACGTCCGCCCAGGTCGTTTCAAATCCTGCCTCGTCGCCATAATAGGGGTCGAGGACGGCCGTGCCTTCTCGGCCCGGTACCAGATCCATCAAAAGGCTCGTATGCGCTGTCGCATCAATGGGCGCGATACGCATCAGATCGGTTAGGTTTTGCGGGTCGAGCGCGAAGATCTGGTCGAAGCGGTGAAAGTCGTCGAGCCCAATCTGTCGCGCCCGGTAGCCACTAATGTCCACGCCGTGGCGGAGCGCCGTTGCCTGCGCGCGCGAATCCGGCGGATCGCCCGCATGCCATCCGCCCGTGCCAGCGGAATCTATCTCAATACCAAGACCATGCCGAGCTGCCTCTGCTCGCAGCGCGGCTTCCGCCAGCGGGGAGCGGCAGATGTTACCCAGGCATACGAAGAGAGTGGATGGCATCCCGGCGGTCATACAAAGACCTTAGCCAGAGTGGGCCAGGCCCGCCAACCCCAACTTTTTGCGAGCGCTGACTATCGGGGCGAAGCTTTCAGTCGCCCTTCTTGAAGTAGCTGGAATAGTTTCCATACGACCCATAGCCGTAGCCATATCCGTAGGGATCGCCAAAGCCGCCTTCATAGCGATTAAGCACGGACCCGATGCACTCGGCGGGATCGAGCAACCGAATACAATCCTTGACCTCTTTCTGGCTCGTGCGTCCCTGTTCGATGACGAGCAGATAGGCATCGATCCGGTCGGCAATGACCATGGCGTCGTCATTGGCGAAAGCCGGCGGCAGATCGCACAGCACGATGCTGTCCTCCGGTAGGGCGCGCATAGCGGCGACCAATGCGGCAAAGCGGTCCCCGGCAAGTATCTCGAACGTATCGAGATTATTGGGATAGCAGGGGTAGAGAGAAAGGTTGGTACCCTCCACCTGCAGCCCCACTTTAGTGAGGTCGTCCGTTTTGCCGCACAGATACTGCTCCAGGCCCACTTCGCCCTTGAGGCCGAAATATTCGGCCATGGAAGCGCGCCTCACGTCGAGATCGAAGACATGAACCGATCGGTTGGGCAGCCGGCTTAGCGACGCCGCGAGATTTGCGGAGAGAAACGACTTGCCGGCGCCCGGCGCGGGTGACGTAACGCCCACCACACGGTGGCCGCGCGCCTGCATCCGTTTGATCAGCTGGGAGCGCAACAGGCTGAACGAGCGCGAACTGATATGCCGACTGTTGAATCCAACAATGTGGTTTGCGTCGAGCACCTGCGGGTCCGGCGTGAAGACGGCGAGTTCGGACTGAGCCGGGATACGCGCTGCCGGGCGCGGCGCCGTGGTCGTCGCTTTAAAATCTTGGGCCAAAGTCAAAACTCCCGTCGCGCCTTGCGATCAATCATCGTCGTCATCATTGTTGCCACCCTTGCCGAAGGGCCAGATGCGCTCGAAGAAACTCTTTTGTTTGACGTCACGACGCTGGATTGTCGGGATGACGACCAGCGGTGCTTCACCGGTTGCGGCCTGCACTGCGCCAATGTCGCGAATGGGGCGGAGCAGGAGTTCGAGAAGGCCGGCGAGTAAAACGCCGAGGCCCAATCCTCCTACGAGACCACCTGCGATGAGGAGCGGCCGGTTGGGCGACGTCGGGTCGTCCGGTATGACTGGCGGATCGATCACGGAAAGGCGCTCGCCCTGCTGTTCGTCTTCAGCCTTTTTGCCCGCGCGCGCCACAAGCAGGCGCGAAGACACTGATTGATACTGGACATTGAGGCCATCGAGCCGCTGCTGGATCTGCGCAATCTGCTCCTGCACGACCGGTGCGCGAGAGGCGGCGCTCAGCACCGCGCCGGTCCGTGCAGACTCCTGTGCCCGCGCTGATTGAAGAATGGAAAGCTGACGATTATTCGTCGCGATCTGCCGGTCGATGCTGTCGGTGGGCAACTTGCGCGTTGTCTGTTTGGCCAGCGCACGCGCCTCTGCGAGGCGCTGCTTGGCAATCACCACGTCGGGGTGGCTGTCCGCATAGGTGGCCTGAGCCGTGGCTAGCGCCGCTTCTGCCTGGGCCACGAGGGGATCGCGCAGATCGGACGTCTGGGCCTGTTCGCGCTGGGCGTTGAGCTGGGCGTTGGCTTGCTGGATCGCAGCGATCTGGGCGTCGTAGCTTCCGGTGCCGCCGCCGATCATGGTCATGGAGCTGCCCGCGAGTGCCATACCATTGGCCGCCTTGATTGACGAAATCTGCTTTTCAAGCGTGGCGATCTGCTGTTGCAGGCCGTTCGCCTGATCGGAGAGAAACTGAACGGTGTTCTCCGCTTGCTCGGCGTTCTTGGTCGAATCGATCTGCAGGACCTGCTCTGTCAGCGCCTGCGCAACAGTCTGTGCCTTGACGGGGTCGGCATACTGAAATGCCATTCCGAAGGCGATTGTCGTCTTACGACCGCTCCCGGCTTGCTGAATGTCCGCGGTCACCGGCTCGATGGTGATCGCATTGCGCATGCGCTCGATGACGTCGCTGAGCGAGCGGGTCTGGAGCTCGGTGGTGTAGAGATCGTTACGCTGTATGAGTTCGATGAGTTGCGGCCGGCTCAGCACCTGTTGCCGGATGCGGGCCATGCGCTGGTCAACGACTTCCGCATCGTTGCTGCTGGCAACTTCGGCGGGCAGGAGTGGTGCCTCGACCAGCAGAACAGCACGCGACTCATATTTCACTGGCATGATGAACGCCGCAGCGATTCCGCCGATAAGGCCGATCAGCGCCGGGACGATGATGAACCATTTGCGCTGCTTGGCGATCGCGGGGAGATGCGACAGAAACGAGCTGTCGTTCGCCTCCTCCTGCTCGGGGAAAGCTGCGAATGCATTGTTCATCTGATGTCACCCAGGCGATAGCGCAGACCGACGCTGCCGTAGAAATTGGCTGGGCGTGCTGCGATCGAATTGAAGCTGTCCGAGTAGCTGAGCGTCGCAACAGCCGAAAGGCGGCGGGTCACCTGACGGCTGTAACCCAACGACGCGTAGCCAAAGTCGAATGTTTGAACGTTGCTTATTCCAGCGACCCCGGCCTGCCTTGAGTAGCTCGCGCTGGCGGTAATCTGGCTGCGCGGGTCGAGGGTGTAGCTATAATTCAGGCCCGCCGAGGTCTGCGTTGAAACGCCATTAAAGGCGGACGGCGCGACCGAACGTGAGGCCTGAGCACAGAGATTGGACCGATCGCCCTTTTTGCAGAGGCTGATGCTGCCTGAGAAGGCTGTGAACTTGCGAGACGCACCCGCGATGTCCGTGTCAGTGAAGGTCACACCCGCAGCTGCATTGATCGACAGCGTCGGGGACAGTCTCGTCTGCAGAGTGGCGCTGGGCGAAAAACTGGTGGTGTTGCCAAAGCCCGCCTGCTTGTAGAGCGTGCGGTTTGCGCCCATCGAAACGCCAATCGCCGTATAAGCACTGATCGAGCGCTGGTAGCCGACGTTGCCGCCATAATAATCATAATTGCTCTGCGGGAGCGAGGTGGCTCCATAGCGCACTGCGGCTCCATTGACGCCGAAGGAGAGAGAATCTCGCGCAGTCAGCTGGTGCTGTACCTGTACGCCGCCGGAAAGCATCTTGGTGCGCTGCTGAAAGGACCCGAGCGTTGCCGGATCGACGATCACTGGCAGGTTCGGGTCGCCGGGGAGCGGGTTGAGCGGGTTTAAAATGGGGTTGAGGGCGTTGATGACGCGCGAGGAATAGTTGGCGTTGCCGCTGATTGCTGTCCGGGGACTGGCCTGGAGGCGCGTGGACACGCCACCGGCATAGTCAGTCTGGCCATCATATCGCCGCGCATATTCGGTTCGGGTGACTTCGCCGCTCAATCTCGTGTTGCCTGCCGGAGAGACCAGGTCGATAAATGGGAGGAAGGAAGCTGTTGCCATCGCCGAACCGGCGTCTCCGCCAGCGGCCGAGAACGGATTGGTGGAATAGCCGCCGGTTACCTGGACATCGGCCCCCACGCGCGAATCGGCAAAGGCCGGAACATGCGCGGCCAAGGCTGCGGTAGAGCACAACAGGGCGACGGACCGGATCGACCTCATGGTACGATCACCGTATCGCCGCTTTCGATTTGCGGGATATCCGCGCCATTTGCGGAGACATTGCCCTTCATGACGCCCCCCAGTCTCACGCGAAGCGGGTTCTGACCCTTTCTCACGATCACGACGTTATCGAGATTGGCGAACTCGTCGCCGCCACCCGCCATAGCGATCGCGTCCACGACGTTGACGTATCGGCCGGGCGTAAACGTGCTGGGGCTCTTCACCCGCCCGATCACGGAGAAGATAAAGCCTGCCGGCGCCTTCACCGAAACGGTCACCTGCGGAACCTGGCCGCGATACTGGCTGGAAAGTCCACTGGTGATCGCAGCCTCGACCTGCGAGGGAAGTTGGCCCTGTGCCATCACCTGACCGACGAGAGGAAAGGAGAAAGTGCCGTCGGGAAGTACCCGGATCTCGCGCTGGAGGCGTTCCTCGCCCCAGACATAAATCTCGAGTTCGTCACCCGCGTTGATTGTATAGGGGCGATCCGGGGTGCGAACTGTCGCCGGACCGGAGGGCTGCTGTGCCATGATTGCGGTTGGGCCCGTCAATAAAAGAAGGGCAGCCGACAACCTTACCGCTGCTTGAAGCACGCTTTGCGTTCCTTTAGGCTATGGCCGATCCAGGCCTCATATACCAAAAGACCATGCCGTCACCACGTAAATGCGGGGTTAACGAACGCTGTGCCTGGAAATAAAGGGCTTATGTGGTGCGTCTGTGCATCATTATTAGCGATATCTTTGCATCTCCGGCCGCAGTAGGCGTTCGCGATGTTGTTGAGTTCGGCCCCTGTCATTCATCACAAGAAGCGCCGCTTCGCTCGGATGTCATTGCGTTCGCTGGTGAATCTTGTGGTTTTAATTCCGTTGACGGTGCTTGTCGCCTGCCAGAATCCGCGGGAGAAGGCCGACGGTCTGGCGCAGGCGGCACGCAATTATCTTGAGGCAGGGAACATTGCTGCCGCCGACAAGGCCATCACCGAGGCGATCCAGCTACGCGATGACAGCTCGGACTATTACCTTTTGCAAGGTCTCATCAATCTGCAGGCTCAGCGCGTGGTCCAGGCCTATAATGCGTTCGACAGGGCGCTCGACCTCGATCGGACGAACCGTCAGGCGCTCGCTTATGTCGCTAACATTGGCGTTCAGGTCGGTCGTATCAAGCAAGCGGAGGAGGCTGCGGATCGCCTTCTCATCCTTGACGGAGAGTCGCTGCCGGCCATGCAGGTCAAGGGCATGATCGCCCTTTCGCGCGGGCGGCTTGAGGAGGCAAATGCCCTTGCCGAGCGTATTCTCGCGCGTAATCCGGGTGATGAGGCAGGCACGATTTTGCGAGCGCGTTCGCTCGCCATAAACGGCCAGCCGGATGAGGCGATCAAGCTGATCGATCAAAGTATTGTTGCGAACGGTAAGACGCCCGCGATGATGACCAACAAACTCAACATCTATCGCAGGTTGGGCCGCGCTCCGGAGATGCTGGCGCTCTACGATGAAATTGTGCCGCTCTCAGGGGCGAATCTCCAGTATCAGCTGGAACAGATCAACCTTCTCTATAAGACCGGCGATATGGACAAGGCCCGGAAGAGCGCAGTCGCGCTGCTTAAGGAGGGCTCTTCGAATGTACAGGATTATGCGACGCTAAGGCGCATATGGGGGCAGTTCGACAGTCACCCTATTCCCGCCGCCGCTGCCGCCGAGGTTGCAAACAGCAAGGATCCTCAGGCGATCGTCAACGCGGTGCGCTATCTCATTCTTTCGGGCGATGCGGACGTTGCCGGGCGCATACTCGATGCCGTTCCGCCCAATTACGCCAGATTCGTCACTTCCCTCCGAGCCCGGCTGCTTATGATCGCCGGTCGCAAGGCCGAGGCGCGTGCTGCGGTAGACAAGATCCTTAAAACTGACGCAAATGATGTCGATGCCCTGATTCTCCTCGGGCAGCTTCATTTCGCGGATGGCGAGATCAACTTGGCTCTGAACGATGTGCAGAAGGCGCAAGCCGCCGACCCTTTCAATCCTGAGCCTTATATTGTCCTTGCCGGTATCTCTGAACTGCGCGGCGAAACCTGGCGCGCCCTGCAAATATTAGGTGAAGCGTCCCGCCGCCTGCCTCAGGATTATTTCATTCTGGACCGACATTTGGCGCTGCTTCGGGCGGAGCGCGCTTATGGCCGCGCCGTGTCGGTGGCCACGGCCTTTGCGCGCGCGCAACCTTCCGCCCAAAAAGCTTGGGATATTCTGGCCCGGCAATGTGCGCAGGCTTCCGATACGATGTGCGCCGCGATCGTTGATCAGGAGGGCAAAGGTGCCAGTACCGCTTATCTGCTTGACGACATCCCAGGAACGCCGGTCAACCGTGGCCTCTTCGGGCGGCTCTGAGGACGTGAGGGAAATCGCATGACTATTCGCACAGCACCCCGGAAGCGGTCGCAAAACCGCTATGTGCGCTTCACCTCCAATGTTCTGAGGTCGGCCGGCATCGTCAACGACGCAGTGTGCTTCTTCTTCGCGTTCGTCCTCGCCCGGTTCGCCTTCGAAAGTTACTACGGCTATTATTACGAGTACCGCTTGCACGAGACCGCGGCGATCGTACTGGCCATCAATTTCTTCCTCATTCGTATTTCGCGCGATGCCTATTCCGCTTTTCGCGGGCAGGGCGATGATCTGGGAAGGGGGACGTTTATCGACTTTCTGGTCGCGGCTTTCCTGACCGGTTTCGTGGTGCTCCAGTTTGGCCGGAGCGGCGATTTCTCGGGGCGCTTCGCCCTCTGCTTCCTTATCTCTAGTATCGCCCTGCTTGTCTTCAGCCGCCTCCTGTTTCGCAGGATCATCTGGCAGTTGATGATTCGCGGCTTCATTGGGCAGCGAGTTGCCATTTATGGCGCGGACCGCGATATCACGACGCGGGTGCTTGAGTTGCTTGAGATCGAGCGCCTGCCGCACATCAAGATCATCGGTTTCGCGGATGACCGGCGCACGCGCGTGGAAACCGGCATGATCAACGGCGTACCATTTCTCGGCGGTTTCGAGGATCTGCTCGGCCTTGCCCGGACGGGCATGCTGGATCAGCTGATTGTCGCTTTGCCGCTCGTCCAGCAAGATCGGCTCAACATGATCGTGGAACAGCTTTCCGCGGGTGCAATCGACGTGTGCATCCTGCCGCGCGAATTTCTGGTGCTGCGCGATCGTTACCGGGTGAATTATCTCGGATCTCTCCCCGTCCTCAATGTCTGGCAGCAGCCCGTCCGGGATCTCGACGGCGTGTTGAAGGAGATTCAGGATCGGACAGTGGCGTTCATCGCGCTCGTGCTGCTTCTTCCCCTGCTCGTCGTTACAGCCATTGCTATCAAGCTGGAGAGCAAGGGGCCGATTCTGTTCCGCCAGCGTCGCGTAGGCTTCAACAATCTGGAGATCGACGTGCTCAAGTTCCGGTCGATGTATGTCGATCGGCAGGACATCACTGGCGGTCAACGCACCACCAAGAATGATCCGCGCGTGACGAGAGTGGGACGGATCATCCGGCGGACAAGTATCGACGAACTCCCGCAGTTGTGGAATGTGCTGCGCGGCGAAATGTCGATCGTTGGGCCGCGCCCCCACACGAATGCAATGATGGTGGGCGACGCTTATTATCATGAGGCCGTGCGAGGCTACGCGGCGCGGCATCGCGTAAAACCTGGCATTACCGGGCTTGCGCAGGTGCGCGGCTTACGCGGAGAAATTGATACAATCGAACGCGCGCGGAAACGGGTTGAATACGATACCTATTATATTGAGAACTGGTCTCCGCTATTTGACCTGAGAATCATCGCCGAGACCTTGATCAAATTGATCTGGGATCGCCATGCTTACTAGGACTCACTGGATGCTTGCAGCTCCCCGCGCGCACTTCGCCGGAATTGAGTTTGACCTCTGCACGGAGGATCAGCTTGTTGGGGACCTGGCAAGGCGGGACGACGGCGGACGCTTCCGTTATATCGTGACTCCTAATACGGATCACATCGTCAATCTCTGGCCACGGCGCGATGGCCAGTACACCGAAGCCTTTCGACGCGCCTATGCTGCGGCCGATCGCCGGGTGTGTGATAGCCGTATCGTGAAACTCCTTGCCCAGATGCGAGGGGTGGATCTCACGCTGATTCCGGGAAGTGACCTGACGGCTCGCCTGTTTCGGGACGTTCTCACCACCGGTGACAAAGTCCTTATTGTGGGTGGCGATGAGACAATGCTTCGCGATCTTCAGCAGCGCTTCCCCGGGCCGCTTTATGTCCAGCATATTCCCCCCATGGGGCTTCTGCGAAAGCCCGAGGCGGTTCAGGACATCATCGCGTTTATGGCGACCGAGCGCGCGGACTTCGTTCTACTGGCAATCGGCGCACCCCAGAGCGAGCTGGTCGCGCAGAAGGCGGCACAGGAGCCTGGGATGCGCGGCGTGGGTCTCTGCATTGGCGCTTCCATCGAGTTTCTGCTGGGGCGTAAGGCGCGCGCGCCGATCTGGATGCGCCGCATGGGCCTTGAATGGCTGCATCGGCTGCTCAGCGAGCCGCGCCGCCTCTGGAAGCGTTACCTTGTGCACGGTCCCCGTATCTTCTGGATCGCGCTCAAGGATCGCTCGCTCGATGACGGCGTCTGAGAAGCCCGCGGTTTCAGCGACCGAACCGGACTGGAGCCGCGAGAGCCGCAAAGAAGAGGGGGCACACGTGAACCCTAGGCAGATTAGGCGCATCACTGCGGTCACCGTGAACTTTCGAACCCCCGAACTTGCGTGCGAGTGCGCGCGTGCGCTGGCGGCGCAGCGTAACGATAATTTCTATGTCGACATGGTCCTCGTGGATAATGGTTCTGGCGACGGATCGGCTGAGAAGCTGCCGGTTCTGTTGGCGGATCTCATTGATGAAGGCTTCGTGACGTTCGTTCCGTTGGACATAAACGGCGGTTTCGGCTGGGCGAATAATGAAGCAATCCTACGCGCCTGCGCGAGCGAGACGCCGCCAGATGCGATTTTCCTGCTCAATCCCGATTGCGTGGTAGAACCGGGCGCGCTGCAGACCCTTGTCGACGAACTGGAGGCTTACCCGCTCTGCGCCGTTGCCGGCAGTCAACTCGTGAACCCGGACGGTAGTCTTACCGGTTCGGCCTTTCACTTCCCCGGTGTGGCCAATGAATTCGTCCGTGGGTTGGGCCTTGCGTCGGTGGGCCGCCTTTTGCACGTGAAGCCGGTGTTGGTGCCTTATGGGGAAAGGGGTGAGGTCGGTTGGGTGACCGGCGCGTCTTGCCTCATCCGCACTGCGGCGCTTCGGGACGTCGGTCTCTTCGATACCGGCTTTTTCCTCTATTTCGAAGAAGTGGAACTGATGTATCGTATGCGCGGCGCCGGCTGGATACTCCGGCACGTCCCGCAAAGCCGGGTCTCCCATATTGGCGGCGCGTCGACCGGCCTAAAGGAAGGCAAGTCAAGAGTGGAACGCGCGATGCCGTCCTACTGGTACGAAAGTCGTCGGCGGTTCTTCGCGCTGACCCGCGGATCTGATTACGCAACATGTGCAAACATTGCGTGGCTAGCTGGCGTGCGTCTCGGGCGCGTGCTGAAGCCCATTGTGCCGGGTGATCGCATCAGACCGACACAGGCAGACGAGCAGAGGCTCCGGGAAAGCGGCATTAAGGTACGACCGGTGCACAGCGAGGCTGCAGTTACGCGCATTGGTGATACACTCGGGGTTCCACCGTTCTGGATGCGGAAGGCTGACTGAGGGCCATGATAGAAGATGACGTCGGTTGTGATCGGTCGGAACGAGGGCAGCGCTTCGTTGCATGTCTCGCATCGATGCCTGCGGGCGTGCCCGTGATCCATGTCGACTCCGGCTCGACAGATGGCAACGTTGAGCGGGCGAGGGCCGCAGGCGTCACCGTTGTGGAGTTGCCAACGTTGACAGGATTCACGGCAGCTCGGGCTCGCAATGCCGGCTGGCGAACTTTGCTCAGTCAATGGCCAGACTTGCGCTATGTCCAGTTCATTGACGGCGGTTGTATCCTCGAGCCGGACTGGATCGCCGCGGGCGTGAACGCGCTTGAAAACCAACCGAACCTCGCGGTTGCTTTTGGTCGCCTGACAGAGCCTCATCCTGAAGCCCGCCTGTATAATGCTCAGTGTGACCGCGAGTGGAACGTCCTCGTTGGCGAGGTTTGCGCTTGTGGTGGTACCGCGGATATCCATCAAATTGGCGCCTGGTGAAAACTTATGATGCGAAGTGGGCATGCCTATGCTGAGCATCTCCCAAGTGGCGAAGAAAAGTTCGCAGCGCACTAATGTGGGCACTGGCTATTCCACTATTCGCACTTCTTGGCCTGACTGAGACAGTTTTTGTCGCCCCTGTCTTTCTCCTCCCGACGCTTGGTTTATTAGCTCTCTATCCGCTTCAAATTTTTCGCCTCGCCCGTCGCGACCTTGCAAACGTTGAATCACCGTCCTTCGCTTGGGGTAATGCAATGCTTCTCGTTCTAGCCAGGTTAGCAATGCTGGCCGGAATGTTGGGTTTCTGGCTTGGCCATATATCTGTCCGGTCTAGAGAACTTATCGAGTATAAGTGTTGATGGCCTTTACTCATCGCCGCATATCGTTCACTCAGCTTATAGTTATCCTCAAGAAGGAATATCGCACGCATGAGGATGACGGGATCCACACAGCCAGCTTGCACTGCTTAGGGGTCTGGCGAATGGGCATTTGTTTCATGGGCGCGCGCGCCCTGCCTAGTCTCGTTTATCGCGTCGCTCTGAGGCACTGCCACAATATTGATGACATGAAGTTGGCCTGCAATGTCGCGCTCGGACGCCGAGCGTCTCTGCTAGGTGCTGCGCGTATTGGGGACGGTGCGGCGATCGGCCCGGATGTCGGTATTTTGATCGAGAGTCTCGGCACTTTCGCCATATGCGTGCCAGCCAGGATCGTTGCCGAGAAGCCTGGCTTTGTAGCGACAACTCAGCGCTAGGGGGGGGGCGTTCATCATGCCAAACATGATTGCTTATGGCGCGCTTATCGCCTGGCCCATCGTGACCATCATTCT
>PJTZ01000283.1_pt1 | contig 14552 bp, 13 predicted proteins | sample 1512131 | NCBI WGS metagenome assembly PJTZ01 (sample SAMN08177679, study PRJNA422409) | Soil metagenome, whole genome shotgun sequencing project. | reverse complement strand
GCTTGGCGCCGATCTGCTCTTCAACATAGGCCTGCGCGAGCTGAATGGGCTGGCCGAGGCGCTCTAGCTCAGTGCGGGCGTCGGCCTGCGCCTTCTGGAAGGCCTCGTACTGAGTCTGGATGGCCGGAGTGGGCTGATTGTTGGCCGCCTGCAACGCACTCTGGAGGGCGGTCTGCTTCGTCTGCAGATCCGTCTGAAGAGCAGTGTTGCGCGCGTTGAACTGGTCGATCTGCGCCTTGTAGGTTGTCTGCATCTGCGTGCGCGCAGTGGCGTAGGCGTTCGATTCGTATACCGCCTGCTCCACATTGGCTACGGCAATGCCCTGGCGAGACTGGGCCAGCGCAGGGGCCGTTCCGGCAAGGGCGAGCGATGCAGCAGCCAGCGCTGCCGCTTTGAAGGTCATCGTCATCAGAATTGTGTCCCTACATTGAATGTCACAAGTTTGGTGTCATCGCCCTCCTCGGAGAGGAGAGCCTTTGCAATGTCGATGCGGAACGGGCCGAAGGGCGAGTTCCAGTTCACGCCAAAGCCCACGGAAACGCGGGGCTTCGGGGTATTACCGTAGAAGAACTCCTTGAATGAACCGACATTATTGCCAATCAGCGTCGATCCGGTCGGACAGCTCGCTCCGTTCGGTATCGAAGTGACAGGGCCAGAGTTGGCAGCCTGGCACTGGCGGAGACCATTTGCATCGTAGATCGGTATGATCGAGCCATTAGGTAGATCGATCAGCCCGCCATTGGCGTAAGTGGGTGAGCGAACACCGAAGACCGCGCCGACGTCGGCGAAGATAGACGGACGAAGGCCCATGTCCCGCGCGCCGGAACCCAACGGAATCTCAAGCTCCGCACGACCGCGATAATAAGCGCGGCCACCAATGGCGTCATCCTGCCAGGTGCGCCGGTCCTCGCTGAAACCCGTCGGATTGCCGTTCGCATCGAAAAGATACTGTTTGCGAACCACGCGCGGCCCGATGCCGCGAATATCAAATCCGCGCATCTGGGGATCACCCAAGAAGAAACGATCGACGAGACGGACTGGGTCGGCACTAGGGCTGCGGCCCTTCTGGAAGCTGTGGATATATCCACCCTCTCCCTGCAGTGAGAACACAAAGCCACTGCCAAGCGGGAAGAACTTACTCGCATTGGCCACGGTGCGTATGTAGCGGACATTTCCGCCTAGGCCGGCAAAATCCTGGCTAAGCGTGAAGCTGTGGCCGCGTGTCGGCCGGATTCGGTTGTCGCGTGTATCGTAGATTAGCGAATAGCCAATCGATGATGTTGTCCGCCGCCCGATCGAATCGCACAGATAGCGGCCGGCGAGCAGCGGTTCACACTCCAGCACCCCGGGCGTCGCACGATCCGAGAAATAGGATCGCGGATCCAGAGTCACATTGTCGAACGACAGACCGTAGCGCAGAGCCAGCGAGACATACTCCGTGAGAGGCACGCCAGCGCGCAGCTGGAACCCATTCGTTACCTGGCTATAGGTCGTATTGCGGGTATTACTGTTCAGATAGTTGAAGCTGTTGAGGTCGCGACGGAAGATGTCGCCACCCAAAGCGATGTTCTTGTCGAGGAAATAGGGCTCCGTGAAGCCAACTTCGATCGATTTGGAATAGCTCGAATAGTTGACGCTGGTACGCAACTCCTGCCCCATGCCACGGAAATTGCGCTGGGTGATCGATGCCGCGAGAATAAAGCGCTCAAGACTCGAGAAACCGGCGGAAAGCTGCAACTCGCCGGTCGAACGCTCTTCAACGTTCGTCTCCAGCACGATGCGGTCGGGCGCGGAACCCGGCTTCTGCTCTACTTCGAGCTTCTCCTGGAAGAACCCCAGAGAATTGATGCGGTCCTGCGAACGCCGGACGAGGAAGCTGTTGAACGCGTCGCCTTCCTGAAGCCGGAACTCGCGGCGTACAACCTTGTCCTGCGTCAGCGTGTTGCCGTTGATGTCGATGCGCTCGACATACACGCGCGGCGCATTGGCAATGCGGAAGGTGATCGACATGGTCAGATCATCCTTGCTACGGTCAAACTCCGGGTTGATATCCGAGAAGGCGTAGCCGAACAGACCGGCGGTCTGATTGAGCTGATCGACCGTATCTTCGACGAGCTTGGCATTATACCAGTCGCCCTTTTTCATGCGGAGCGAGTTGGTAAGCGTGGTCGAGGACAGTTCGCGAATGTCGCTCTCGACTTTCACGTCGCCAAATTTGTAGCGATCCCCCTCTTCCACCACATAAGTAATGATGAAATCCTGCTTGTTGGGCGTCAGCTCCGCCACGGCCGAAACGACGCGGAAGTCAGCATAACCTTCAGTCAGATAAAACTGGCGCAGCTTCTGCTGATCATAGGCAAGGCGATCGGGATCGTAGGTCGTGCCTGAGGAGAACAGGCGGAAGAACCGGGCCTGCTTGGTCACCATTTCGTTGCGCAGGTCGCCATCGGAGAATTTCTCGTTCCCGATTATGTTGATCTGGCGGACCTTGGACTTGGCGCCTTCAGAAATCTCATAAACGATATCGACGCGATTCTGGTCGAGCTTCACCAATTTGGGATCGACGACCGCAGCAAAGCGGCCCTGCCTCCGATACAGTTCGATGATACGCGCAACGTCCGCCCGCACTTTCGACCGGGTATAGATCTGACGCGGCGCCATCTTGATTTCGGGCAGAATCTTCTCGTCCTTGAGGCGCTTATTGCCTTCAAGAACGATGCGGTTGATCACCGGGTTTTCGACAACGGTGACGGTGAGCGCGCCGTTATCATCGCGAATCTGCACATCCGAGAAAAGCTCGCTGGCGTAGAGATCCTTGAGCGCGGCATCGAGAGATTCCCGCGTATAAGGCTGGCCAATGCGCAACTTGGTGTAAGACAGGACCGTATCGGGTTCAAGGCGCTGAGAGCCCGTAACGTTAATCGACTTGATGGGAGCCTGTTGTGAAATATCAGGCAGCGTCAGAGCCTGTCCACTCGTCCCCGTGGCAGGAGTTGCCGGCGATGCGGCACGCCCGCCGCTCTGCGACTGAGCTCGCGCGGGCATGGCGATTGTGCCGGCGAGAATCGTGCAGCCAAGCAGCATGGGCAGGAGACGGGCCGAGCCAATCATCATCCTCGTCTCGTTCACTCCTGAAGTCCTTAGCTGACAATGATAGAAAAAGTCGGGCGGCCCGCAGCCCTTGGGCAGCACTCCCTGCCTCAAGAGCCCTAGCCAATCAAGCGGGAGAGACCTCGCCAGAGGCCGAATGACGATAAATCGTTGATCGTAACCAGCGCCATGAGCCCAAGAAGCAGTGCCAGACCCGACCGCAGAGCGAACTCCTGGATGCGGGCGCTCACGGGTTTGCGCTGAATCGCCTCGATTCCGTAAAAGAGCAAATGACCCCCGTCGAGCATAGGGATTGGCAACAAATTGATGAATCCCAGATTAATCGAGATGAGAGCAATGAAAAATGCCAGATCCGCTGGCCCGCGGGCGGCCTGCTCACCCGAAAGCTGAGCCATTTTTAAAGGGCCGCCCAGCTCGGACACAGGACGACGGCCCGTGATGATCTGCACCAGCCCATCAGCCATCATCCCGACGAGCGTGCCCGTCTGCCTGAGAGCAATAACCGGTGCCTCCAGAAGCGAAACGTCCCTGGCGATGGGCTCCCCGGAACGCACGCCGATCTGGCCGATGCGATACTCGGTGCCGAAACGGTCCTTCTCGACCCGGACGCCAACCATGAGGGGCACCTGCTCGACAGAACCGTTGCGACGCACATCCAGCGTCACCGCTTGCCCGGGATATGGGACAACCGCGCGGCTTAACTGTTCGAAGCGCTCTATCGGCGCTCCGTCCACCGCTACAATCGTATCGCCCGGTTTTATGCCAGCCGCCGCTGCCGCGCTGTCGGGAAGAACCGCACTGATGCGCGCCGGTGTGATATTCTCGCCATAGGCGACCGCAAAGCCGGCGAGAATAGCGGCAGCGAATAGAAGATTGATCAGCGGTCCAGCCAAGACGATCAGAGCCCTCTGCCATAGCGGCTTGGCCTGAAAGGTTCGCTCGCGCTGTGCTGCCGGCATTTCCATCCAGCGAGGATCGGCGGCACTCGCCGGGTTCATGTCTCCAGCAAACTTCACATAGCCACCGAGAAGAAAAGCGCCGACGCGCCAACGCGTGCCGCGCCGATCAGTCCAGTGCGCCAGCTCGGGACCGAAACCAATGGAGAAGGCATCAGCCTGTACGCCAAACCATCGTCCCACCAAATAATGGCCCATTTCATGGACGAAAACCAACGGGCCGATCACCAGAATGAAAGCCAGTATGGTCATCAGAAATCCCGGATTTTCAGTCAAACGGCCATTTCCTCTGCCACTCGGACCGCATCCTGTCGCGCAGTCTCATCAATCGCCCAGACATCTTCAATCGCATGCGGCGCATCACAAGTTGCCTGAGCAAGCACTTCCTCCACAATCGTGGCGATTTCAAGGAAGCCGACTTTCCCTGCCAGGAAAGCCGCCACTGCGATCTCGTTCGCGGCATTGAGCACTATGGGTGCGGCGCCGCCCGCTTCCACTGCCGCGCGAGCCAGCCGCAAAGCAGGAAAGCGCTCCATATCCGGGAGTTCGAAATCAAGCCGTCCGATCTCGCCAAGATCGAGAGGACGGCATGGCGTTTCCATCCGCTCCGGCCAGGCCAGCGCGCTCGCCACGGGAATGCGCATATCAGGGCTGCCAAGCTGGGCGATGGTAGAGCGATCCTGGAACTCGACCATGGAGTGGATAACGGACTGGGGATGGACCAGAATATGAAGCCGCTCCAGCCCTACCGGAAAGAGGTGATAAGCTTCAATCAGCTCGAGCCCCTTGTTCATCATCGTCGCACTATCCACGCTGATCTTGGCACCCATTGACCAGTTGGGATGCCGCACAGCCTGAGCCGGCGTGACAAGACGCATGTCCTCAAGAGAGAATGTGCGAAAAGGCCCGCCGCTGGCTGTAAGGGTAATGCGTGAGACGTCCTTAATCCTGCCGCTGGCAAGGCACTGAAAGATAGCGTTATGCTCGCTATCGACTGGCAAAAGGGTCGCGCCACTGCGAGCAACCGCATCCATCATCAGAGAGCCGGCAGAGACGAGCGACTCCTTATTCGCGAGGGCAACGGTACGGCCCTGCCGTATCGCCGAGAGCGTTGGCGCAAGGCCCGCGCACCCGACGATTGCGGACATCGTCCAGTCTGCCCCCAGCGCCGCGCCCGCCGTTAGGGCCTCTTTGCCAGCTGCAGCCTCGACACCGCTGCCGGCAAGGGCCTCTTTGATGGCGCCATAGCAGCTTTCGTCCGTGACGATGGCGAGCTTCGCCTGATGGGAGATGGCTGCGCGTGCCAGCGCCTCCACATTGTTATGCGCGGTAAGCGCCAGAACCTCGTAACGGTCGGGATTGCGGCCGATGAGATCCAGCGTGGACTGGCCTACGGATCCGGTGGCCCCCAATATGGTGACAGTGCGGCGAGTCATAGCCACCCTGCCCCGTTCAGGAATCCGGCCAAAATAGCCGCCGCCATCAATCCGTCGACGCGATCAAGCAGACCGCCATGCCCCGGGATGAGAGCCCCCGAGTCCTTGACGCCGGCCCGCCGCTTGAGCCAGCTCTCGAGAAAATCGCCTGCCTGCGCGACGATAGCGAGGACTGCCGCAAGAACAATTGCCCAGGCAACCGACAGCAGCGGCACGTACATGGGCTGCACATGATAGGATTTACCGGAATTGGGCCAGAAAATCGCTATCAACCACAGCGCACCAACCAATATAATAGCTGTGCCCAAAATTCCGCCGCCAAGACCGGCCCAAGTCTTGGAAGGGCTGATCTCAGGGGCGATTTTCGGTCCGCCAATGGCCCTGCCGGCGAAGTAAGCCCCTGAATCCACGCCGATAACGCCCAAGACAAGAATGACGCGCGTGACCGGCGGAAGGACCACCAACGCAATGCAGGCAAGGGCGATATAAAGAATTCCGCATATCCCCCATAAAATACGCTGACTGTGGGAGCGGGTGATGCGCCGTACCATGCCCCAATATTCGCCAACGAGGATCAGACCAAGAGCGCCCACGAACAGGCTGAACACCCAGCCCCCAATCCACAGGACACCCCCCGCGATCGCGATCATCACGCCAGCCGAGATCAGCCGAAGCCGCAATTCTGATGTCATGGGCAAGAGTGCAGCATGGTCAAAGACCGCCGTAGCGGCGTTCGCGACGTGCGAAAACCTCTACGGCGTCCCTCAACGCATCTGCTCCGAAATCGGGCCAGAGCGTCGGGGTGAAGTAGAGCTCCGCATAGGCCGCCTGCCAGAGCAGAAAATTGGACAGGCGCTGCTCGCCAGATGTCCTAATCAGGAGATCAAGCGGGGGCAGATCGGCCGTATCGAGACCTGCGGCAATATCTTCCGGCTGGATAGCCGAAGGATCAATCTCGCCAGCGACAGCCTTGATCGCGAGACATCGAGCGGCGCGCGTCAGTTCATCCTGCGCGCCATAATTGAGTGCGACCGCCAGCGTGGAGCCGGTGTTGCCTGCCGTCCGTTCCAGCGCCTCTTCGATCAGCTTTACAGCTTCGCTCTCGAAGGCTTTGTAATCTCCAATAATTCTTAGACGCACATTGTTTGCGTGGAACTCATCCATGTCCGCCCGGATGAAATGCTTCATCAGCCCTGTGAGATCGCTGATCTCCTGTTCGGGTCGCCGCCAATTCTCCGAAGAGAACGCGTAAAGGGTAAGGCACGCAATGCCCATTTCCCTAGCCGCACGCGAGACGGTGCGCACAGCTTCGACCCCGGCGCGATGACCGGCAATTCTGGGGAGGCCACGCGATTTCGCCCAGCGACCGTTGCCATCCATGATGATCGCAACGTGTCGCGGCAGATCGCCTCCGCCGCCCTCAAACGGGGCGACGTTGTCGGCCGCCTCGACCGCCCTGCCCTTGGCGCGCCCGAAAATCACGGCTCGACGCGCTCCTTCGCGCGCATAGGACCGCTCTTACTGGCCAAGGATCTCTTTCTCCTTGGCCGCGGCTGCGGCGTCGATATCCGCAACGGTCGCATCGGTGAGCTTCTGAACCTCGACCTCGAAGCGCTTGCGCTCGTCCTCGCTGATTTCGCCCTTCTTCTCGTCGGTCTTGAGATTGTCCATCCCGTCACGGCGAACATTGCGCGCCGCAACCCGCGCCTTCTCCGCATACTGGCTGGCAAGCTTGGCCAGGTCCTTGCGGCGCTCCTCGGTAAGATCGGGAATGGGCAAGCGCAGGTTCTGGCCGTCCATGATCGGATTGAGTCCCAGACCGGCCGATCGGATCGCCTTGTCCACAGGGCCGACATTGCTCTTATCCCAGACCTGCACTGAGAGCATCCGCGGCTCGGGCGCAGAAACCGTCGCCACCTGATTAAGCGGCATATGCGCGCCATAGACCTCGACAGTCACCGGATCGAGCAGCGAAGCGTTCGCCCTGCCCGTACGCAGACCGGACAAATCGCCTTTCAGCGCTTCGACGGCTCCCGCCATCCGGCGCTCAAGATCTGCCTTGTTATACTGGGGCATGCTGCGCTCCTTTTTGTAGTAGGCGAAGGTTCAGGCAGTCTCGGCCACGGTGGTGGAGATGCCGTCTCCGGCCAGCACCTTGGCAAGATTACCCTGCTCGCGAATATTGAAAACGATGATGGGAATCGCGTTCTCGCGGCAAAGAGCCACGGCGCTCGCATCCATCACCTTGAGATTGTCGTTGAGGACCTGATCGTAAGTCACCCGGTCATAACGCTTCGCGTCGGGGTTTTTCTTGGGGTCCGCATCATAGATGCCGTCCACCGAGGTGCCCTTATAGAGCGCGTCGCACTTCATCTCCGCCGCGCGCAACGCAGCACCGCTGTCGGTCGTGAAGTAGGGAGCGCCCACACCAGCGGCGAAAATCACCACCCGGCCCTTTTCGATATGACGGACGGCGCGGCGGCGGATAACAGGCTCGCAAACCTTGTCCATCTCGATCGCTGACTGCACGCGGGTTTCGACGCCAAGTTGCTCCAGAGCATTCTGCATCGCCAGCGCGTTCATGACGGTCGCGAGCATGCCCATATAGTCAGCCTGAGCGCGGTCCATACCCTTTGCGGCCCCCGCCATGCCCCGAAAAATGTTTCCACCGCCGATAACCAGGCACAGCTCGTAGCCAGCGTCCTTCGCCGCCTTGACCTCAGTGGCGACGCGGGTGACCGTCTGCGGATCGATGCCGAATTGCCCCGACCCCATCAGCACTTCGCCGGAAAGCTTCAGAAGAATGCGCTTGGAAGGCTGAGCCGTCATTGTGCCTGTTGCACCTGTTGCCTGAAGAAAGGAACGGCGCGGACACTAGAGCGCCCGCGCCGTGAAGCCAAGCGCCGCGAGGCGCTCCTTGGCAGGAAAATCAGGCGCCGGCTGCTGCCGCTGCCACTTCTGCCGCAAAGTCGCTTTCTTCCTTCTCGATGCCTTCACCAAGCTGGAAGCGCACATAGTTCTTGAGAACGATCGTCGTACCCGCGTCCTTGGCGGCCTTGGCCACGACATCCGCAACCGGGGTCTTGTTGTCCATCACGAACAGCTGCGAAAGCAGCGCATTTTCCTTGGCGAACTTCGCAACCGCACCATCGACCATCTTGGCGACGATCTCTGCGGGCTTGCCGGACTCAGCTGCCTTTTCGGCCGCAACCTTACGCTCGCGATCGAGGATTTCGGGCGCAATGTCATCGGCCTTCAACGCGACGGGGAAAGCAGCTGCGATATGCATGGCAATCTGCTTGCCGAGCGGCTGGAGCACGTCCGCACCGGCCGGGCTCTCAAGGGCCACGAGGACGCCGATCTTGCCCAAGCCCGGTGCCGCAGCATTATGGACATAATCGACCACCAGACCCTGATCGACGGCAACCGTCGCCACGCGGCGCAGTGCCTGATTCTCGCCGATAGTAGCAACATTGGTAACCAATACGTCGCCGATGGTCGCGCCGGCGGGATGCGGGGCGGCTTTCAACTCTTCTGCGTCGGCAATCCCGCTTTCGAGCGCCACCTTGGCAGCCGTGCGCGCAAAATCCTGGAACTGCTCGTTCTTCGCGACGAAGTCCGTCTCGCTGTTCACTTCGACCGCAACGCCCTTGGTTCCGGAAACCGCGACAGCAACGAGGCCTTCTGCAGCCGTGCGGCTGGACTTTTTGGCGGCGGCGGCCAAGCCCTTGGCGCGGAGCCAGTCCACGGCAGCCTCTACATCGCCCGCAGTTTCAGCGAGCGCCTTTTTGCAGTCCATCATGCCGGCGCCCGAGCGCTCGCGCAAATCCTTGACAGCTGCTGCAGTAATTTCAGCCATGTTCCTTGGCTCCTGATAAGCTTGAAAATTGCGATCCGTTATGCGCGACCTATGACAGTTCCGCGTCGGATAGCGATCCGCTCCGGGCTGGCTGGCCCCACCATAATGAAGGCGCCAGCGCTAAAGCCCGGAACGATACCGTATCGGTCAGGCCTCGACGGCCTCTTCGACCGGCGGCTCAGCCAGCGCGCCGAGATCGACGCCGGCCGCTTCCTGCGCACCACGATTGCCCTTGGTCGAAGCCTGAGCCACCGCTTCGCAATAGAGACGGATGGCACGGCTGGCATCGTCATTAGCCGGAACCGGGAACGCGATGCCGCTCGGATCGACATTCGAATCGAGAATGGCAACGACCGGAATACCAAGCGTGTTGGCTTCCTTGATCGCGAGCTCTTCCTTGTTGGCATCGATCACGAACATCACGTCGGGAATGCCCGCCATGTCACGAATGCCGCCAAGCGAAAGCTCCAGCTTGTCGCGCTCGCGCGTCATCTGAAGGACTTCCTTCTTGGTGAAGCCGTGCGTGTCGCCCGAGAGCTTCTCTTCCAGCGTCTTGAGGCGCTTGATCGAGCCCGAGATAGTCTTCCAGTTGGTGAGCATACCGCCCAGCCAACGATGATTGACGAAATGCTGACCCGAACGACGCGCGGCTTCCGCGATCGGCTCCTGTGCCTGACGCTTGGTGCCGACGAACAGCACCTTGCCGCCTGACGCAACGCTCGCCGAAATAAAGTCAAGCGCGCGCGCGAAAAGCGGCACCGTCTGCGACAGGTCGAGAATGTGAATGCCGTTCCGCTCGCCGAAGATATACGGCTTCATGCGCGGGTTCCAGCGATGGGTCTGATGGCCGAAATGTGCGCCGGCCTCGATCAATTGGTTCAGGTTGACGACAGGTGCCGCCATAGTTTTGCTCCTTCCGGTTAAGCCTCTGGGACTCCGTGACCCGCACGAGCGGGCACCGGGATATATTGAGTCCCATGTGGGTTAGGCCGCGGCGCGTAGTTCAAATCCATAATGAGATCAACCCTTGACGAACAATCGCAAATGGAACAAATGAGGAACACGCAACAAAAAGGCGGACGAGACGTTAGTGAGATGTCGAATCCGCGCCGGGTTTGGAAAGGCTCATCATGGTCGCTACGCTGGCTTCGCTTCTGTTTCTGGGCACATTCGCGTTTTCGCTCGCGGTCATCCTGGGAATGACATCATCCCAATGGACCCAGATTCGCGCATCGCTGCGGAACATTGCGCCTCTCGGGCTTGAGGTTGTCGATGCAAGTCGACGGGGCCATCAAAGGGCCAGCGAAGCCGATACCCTCGTGAGCTTGTCCGCTCTCACGGTTCCTGTGCGCTGGTAGAAGACGCCTTACGCGTCACACGTGCATAGCTCATAACGCCAAACGGAATGAGCAGCGCATAAACGAGGGTGAGCGAAAGCAGGCTGATCCAGGGCGCCACCATCAACATGGCGGCAAAAAGACCCGCAGCGCCAATTGCGAACAGTCTCCACTCCGGGGGAAGACGGAGACGCTTCCAGCCCAGGGTTGGCACATTGGATACCATCAGAAACGACGTGACGATGAGCCACGGCGCAACGAGCTTCCAGTCCTTGAAGATCTCCATACCCGTGACGAACCAGGCATAGAGCGGCAAGAAGGCGAGCCCCGCCCCCGCCGGCGCCGGAACGCCGGTGAGGAAACCCGCTGCCTTCTTGGGCTGATCCAGCACATCGATATTGGCATTATAGCGCGCGAGGCGCAGCGCACAGGCGAGCGCATGAGCCAGCACGACAATCCAGCCGAAGCGCGGCATTTCCTGCAACGACCAGAGATAGAGGATGATCGCGGGAGAGACACCGAAAGCAATGACGTCTGAAAGAGAGTCCAGTTCGGCGCCGAACCGGCTCTCGCCATTCAGCATACGTGCGACGCGACCATCTATCCCGTCGAGCACACCCGCGAAGATAATCGCTGCAACCGCCCGCTCCCAGTCTCCCGAAATGCCGTAGCGGATGCCCGTAAGGCCAAAGCAGAGCGCCATCGCCGTGATCGCATTGGGCGCGACCTGCCTCAGGGTGATGCCTCTCCGCATTCCCAGCGGTATCGGACGACGCTTTCGCATTACTGCCTTACGCTTGTGGTGGCTGTTGCGTTCCCGATGCGCGCGAGCACCGTTTCGCCCGCCACGGTGTGGGTACCCAGCGTCACATCCGGCGCGGTCCCTGCGGGCAGATAAACATCAACACGACTGCCAAAGCGGATAAGGCCCACACGCTGGCCGGCCGCGATCATGTCTCCCCGCTTGACGAACGGGACGATACGGCGCGCGACAAGGCCCGCAATCTGCGTGAAGCCAATTCGTACGCCATCGGAACGCTCGACCAGAATGTGCTGCCGCTCATTGTCCTCACTCGCCTTGTCGAGATCGGCGTTGACGAACTTCCCGCTGATGTAAACGATGGCTTTGATTGTGCCGCCGATCGGCGTCCGGTTTATGTGGACGTCGAATACACTCATGAAGATTGAGACACGCGTCATAACGTCGTTGCCCAGGCCATCCGGCCCGGCCAGTTCCGGCGGAGGCGGAACTTGCTGAATGAGCGTTACCAGCCCATCCGCCGGAGCGATGATCGCGGCCTCGTCCTGCGGCACCGCGCGCACCGGATCGCGGAAGAATGCGAGCACCCAGATCGTCACGCCCACCATGAGCCAGGCAACTACCGACCAACCCAGCAGGGCGAAGATGCCAGTGATGCCCGCCGCTATCGCGCCAAACTTGCGTCCTTCGGGGTGAACGCTTGGAAACTGCCATCTCACTTCGGTCCGCGCTGACGGCGGAGGCCTGAGGTCTGAAGAATTGTCTATCATGGAGGCTGTGTAGGCTGCGCGGGGGAAACGCACAATCACCTTGCCCTGATATGGGGCCACATGCCGTGCGTGTGGTGGTTTTTGCGGCGCAGCAGTTGAACATCGGTCAGGCTTTGCCTAGAGCCAAGCGGTTTCCGGGCGCGCGCCCCGCGCCCCTTCTTAAAGAGGAAAGATCCGCGCGCTATGGCCAAGATCAAGGTTAAAAACCCGATCGTCGAGATCGATGGTGACGAAATGACCCGGATCATCTGGGAGTGGATCCGCGAGCGCCTGATCAAGCCCTACCTGGACATAGACCTGCACTATTATGATTTGGGCGTGGAGGAGCGAGACCGCACCAACGACCAGATCACCATCGATAGTGCCAAGGCCATCCAGAAATATGGGGTCGGCGTAAAATGCGCGACGATTACGCCGGATGAAGCGCGTGTCGAGGAATTTGGCCTCAAGGAAATGTGGAAATCGCCCAATGGCACGATCCGCAACATTCTGGGCGGCGTGGTTTTCCGTGAGCCGATCGTCATTTCCAACGTGCCGCGCCTCATCCCGGGCTGGACCAAACCGATCGTCGTCGGTCGCCACGCATTTGGCGACCAGTATCGCGCCACGGACTTCAAGGTGCCCAGCGCCGGCAAGCTCCGGCTCGTATGGGAAGGCGACAATGGCGAAAAGATCGATCGCGAGGTCTTCAACTTCCCGAGCTCGGGCGTGGCGCTGGCCATGTACAATCTCGACGAGTCTATTCGGGATTTCGCCCGCGCCTCGCTGAACTATGGCCTCAACCTAAAATGGCCGGTCTATCTCTCCACCAAGAACACCATTCTCAAGGCCTATGACGGGCGCTTCAAGGATTTGTTCCAGGAAGTTTTCGAGACAGAAGGCTTCAAGGAAAAGTTCGCGGAGGCAGGTATCGTCTACGAGCACCGGCTGATCGACGACATGGTAGCTTCCGCGCTCAAGTGGCACGGTGAGTTCGTCTGGGCATGCAAGAACTACGATGGCGACGTGCAGTCGGATCAGGTCGCGCAAGGCTTCGGTTCGCTCGGCCTGATGACGTCCGTGCTGATGTCCCCAGACGGAAAGACGGTCGAAGCCGAAGCCGCGCATGGCACGGTGACGCGTCACTATCGCCAGCATCAGCAGGGCAAGGCAACCTCGACTAACCCGATCGCTTCGATCTTCGCGTGGACTGGCGGCCTCAAGTTCCGTGGAAAGTTCGACGAGACCCCGGAAGTAACCAAGTTCGCCGAGACACTTGAACGAGTCTGCATCAAGACTGTCGAGGATGGGTTCATGACCAAGGATCTCGCGATCCTCATCGGACCTGATCAGGCCTGGATGACAACCGAACAGTTTTTCGAAAAGATCCGCGTCAACCTTGAAAGCGAGATGGCGAATTGGGCCTGAGGATTACTCAGCCAATCGACTAAACGAAAAAGCCGAACCGGTCGTCACCGCGTTCGGCTTTTTTCATCAGCATTGTCACGCGAACGTCCGTTGGCAGTTGGGCCTTAGGCAAACGATCAAGAAGTGATCATCTCCGGCACGATCGGCAGGCTGCGTACGCGCTTGCCAGTAGCAGCATAGATCGCGTTCGCGAGAGCCGGGATGACGGGCGGCAGAGCCGGCTCCCCCAAGCCAGTGGGCGGATAATCCGTCTTCACGAACTCCACGTGAATCGCGGGAGTCTCGGCAATCCGCTGAAGCGGATGAGTATCGAAGTTGCTCTGCTCGATAGCCCCGTTCACTTGCGTGATCTTCTGCCCGGCGAGCGCCTGCCCCAGACCTTCGATCACAGAACCCTGCACCTGATGAAGCGCGTTGATCGGATTGATGATCTGACTGCCAACGTCGCCTGCGACCCAGACGGCCTTAACCTGAGGGGTCCCGTCAACCACGGCAACTTCCAGCACCTCCGCGAAATAGCCCATATGGCTGAAGTAAAAGGCGAAGCCCTTGCCGCTACCCTTGGGCAAGGACTTGCGCCCCGTCCAATTGGCCATGGCACAGACCTTTTCGATTACGCCCTTCGCGCGAGTTGTCATGAACGGCGGCGCGTTGGCGCCGCGCGAAAGCTCTTGCGGTTCGGCAAACAACTCGAGCATCAGCGTCGGCAGATCTTTGTCCGCAGCCTCGGCAACCTCATCGAGAAATGCCTGCGTCACAAAGGCAAGCGCATTTGAGCCGGGTGCGCGCAACCATCCTGTCGGCAAATTGGTGGCAAGCACGCTCTGCTCCAGCAGAACATTGGGGATCAAACCGGCTGGCAGCTCGGTAGCCGGCATTTCTGCCGCCCGAAGCGGCCTTCCACCTTGACCGAACG
>PJTZ01000278.1_pt1 | contig 15053 bp, 8 predicted proteins | sample 1512131 | NCBI WGS metagenome assembly PJTZ01 (sample SAMN08177679, study PRJNA422409) | Soil metagenome, whole genome shotgun sequencing project. | reverse complement strand
CGCTGGCTTGTCGGTGCGGATGCGGTGAATGCGGGGAAAGCGCATGGCAAGGCCCGACTTGTGCCGCTTGCTCGCGTGGATGGAATCGAAGGCCACCTCCAGCACCAGCGTCTTCTCCACTTCCCGCACCGGGCCGAAGCGCTTTACCGTGTTTTGCCGCACAAACCGGTCCAGCTCTTTCAGTTCGGCATCGGTGAACCCCGAATAGGCTTTGCCAACCGGCAGCAGTTCGCCCGCATCCGTCCAGCAGCCGAAGGTGTAGTCCGAATAGAAGGAGGAGCGTTTGCCGCTGCCGCGCTGGGCATACATCATCACGCAGTCGGCCGTGAGTGGATCGCGCTTCCATTTGTACCACAGGCCAGTGCGCCGCCCCGGCGCATAGGTACTATCTCGCCGCTTGAGCATTACGCCCTCGATGGCCGCGTCTCGGGCACCGGCGCGAACTTCGGCCAGTGCGTCGAAGTCGGCGGCGCCGATGATCATCGAGAGATCGAACCGCGCGGGATCAAGCCGTGGCACCAGCGCCTCCAGCCGCGCGCGCCGTTCGGTCCAAGGGCGCTCACGAAGATCCTCGCTACCCTCGATCAGCAGATCGTAAAGGCGTACGAACACCGGATACTCCGCCTGCATCTTCTCGCTAACCAGTTTGCGCCCGAGGCGCTGCTGAAGCGCGTTGAAGCTGGCCGCCGCACCGCCATGCTCTGTCGCGCCCTGCGCTTCTCCGCGCACCAGCAGCTCGCCATCCAGTACAGCGTCGATGTCGATCGCCCCCGCGATTTCCGGAAAGGCGCCGGTGATGTCGTCCCCGCCCCGGCTGTAGAGCCGTACCGCGCCGCTTTGGCTGACGATCTGCACACGAATGCCGTCCCACTTCCACTCCGCCGCGTAATCGGCAAGGTCGACCACCGTGTCCTCCAGCGGATGAGCGAGCATGAAGGGCCTGAAATAGGGCACGCCCTCCGGATCCGGACGTGGCCCCTTCCCTTCCGCCCAAGCAAAGAGTGGCGCGTAAGGCGGAGTCAGCGCGTGCCAGACCTCCTCCACCGCATCCGCCTCCAGCCCGAACGCGAGCGCGAACCCGGTCTTGGCAAGGCGCGCGGAGATGCCCACGCGCATCCCACCTGTGGCAAGCTTCACAAGCGCATAGCGGCCATCCGCGTCGAGCCGATCCATGAATCCTGCAACCAGCGCGGGCGCATGGACGCGGCTGGTTGCGCGCAGCGCATCGACAACTTCCGAGAGGCCCGGCGGATCGGGCTGCTGGCCCGGTGGCTCCGGCCACATCAGCGCGATCGTCTCTGCGGTATCGCCGACATAGTCCCGGCTCAGCGCGAAGAGCACCGGGTCGCAACGTTCCGCGATCATGGCGCGCACCTGCGCGGGCTTGACCGCAGAAATATCCAGCGCGCCGGTCAAGGCGGCAAGCGCCCAGCCGCGATCCGGATCCGGCGCTTCACGCATATAGTCAGCGATGAGCGCCAGCTTGCCGTTTCGCGATCGCGTGTAAATGAGGCCATCGACCAGTTCGGCGAAGCGCTCCATTAATCGTCCTCATCCTCATAGCCGATCAAGGCGAGCGCGCGGGCGCGGCGCTGGTGCATGGCGCACCAGTGGAGCAGCGCATCCTCGCGACCATGGGTGATCCACGTCTCGGACGGATCGACTTCCTCGATCGTCCGGGTCAGCTCGTCCCAATCGGCATGATCGGAGATGACCAGAGGCAGTTCCACGTTGCGCTGGCGGGCGCGCTGACGAATGCGCATCCAGCCCGACGCCATGGCACTGATCGGATCGGGCAGGCGACGGCTCCAGCGATCGTTAAGCGCGGATGGCGGACACAGGATGATTGCGCCGCGCAACGCTTCCTTCGATGGAGCGTCCGAGACCAGACGCAGCTCTCCCAGCGGAACGCCAAGCTCCTCATAAAGCCGGCACATGCGCTCCAGCGCGCCGTGCAGCCAGATGGCATCATGATAGCCGGCGCGGCGGAGCTCCGCGATGACCCGCTGCGCCTTGCCCAGCGCATAGGCCCCGACGAGGACGCAGCGCTCGGGATTGGCCTCACGCGCTTCCAGCAGCCGGGCGATTTCCTCTCCGATCGGCGGATGCCGGAAAACGGGCAAGGCAAAGGTCGCTTCGGTCACGAAGATATCGCATGGTGTCACCACGAACGGTGGGCAGGTCGGATCGGGCCGGCGCTTATAGTCCCCGGACACAATCACTCGCTCGCCGGCGTGAGCGAGGAGAATCTGCGCGGAACCCAGCACATGGCCTGCGGGCGCAAAAGTGGCAGTGACACCGCCGCCCAGCGCGACCTCCTCGCCATAACCCACCACGCGCGCATGCTCCTCGGGCGCACCATATCGTAGCGCCATGATGGCAAGGGTCTCCGCTGTCGCCCACACATGGCCATGACCACCCCGCGCATGATCGGCATGGCCATGGGTAACGAGCGCGCGGGCGCGCGGCTCGGAGGGATCGATCCATATGTCGGCGGGTCGGACGTAAATGCCCGTCGGCTGCGGCTCGATCCAGTGGGCAGTTGCCATGACGGCAATATGGGTCGAGGCGTGGAATTGTTCCATAATTGGCCCAGCACGCGAAAATCGGCCGGTGCGGATTTATGAGGCTTGCGGCGCCTGCGGCGCTGTGGTCAATTTCGCTTCGCAGCATTTTCCCTGGGGGCATCATCTATGGCGACCGCGTTCAGCAGCTCTCAATCGAAGCTTACCCCTGAACGCTTGCTGGAAGTGCTGGTCCACCGGATCGGCAAGGATGAACATGCTGCACTGCCACACGACTGGCTGGCAGCGACCATCTATGCCTTGCGCGACGATATTATCGAGCGTTGGATGACCTCCTCGCGTCAGGCCGTCGCCGATGGATCAAAGCGCGTCTATTATCTTAGCCTCGAATTTCTGATCGGTCGCCTGCTACGCGATGCGCTCGCCAATCTGGGCGTCAATGAAGAGGTGAAGGCCTCTCTCGCCGAGCATGGCGTAGACCTCGACATGATTGAGGAAATCGAGCCGGACGCAGCGCTCGGCAATGGCGGTCTGGGACGGCTCGCGGCCTGCTTCATGGAAAGCTGCGCGAGTCTGGACATCCCCGCTTATGGCTACGGCATCCGCTATGTGAACGGCATGTTCCGCCAACGCATCGCGGACGGCTGGCAAGTCGAATATCCCGAAACCTGGCTCGCGCATGGCAACCCCTGGGAGTTCGAACGGCGGGAAAGCAGCTACCGCATCGGGTTCGGTGGAGAAGTGAACGGGGAAGCCGATGGTGCGGTGGAATGGAAGCCGGCCGAGATGCTGGTCGCAACCGCTGTCGACACGCCCGTCGTTGGCTGGCGCGGCAAGCGCGTCAACACCCTGCGGCTCTGGACGGCACGCGCCGTGGACCCGATCCGCCTTGATGCGTTCAACGCAGGGGACCATGCCGGCGCGCTCGCCGAACAGGTCCGCGCCGAGAGCCTCGTGCGCGTGCTCTACCCCGCCGACTCGACCCCCGCGGGACAGGAACTGCGCCTGCGGCAGGAGTATTTCTTCTCCTCCGCGTCCATCCAAGACATCGTCCGCCGCCATGTCCAGTATTTCAAGGACATACGCACCCTGCCGGACAAGGTCGCGATCCAGCTCAATGACACGCATCCTGCCGTGTCGGTTGCGGAGCTCATGCGCGTCCTGATGGACGGACATGGCCTCGACCTGGAAGAAGCGTGGGACATTACCCGGCGCACGGTCGCCTACACCAATCACACGCTGCTGCCGGAGGCGCTGGAAAGCTGGCCGCTGCCTCTGTTCGAGCGCCTGCTGCCTCGCCACATGCAAATCATCTACGCGATCAACGCCATGGTGCTGCGTGAGGCGAGGACAAAGAATCTGGGTGATGGCGCCATCGCGGCCATCTCCATCATCGAGGAGAGCGGCGAGCGGCGCGTGCGTATGGCGAACCTGGCGTTCACCGGAGCGCATAGCGTCAACGGCGTCGCCGCGCTTCATACGGAGCTGATGAAGCAGACGGTCTTCGCAGACCTGCATGCGATGTTCCCTGACCGGATCAACAACAAGACCAATGGCGTGACGCCCCGCCGCTGGCTCTTCGAATGCAATCCCGGTCTCACAGCGCTTATCCGGGAGTCGATCGGCGACGGCTTCATGGACGATACCGGGAAGCTGGCCGACCTCAATGCGCTGGCGGACGATGTGGCGTTCGGCGAGCGCATCGCTGCCGTGAAGCGCGCAAACAAGGCGGCGCTCTCCGACTATCTGCGCCATCACATGAATGTGCGGCTGAATCCGGACGCGCTCTTCGACGTGCAGATCAAGCGCATCCACGAATATAAGCGGCAGCTGCTGAACCTCGTCGAGACCGTGGCGCTCTATGACCAGATCCGCAGCCACCCGGAACGCGACTGGACACCGCGCGTTAAAATCTTCGGCGGGAAGGCGGCGCCCAGCTACCATAATGCCAAGCTCATCATCAAACTGGCGAACGACATCGCCCGCCGGGTCAATAGCGACCCCTCCGTCGGCGGGCTGCTCAAGGTGGTGTTCGTGCCGAACTACAACGTGACCCTGGCCGAGAAGATCATGCCGGCAGCGGACCTTTCCGAACAGATCTCCACTGCGGGGATGGAAGCCTCCGGCACCGGCAATATGAAGTTCGCGCTCAATGGCGCGCTCACCATCGGCACGCTGGATGGCGCCAATATCGAGATCAAGGATCATGTCGGCGATGACAATATCGTGATCTTTGGCCTCACTGCCGACGAGGTCGCGCAGCGGCGGGCCAATGGTTATGTGCCGCGCGAAATCATCGAGGAGTCGCGCGAACTGCAACAAGCCGTCAACGCTATCGCCTCGGGTGTCTTCTCACCGGACGATCCGAACCGCTACAAGGACCTGATGGCCGGTCTCTATGACCATGACTGGTTCATGGTCGCCGCCGATTTCGACAGTTACACGGCCGCGCAGCGCTCGGTCGATGCGCGCTGGCAGGACCGCGCTGGCTGGAACAGATCCGCCATCCGCAACATCGCCAATGTCGGTTGGTTCTCATCCGATCGCACGATCAGCGAATATGCGCGCGACATCTGGGGCGTCATGTGAGGCCACCGCGGGCGGCGATAGACGCCCTCCTTTCGGGAACCCATGCCGACCCTTTCTCGCTGCTCGGGCCGCATGAAGGCCCAAAAGGCGTTCACGCCCGAGCCATAGTGCCTGGCGCGGAGACGCTTGAAGCCTATAGCCTTGCCCAGCGCAAGCTGGGGACGCTGGACTGCATCGACCCGCGAGGCCTGTTCGAAGGGACTGTCGAAGGCGAGCGCCAGCCGATCCGCTACAAGGCGACCGGCGGCGGCACAGAATGGTGGGTGACGGACCCGTACAGCTTCGGGCCAGTGCTGGGGCCGCTTGACGACCTGCTGATCGCGCAGGGCACGCACTTACGCCTGTTCGACAAGATGGGCGCGCACCGCATCAGGCACGAAGGCGTGGAAGGCTTTCACTTCGCCGTATGGGCGCCCAATGCCCGACAGGTCAGTCTGGTGGGCGACTTCAACGACTGGGATCCGCGCCGACACGTGATGCGCCACCGGTCCGACATCGGCGTGTGGGAAATCTTCCTGCCGGACATCGGGAAGGGCCGCGCTTATAAATATCATATCGTCGGCATCGATGGAGCGATCCTGCCGCTCAAGGCCGACCCCTTTGCCTTCGCCAGCGAGTTGCGGCCAAGCACCGCCTCCCTCACGGCTGAGCCCGCCAAGCCGGACTGGGGGGATGACGCGCACCGGGCGCATTGGGCATCGGTCGATCCCCGCCGGGTACCAATCTCGATCTACGAAGTGCATCCCGGCTCGTGGGACCGGGACGACAATGGCTGGTTCCTCTCATGGGATGCACTGGCCGACCGGCTCATCCCTTATGTGCTCGATCTGGGCTTCACGCATATCGAGTTCCTGCCGGTCTCCGAGCATCCCTATGACCCATCATGGGGCTATCAGACGACCGGCCTCTATGCGCCGTCCGCCCGTTTCGGTGATCCGGCTGGTTTTGCCCGTTTCGTGGATGGCGCGCACCGGGCCGGCGTCGGCGTGCTCATCGACTGGGTGCCGGCCCATTTCCCAACCGATGCGCACGGCCTCTCCCGCTTCGACGGCACCGCGCTCTACGAACATGAAGACCCACGGCTCGGTTTTCACCCCGACTGGAACACGGCGATCTACAATTTCGGGCGGCGGGAAGTCGCGAGCTTCCTCCTCAATAACGCCCTGATCTGGGCCGAACGCTATCATGTCGATGGGCTGCGCGTGGATGCGGTCGCATCAATGCTCTACCGCGACTACAGCCGTAAAAGCGACGAGTGGATTCCGAACGATCAGGGCGGACGCGAGAACTGGGAAGCCGTGGAGTTTCTGCGCGCCACCAACCGCGCCCTCTATGGCGCGCATCCCGGCATCTTCACTATCGCCGAAGAGTCGACAGCTTGGCCCGGCGTCACGCTGCCGGCGGACGAGCGCGGCGCGCGCGAGTCGCTCGGCTTCGGCTTCAAGTGGAACATGGGCTTCATGCACGACACGCTCCAATACATGGCGCGCGACCCAGTGCATCGCCGCCACCATCATGACGATGTCACCTTCGGCCTGATGTACGCCTTCGCCGAAAATTTCGTGCTGCCGCTCAGTCATGACGAGGTGGTCCATGGCAAAGGATCGCTACTCGCGAAGATGGCCGGCGACGACTGGCAGCAGTTCGCCAATCTGCGCGCCTACTATGCCATGATGTGGGGATATCCCGGCAAGAAGCTGCTCTTCATGGGGCAGGAATTTGCGCAGCGCGGCGAGTGGAGCGAAGAGCGCGCGCTCGACTGGCATCTACGGCAGTTCCCCGCGCATGAAGGGGTGTACAACCTCATTCGCGACCTCAACCGGCTCTATCGCGAGGAACCGGCCCTGCACGCCCGCGACTGCGAGGTGGAGGGCTTCGACTGGCTGATCGTCGACGATGCCGCCAACAGCGTCTTCGCCTGGCAACGCCGCGCTCCCGGCGCCGAGCCGGTCGCGGTCATCGCCAATATGACGCCCCAGGTCCATCATGACTACCATGTGCCACTCCCCCTGCCTGGCCGCTGGCGCGAGGCGCTAAATAGCGACAGCACCAGCTATGGTGGGAGCGGCGTGGGCAATCTTGGCAGCGTCGTCGCGGACGCCCACGGAGCCCAAATAACACTACCGCCGCTTGCGACCCTCATTCTGGTCCATGACGGCGAATAGCGAGGAGAGAAGAATGACCGAAAGACCCGGCCAGCCGCTCGCGCGAGACGCCATGGCTTATGTGCTTGCCGGGGGGCGGGGCAGCCGCCTGATGGAGCTGACCGACAATCGCGCGAAGCCGGCGGTCTATTTCGGCGGCAAAACACGGATCATCGATTTCGCCCTGTCCAACGCGATCAACTCCGGTATCCGGCGGATCGGCGTCGCTACGCAATATAAGGCACACAGTCTGATCCGGCATCTGCAGCGCGGGTGGAACTTTCTGCGGCCCGAGCGCAACGAGAGCTTCGACATCCTGCCTGCCTCGCAGCGTATCTCCGAATTTCAGTGGTACGAGGGCACGGCCGATGCCGTCTTCCAGAATATCGACATCATTGAGGCCTATGCCCCCAAATATGTCGTGATCCTGGCCGGCGACCACATCTACAAGATGGACTATGAGCTCATGCTCCAACAGCATGTGCAGCAGGGCGCGGACGTGACAGTCGGCTGCCTCGAAGTGCCCCGCATGGAGGCGACCGGCTTCGGGGTGATGGCCGTCGATGAGACGCACCGCATCACGAGTTTCGTCGAAAAGCCCAAGGACCCGCCCGCCATGCCGGGTAAGCCGGATGTCGCGCTGGCCTCCATGGGCATTTACGTCTTCACCACGGAATTTCTGGCCGACCAGCTCAGGCGCGATGCCGATACGCCGGGAAGCAAGCGGGACTTTGGCGGCGACATCATCCCTTACATCGTCAAGCACGGTAAGGCGGTCGCGCATCTGTTCTCGCAGAGCGCGATCCGCGCCGCGCAGGAGATCGACGAATATTGGCGGGATGTCGGCACGATCGACGCCTATTGGGAAGCCAATATCGACCTGACCGACGTGGTGCCGCGCCTCAACATGTATGATCGCGAGTGGCCGATCTGGACTTACTCGGAGATCACCGCACCCGCCAAGTTCGTGCATGACGTTGAGGGGCGGCGCGGCTCTGCGACCCAGAGCCTTGTCTCGGGCGATTGCATCGTCTCGGGCAGCAAGGTGACGCGCAGCCTGCTGTTTACCGGGGTGAAAACCGGCAGCTGGTCCGAAATGGACGAGGCCGTGATCCTTCCCTACAGCAACATTGGCCGCCACGCTCGCCTGTCGCGCGTGATCGTCGATCGCGGGGTGCGCATTCCCGAGGGACTAGTGGTGGGCGAGGATCCGGAAGAGGATGCGCGCCGGTTCCGCCGGTCAGACAACGGCATATGCCTGATCACCAAGCCGATGATCGACCGGCTGGAAAGCTGATTCGGCTTTCCCTGATGAAGATCGGGCGCCGCCAGCTTCAGCCGACGACGCCCGATATTGTGCTTTAAATGCGTATGTTCGCGGTCGGCTCAGGCGTGGCTGAGCGCAACCTTGCTCACCCGGCGGCGCAGGGCGGATCCGACCAGACCGAAACCGGCGATCATCATTGCCCAGGTTGCAGGCTCGGGAACGGCAGGAACAGGCGTGCCGCCCTGCTGCGTGAAGAAGCCCACGGTGTGATTGTCCGACTCATAGCCGCCAACCGTCGGGCTCTCGGAGAACGTCACCTTATCAAAGGTGCCGTCGGTGTTGTAGAAATTGAGGAAGGCGTAAGGCTGGCCGCTGTTGTTGCCGGCAAAAGGCGCATCCGGATTACCGAAATAGGCAGGCAGACCGCTCACCATCGCCAGCACGTCCGAAGGCGTGAAGGTGAAGAGCGTCGTCCCCGCCTTGGAGAAGGTCAGCGTATTGCCGCTGTCGAGCGCCGACAGCCAGAAGCCGAAATAGTTGATGCCCGCAGAATTCGTCGTGCTGAGGCTGAGCGAAAAGCCGCTCGTCGTCGCCGTGCTCGCGAAATTGCCGGTGCCGCCCGCCGCGCCATATTGATTGGCACTAAGGATATCCACGCCAGAATAGTTGCCAGTGATAACACCACCCGTCCCAAAGTCCGTGACGAAGGACTGGTTGGATCCGGTGCTGCGGGAGTTGAAGGTTTCCTTGCCGGAGAACGAAAAACCCGCTGTCGAATTCTGGACGGTCGGCGCTTCGATCGTCACATTGAACGTGTCGGCTTGCGCTGCGCCACCAACACTCGCGACGGCAATCGCCGCCGACGCCCACAAATACTTCATTTTCGGTCTCCCACAGCCCTGTTGATAACTCATATATCGCCATGCGAGACAACGAACGAATCCATTTACTATTTACTTACCACCCCCTGTTTCAATTTGGCGCAGTTGACGGCAGGGTCTGCAGTGTTGCCCGAATTTGCGTGCGGGTGAAGATCATGTTTTTCAAACCCTCCTCTTCCCCGAGAGGCCGCAGCAAGGTTGAACTGTCCAGGTGAGTCGTCTTTCCGTTCTCTCCGTCGCTTCGGAATGCTGGCCCCTGGTAAAAACCGGCGGACTGGCGGATGTCGCGGGCGCTCTCCCTGCCGCGCTGGCACCCCATGGGGTGGAGATGACACGCATGGTGCCGGGCTACCCGGCGGTCATGAAGGCAATCGGACGCGCACGAACGCTGCACCGCTATGACGATCTGCTCGGCGTACCCGCCCGCATCGTGACCGCGTACCATGACGGACTGCCCATCGCCGTGCTCGACGCGCCAACGCTCTTCCAGCGCGACGGGAGCCCTTATGGCGACGCAAATGGGCACGACTGGGGCGACAACTGGCTGCGATTCGCCGCACTGGCGAAAGCCGCGGCAGATCTCGCCTCCGGCATCGTCGGCAAGGGGGGCTATGACATTCTCCATGCCCATGACTGGCAGGCGGGACTGGCCCCCGCCTATCTCACTTATGGTGAGGCGCCGCGCAGACCCGCCAGTGTGATGACGGTGCACAACATGGCCTTTCAGGGCATGTTCGGCGCCGATATCTTCCCGCGCCTTGGCCTGCCGCATCAAGCATTCTCCATCGAGGGCGTCGAGTATCATAGCGGTGTGGGTTATCTGAAAGCCGGGATGGCGCTTGCCGACGCAATCACCACCGTGAGCCCACGCTATGCGGAGGAAATCCGCACCAGCGAGTTTGGGATGGGACTGGAGGGCCTAGTGCGGGGCCGCGCCGACCGAGTGCATGGCATCGTCAACGGCATCGATCCTGCTGTTTGGGATCCTGCACACGACCCGGCGTTAGCCGCAACTTACAAGCCCAAGACGCTCCCCAGGAGGCTCGCCAATAAGCGCGCGGTCGAGGCGGCTTTTGGGCTGGAGAGCGACGAGGGCCCGCTGTTCATCGTCGTCTCGCGCCTTACCTGGCAAAAGGGCATAGACGTGCTGGTCGAGGCGATCGACCATCTCGTTGGGCTGGGCGGCCGGCTTGCGCTGTTGGGTTCGGGCGACGCGGCGATCGAAGGCGCGCTGCACGCCGCTGCGGGAAGGCATCCCGGCCGGATGGCGATCCGCACGGGTTATGACGAGCCGCTCTCGCACCTGATGCAGGGCGGCGGCGATATAATCCTCGTGCCCTCCCGCTTCGAGCCTTGCGGTCTCACGCAGCTCTATGGTCTTGCCTATGGCTGCGTGCCGCTGGTCGCGCGCACGGGCGGCCTCGCTGACACGGTGATCGACGCCAATGCCGCCGCACTGGCTGCCGACGCCGCCACCGGGCTGCAATTCGCTCCGGTCAGCTATGCTGGTCTGTCTGAGGCGATCAGCCGTGCCATCCGGCTTTATCACGACGAAACGATATGGCGACGCATTCAGAAACGCGGCATGGCCGCCGATTTCAGCTGGGCCGCGAGCGGGCGCGCTTATGCCGATCTTTATTCAAATCTCTCCGGGAAACACGCATCGATATGACTGACATTCGCATGGTGCCCTCGACGCCTTTTGACGGCCAGAAGCCCGGCACATCCGGCCTGCGCAAGAAGGTGAAAGTCTTCGCGCAGCCGAACTATGCCGAGAACTTCATCCAGTCCGTCTTCGATGTTGTGGACGGCAAGGGGGGCGCAACTCTCGTGATCGGCGGCGATGGGCGCTATCACAATCGCACCGTCATTCAGGCCGCGATCCGCATTGCAGCGGCGAATGGCTATGGCACCGCCCTGGTGGGTCAAGGCGGCCTGCTCTCGACGCCGGCGGCAAGCCATCTCATTCGTGTTAACAAAGCGTCAGGCGGCCTCGTGCTTTCCGCCAGTCATAATCCGGGCGGGCCGGACGAGGACTTCGGCATCAAGTATAATGTCGCCAATGGCGGCCCTGCGCCAGAGAAGATCACCGACGCAATCTATGCGCAGACGCAGACCATTGATCGCTGGCTGACCGTGGACACGCCCGATGTCGATCTCGACACGATCGGCGAAACCCCGGTCGGCAGCATGACGGTGAAGATCGTCGATCCGGTCACCGATTACGCGGCGCTCATGGAGACGCTGTTCGACTTCGATGCGATCCGCGCGGCCGTGGCGGGCGGCCTCACTATGGCGTTCGACGCGATGAGCGCGATCACCGGACCTTATGCGCACGAAATTCTCGAGAAGCGTCTCGGCTTCGCTCCCGGTACTGTCCTCAACGGCACGCCGCTGGAGGACTTCGGCCACCACCATCCCGACCCCAATCTCGTTCATGCAAGAGCGCTCTACGACCTCATGATGAGCGCGGAGGCGCCCGACATCGGCGCGGCATCCGACGGCGACGGCGACCGCAACCTCATCATCGGCAAGGGCCGTTTCATCACGCCATCAGACTCGCTGGCAATGCTTGCGGCCAACGCGCATCTGGCCAAGGGCTATGAGTCGGGCCTGAAGGGCATTGCTCGCTCCATGCCGACCAGCGCGGCGGCGGACCGCGTGGCGAAAGCGATGGGCGTGCCCTGCTTCGAAACCCCGACCGGCTGGAAGTTCTTCGGCAATCTGCTCGATGCCGGCATGGCAACGATCTGTGGCGAGGAAAGCGCGGGCACCGGCAGCGATCATGTCCGCGAGAAGGACGGGCTGTGGGCGGTGCTGCTGTGGCTCAACATCCTCGCGGTGCGCAAGCAAAGCGTCGACGCGCTGGCACGGGACCACTGGGCAAAGTTCGGGCGCAACTACTATGCGCGGCACGACTATGAAGGCGTGGAGACCGACAAGGCCAATGCCCTGATCGCAGACCTGACCGCCGCGCTGCCAGCGCTGCCTGGTGGCCGCTTCGGCCCGCTGACTGTCGCGGCGGCGGACAGCTTCTCCTACAATGATCCGGTCGATGGATCGGTGAGCGCCAATCAGGGTCTGCGCGTGATGTTTGAGGGCGGATCGCGCATCGTCTTCCGCCTCTCCGGCACTGGCACGGAAGGCGCGACATTGCGCGTCTATATCGAGCGCTACGAGCCGACCGACGGCGATCTGGATGCCGAAACGCCGGACATGCTGGCGGACCTGATCGCGGCTGCTGACGTAATTGCTGGCATCGGGAAACATACAGGACGCACCGCCCCTGACGTCGTGACGTGAGAGCAGACGCGCTGTCTCCCTCCCCTGCCCTCGGTGCGACGCTGACGGACACGGGCGCGCATTTTCGCGTCTTTTCTCACAACGCCGCCGCGATGACGCTCTGCCTCTTCGCGCATGACGGCGAAACGCGCGTGCCCATGGCGCGACATGGCGATATCTGGGAAGCGGATGTGCCCGGCGTGACAACCGGCGCGCTTTATGGCTACCGCGCGGATGGTGAATGGGCTCCGGACGCTGGCCACTGGTTCGACCCCACCAAGCTTCTGGTCGATCCCTATGCCACGGCGCTCGACAGGCGGTTCGTTTACGATCCTCGCCTGAGCAAGCGCGGCGACGACACCGCCGACCTCGTGCCACGGGCGGTGCTGGAAGCGCCCCTGCTCGATCTGCCGCGCGAAGCCCCCCGCTTCAGCCCCGGCAGCCTAATCTACGAGCTGCATGTGCGCGGCTTCACCATGCTGCACTCGAAGGTGCCCGAGGCGATCCGTGGAACCGTGGCGGCACTGGCGCACTCAGATGTCATCTCGCACCTGAAGAGCCTGCATGTCTCTGCAGTGGAGCTGATGCCGATCGTGGCGTGGATCGATGAGCGGCACCTGCCGCCGCTCGGCCTCTCTAATTACTGGGGCTATAATCCGATCGCACCGATGGCACTCGATCCGCGCCTGTGCCCCGGCGGCATGGCGGAACTGCGCGAGACAGTGAGCGCGCTGCACGAGGCACGAATCGGCGTTATCCTTGACCTCGTCTTCAACCACACGGGCGAGAGCGATGTCTTCGGCCCAATCATCGGGATGCGCGGCCTCGACAACGCCAGTTACTACGCGCGTGATGCCGAGGGGAGGCTCATCAACGACACCGGCACCGGAAACACGCTGGATTTCGCTCAGCCGATCGTGCGTCGAATGACGCTCGATACGCTGCGGCATTTCGTGCGCGGTGCCGGCGTTGATGGCTTCCGCTTCGATCTGGCCCCGGTGCTGGCACGCGGGCCCGGCTTCGAACGCGATGCGCCGATCTTCAAGGAAATCGCCGCCGATCCTTGGCTTGAGGACCGCATCATGATCGCGGAGCCATGGGATGTGGGACCAGGCGGTTATCAGCTCGGCAATTTCCCGCCCGGCTGGCTGGAGTGGAACGACCGATACCGCGATGACGTGCGCCGCTTCTGGCGGGGAGACGAGGGCGTGGGCGCTCTCGCGACACGGCTTGCCGGTTCATCCGACATTTTTAGCTCCGACACCCGGAGCGTCAATTTCCTCGCCGCGCATGACGGCTTCACGCTGGCCGACACGACGGCCTACGAAACCCGGCACAACTGGGACAATGGCGAGGAAAATCGCGATGGCCATGGCGAAAACTTCTCATGGAATGGCGGCGCGGAAGGGCCAAGCGACGACCCGGCAGTCTTCACCCGGCGCGATGCCGACCGACGCGCGCTGATCGCCACACTCTTCGCCTCGGCGGGAACAATCATGCTCACAGCGGGCGACGAATTCGGCCGCAGTCAGCAGGGCAATAATAATGCCTACTGCCAAGATAATCCGCTCGGCTGGGTAGACTGGGAAGCGCTGGACGAGGGATTGCTCGCCTTCGCGCAGAACTGCGCCGAGCGGCGGGCGGCGTTAGGCAACATGCTCGCATCCTTCCCCGAGCCCGGGGAATGGTTGCGGCTCGACGGCGCACCGATGACCGTGACGGACTGGGAAAGCCCGACGACTCCCGGTTTCCTTTACCGGAGCCTGCCGCCTGCGCCGCCCTTCACCCTGCAGGTCGATCGGGAGAAGCGCACCGTCTGCTTCGGGGAGAGTACGACATAGGCTGACGGAAAGGCGCAACCCGGCCGGCTTCAACTTGCCAGCATGGCCATCTGGGCGCGCATCATATCGAGATTATGCCGGGCGAGATGGCTGCCCCGGCCATAGACGCTACCTTCCAGATCGGGGCGCTCACCAATCTCCAGACAGCGCTCCCAGGCTGACCGGGCAAGAGGCAGCCACTGACCCAGTGCTTGTCCGGGATCCGCCACGGCCTGATCGAGCAACAGGTTCCCGAGAACGAAAAAGAAGTCCGGCGAGTCCTGCCAAGCCCCGATCTCCTGCTCGGCAAGAGCGAGCGCAGCGGACAGTTGACCGGAGCGGCTGATGCAATGGAGCTGACGGACCAAGAGCGCGTGCCGCCAATTCGCGTCTGCAGGCGTATGCTCCCACGCCCGGCGATACCAGTCGCTCGCCCCGGCGTGATCCCCTCGCCGCTCGGCCTCCGTGCCGAGCTGGTAAAGCAGGTAAGGATCGTGCGGACTGTCTTCCAGGTCCCGCATCAGGAGCGCAAGATTGCGCGCGCG
>PJTZ01000276.1_pt1 | contig 15126 bp, 13 predicted proteins | sample 1512131 | NCBI WGS metagenome assembly PJTZ01 (sample SAMN08177679, study PRJNA422409) | Soil metagenome, whole genome shotgun sequencing project. | reverse complement strand
GAGCCTGATATCGCGCGCGTGCCGGTGATGATCGATAGCTCCAAGTGGAGCGTCATCGAGGCTGGGCTCAAGTGCGTATCCGGCAAGCCGATCGTTAACTCGATCAGCATGAAGGAAGGCGAAGAGCAGTTCCTGGATCATGCGCGCAAGTGCATGGCTTATGGTGCCGCAGCGGTGGTCATGGCATTCGACGAAACCGGGCAGGCGGACACCAAGGACCGCAAGGTCGAAATCTGCGAGCGTGCCTACAAGCTGCTGACCGGCATCGGCTTTCCGCCCGAAGATATTATCTTCGATCCCAATGTGTTCGCGGTGGCGACCGGCATCGAAGAACACAATAACTACGGTGTCGACTTCATTGAGGCGTGCCGCGAAATCAAGGCGCGCTGCCCACATGTGCATATCTCGGGCGGTCTTTCCAACCTCTCGTTCAGCTTCCGTGGCAATGAGCCTGTGCGCCGTGCGATGCACAGCGTTTTCCTTTATCATGCCATTCCCGCTGGCATGGATATGGGCATCGTCAATGCCGGCCAGCTCGACGTTTACGACACGATTGCCCCCGAACTGCGCACAGCCTGTGAGGACGTGGTCCTCAACCGCGATCCGGATGCGGGCGAGCGGCTGGTGGCGCTGGCCGAAAAGTTTCGCGGCACTGATGCAGTCGCCGAGAAGCAGGCTGAGGAATGGCGCAGCTGGGAAGTGACCCGTCGGCTCGAGCATGCGCTTGTGAAGGGCATCGACCTCTATGTCGTGGACGATACCGAGGAAGCGCGGCTGGACGTGCAGGAGCGGGGAGGGCGCCCGATTGAGGTGATCGAAGGCCCGCTTATGGATGGCATGAACGTGGTTGGAGACCTCTTCGGTTCCGGCAAGATGTTCCTGCCGCAGGTGGTGAAGTCCGCCCGCGTGATGAAAAAGGCGGTCGCGCACCTCCTGCCCTTCATCGAAGCTGAGAAGGCAGCGGACTCCAAGGGCAAGGGCCGCATCATCATGGCGACCGTGAAGGGCGACGTGCATGATATCGGCAAGAACATTGTCGGCGTTGTCATGCAGTGCAACGGTTTCGAGGTCATCGATCTGGGCGTGATGGTGCCGTGGTCGACGATCCTGGAAGCCGCGAATGAAAATGAGGCGGACATGATTGGCCTCTCGGGTCTCATCACGCCCTCGCTCGACGAGATGGTGACGGTGGCACAGGAGATGCAGCGTGCCGGCATGTCCATGCCGCTGCTGATTGGCGGCGCGACAACAAGCAAGGTCCACACCGCGCTCAAGATCGAGCCCGAATATACCGGGCCGGTGGTGCATGTGCTCGACGCGAGCCGTGCGGTTGGCGTGGCGACCGCTCTTGTCTCCGACACGCAGAAAGCGCCCTTCGTGGAGCAAACGGCTGGGGAATATGCCAAGATCCGCGATGCGCGCGCGGGCAAGGGGCAGAGTGAACTGTTGGCCATCGGGCAGGCCCGTGACAATGGCTTCGCCATGGATGAGCGCATGAAAGTGCCGGCGCCCGCGCAACCGGGCGTCCATGTGTTCTCCGACTGGGACCTCGCCGATCTCGCCGAATATATAGACTGGACGCCCTTCTTCCGTGCCTGGGAGCTGGCGGGCACTTACCCTGCTATCCTTGACGACAAGGTGGTGGGCGAGAGCGCGCGCAGCTTGTTCGCCGACGCGCAGGCGATGCTGAAGCAGATCATCGACGAGAAGTGGCTGGTCGCGAAGGGTGTCGCAGGCATGTGGCCATGCGCGCGCGAGGGGGACGATGTCGTCATCTATCTGGAAGACGAGCGCCATGTCCGCCTGCCGTTTCTGCGTCAGCAGATTGCCAAGCGCGCCCAGAGCGAAGGCGGAAAGGCCAATTCCTGCCTCGCCGACTTTATCAGCCCGGACGGTGACTGGATAGGCGGGTTCGCGGTTTCCACCGGTCATGGCATCGAGCCTCATCTGGCTCGCTTTCGTGCGCGCCATGACGACTATTCGGACATTTTGCTGAAGGCGCTGGCCGATCGGCTGGCCGAAGCATTCGCGGAGCGACTTCACGCGCATGTCCGCCGCGAGCTGTGGGGCTATGCTGACGAAGACAATATGACCAACGACGCGCTGATCCGCGAGCAATACGTCGGCATTCGTCCGGCGCCGGGCTATCCCGCTTGCCCGGACCATAGTCTGAAGCCAATTCTCTTCGACCTGCTGGATGCGACACACAATGCCCACATCACGCTAACGGAAAGCTTCGCCATGTTGCCGACCGCGGCGGTGAGCGGCTTCTATTTCGCGCATCCGCAAGCGAGCTATTTCGGCGTGGCGCGGATCGGGCGCGACCAGTTGGAGGATTATGCGGCGCGGCGCGGCGTAGACATCGCTACCGCCGAGCGGTGGTTGCGGCCCAATCTCGACTAATCGACATTAAGGACGCGCTGCATCCAAAAAGCTATGCGCGGTCTTCCGGGCTTGATAACAAGCCGTAACGGATGGCTGAGAAGGTCAAAATTTGTATTCGATTATTTATGTCAGCACGGCGACTATACCTCTTGCGCCGGATCAACTTCAGACCCTCGCCGGTGAAGCTGCTGAGAAAAACGAGCCGCGTGGTATTACGGGGCTGCTGGCTTATAATGGCTTCAACTTCATGCAATTGCTTGAAGGCGATGAGGATGCCGTAGAAGAACGTCTGGACCGCATCAAGGACGACCCCCGCCACAGCGGTGTCGTCGTTGTTCGACGCGAAACAGTCGAAGGGCGGGAGTGCGGCGCCTGGTCCATGGCCGCGCGCACGACCCCGCTGGCCGGCCTCGGCCCTGCGGACGTGCTGCGTGATGCCCTGCCCGATTCGCTGCGTGAGGAAACGCGACGGCTCTTCTCCAGCTTCGCTTCGCTGGTGCGCTAAACTATTTTGTCGGGCAGCTCGTCTGCGGCCCTGCGATAAGATCGAGGCATTTGCCGTCATAGCCCGTTGAGGGGAGCGCCAGGCCGATCTGGGCAGCGAGCGTGGGCATGATGTCCACTGTCTCGACGCCGAGCGGCTGATCGAACGGAATCAGCCCCTTACGCCAGAAAAGCATGGGCACCCGCCGGTCATAGTCCCAAGGGCTGCCATGCGTGGCGACCGAGTTGGTTCCGTCCGGATTGATGATCGGGGTGACACGCGGCTTCAGAAGCACGAGCAGGTCGCCGGAACGCTGAGGATCGAAGCTCGCCTTCGCTTCCTGCAGGAGTGACCAGTTCTCCGGCGGACCCGAAGGCTCCGGCGCAGCGGCGATCTCGGCATGAGTAAAGACTGCGGCGACCTGTCGCTGACTCTTGTAGAATGCCGTGGCGGCAGTGAGCAGCTTTGCTTTCTGTGCAGGCGTCAGCCGCTTGTTGACCCACATGTCGCCGGATGCTCCGTCCGCCAGCAGCAGGTCATCGCCAGAAAGGCCGGTCTGGCTTGCCAGCAGCGCGTTGACCGCCTTTGGCGCAAGCGCAGGGTCGGCGCGCTCCGCATCGACTGCCGCGTTCTCCCGATTGCGCTCGGGCAGGTCATGCCCGCCATGGTCCGCGGTCAGCGTCACCATATAGTCGATGCCGATTGCATCCAGCCCATCAAAGAAGCTGCCGAGGCTGGCATCCAGATTGGCCATCTGGATGCACATTTCCGCGCCTTCGGTGCCGAAGCCATGACCCACATAATCCGTGGCGGAAAGGCCGATGGAAATGAGGTCAGTCGCTGAGCCCAGGCCCAGCTTCTGGCCCTCAATCAGGCTTTGGGCGAGCGCGAGGATCGCCGCGTCGAATTCGGGTGAGGCCCGAAAGGCGCGCGCATCGCCGGCCTTGCGCGCAAAATGGCCATTTCCCACGCTTTTCGTGGGACTGACCGGAACGGCATAATCCTTGGGCGCGCAGTTGGCGGGAAGATCCATCGCGGCGCGCTCGGCGTTGAAAAGCTGGGAAATGCCTGCGTTGACCCGGTCGACCAGCGGAGTGGTGGGCACGCCGCGATAGCTGGTGAATGCCTTGCCGCCCCACCACCAGATCTGATCGAGAGCTGGCCCGCCCATCATGATCGCGGCGCGATCCTTGCCTGCGACCGAAATGACTTTCGCGGCAGGATTGGCGACTTTCATCCGGCCGCCCAATGTGGGGACGCGGAGATAGTGGACGGAAGGCGCATAGTCGCTGGACGTCGTGCTGGGGACGGTTGGGTCTTCCGAGCAATAGACCACCTTGTCTGACCGGGTAACGGACTGGTCGATCCAGTTATTGGCGATAATGCCGGTGTGACCGGGGCGATTACCGGTGAGGATGGTCGAGTGACCGGGGCAGGTCTCGGTCGCGGCGTGGCTTTGGAAGCCCTTTGGGAAAACGACGCCATGGGCAAGGCGGGCCATACCCGCAGAGAAGGTGGGCCTATACTCATTGAAAAGGTCTGCCGAGAACTGGTCGACCGAGATAACGACGAGCAATTTGGGCGGGCCGGCAGGCCGCCCTGGAGCGAGTGCGGGAACGGGCTCGGGACGAAGCGAAGTCTGGGCAAAAGCGGGCGCTGCGACAAGCGCGAGAGAGGCAAGCAGACGACGACCCAACCGATGCATGAAATTCCCCTTTGTGGTGGCGCGGCGCGCGCCTAGATCGTGGCGCTCCACTGTAGGACCGCGCCATGCACCGCCTCAATGGCCTTTTGATGACAATATTGGCACTGGCGACCTTGTTTGTCGGCGCGCCCGCTCATGCTCAGGGTGCCTTCGGAACGGGTCAGCGCCACATGCGCGCCAGTCTAATCGCCGAGACGGCGACCCCGGCTGCGGGATCGACGGTGACGCTCGCCATCCTGATGCAGCCCGATAAGGGCTGGCACGGTTATTGGCAGAATCCTGGCGATGCGGGCGCAGGCATGACGCTCGACTGGATGCTGCCCGCAGGCGCGAGCGTGAGCGCCTTACGTTACCCGGTGCCGCAGCGCCTCGTGATCGCCGGGCTGATGAACCATGTCTTCGAGCATGACTATGCCGTGCTGACCGAGCTGAAAGTGCCGGCCGGCCTAAAGGCGGGGACAACGTTGCCGGTGCAGGCGAAGGGGCGGTGGCTGGTTTGCACGGATAGCCTTTGCGTGCCTGAACAGGGCGAAATCGGCACGGTGCTTACGATCGGCGAGGGAGCGGTGGAGCCCACGACTCGAACGCGATTCGACGGCTGGCGGGCGGCACTGCCTCGTCCTCTCGACCAGCAGGCAAGCTATGCGGTCACTGGCGACCGCATCGCCATTTCCGTGCCTTATCCAACGACGGGCGAGGCGCGTGAGCCATGGTTCTATGCGGTCAGCCGCGATCGTATCGCCTATGCTGAGCCGCAGGCGGCACGACGCGTGGGCGACAGTGTGGTGATCGAGACTGGTATCCCGGAGGGGGCGGCCAGCCGCGGTCCGATTGAGGGTGTGCTCGCCGTTTTGCCTGATCTTGCGCTCGCCGTGACGGCGACGCCTGGCAAAGTGCCGGCAGGCGGAGAGCCTGTGGGCGGAGCCCCAATATCAGGCGGCATTGACCTGATCGCGCTGTTGTTGACGCTGGCCGGCGCGTTCTTGGGCGGTCTTATCCTCAACATCATGCCGTGCGTCTTCCCCATTCTGAGTCTCAAGGCGCTCAGCCTTGCCAAGGCGGGCGGGGACGAACGACAGGCGCGGTTGGACGCCATCGCGTACACTGCGGGCATTCTCGTTACCTGTCTGGCGCTGGGCGGCGTGATGCTGGCGATCCGTGGGGCAGGTCAGGAGATTGGCTGGGCGTTCCAGCTCCAGCATCCCGGCGTCATCGCCTTCCTGCTAGTGCTGATGACTGCGATCACGCTCAATCTGGCAGGCGCCTTCGAGTTGAGCGTTATCGACGCCGGTCAGGGTCGGGTGGCGCGGGGCGGCTTGTCCGGTGCGTTCTGGACCGGTGCGCTCGCTGCATTCGTCGCAACGCCATGCGCCGGACCGTTTCTTGGCGCAGCGATGGGCGCGGCCCTGGTACTGCCCTGGCCGCTGGCACTGCTCGTATTCGCGGGCCTCGCGCTGGGACTGGCGGCCCCCTTCCTGCTGATCGCCTTCGTTCCCGCCGCGCGGTCCCGCATGCCGAAGCCCGGTGCGTGGATGAACCGGCTGAAGCATATTCTCGCTATTCCAATGGGACTGACGGCGGCCGCGCTGCTCTGGTTGCTCTGGCGGCAGACCGGCGAGCAGGGTCTTGCTCTCGGGCTGATATTGGCGTTCGTCGCTGCCATGCTGCTCGTGATGATCGGGCGGCGACAGCGGCGCGGGAGTGGCACGCATGCCGCTGCGATCCTGGTCGGCTGTCTTGCCTTGGGCAGCGTAGCCCTGGCCGTGCCGCCCATGCTGGATGCGCCGATCCGCGCCGTCGGCGATCACGCCGCCTTCGACGAAGAAAAACTCGCGACGCTCCGCGCACAGGGCAAGCCCGTGTTCCTATATTTCACGGCCGACTGGTGCCTGACCTGCAAGGTGAACGAAGCGGGTGCGCTGGCAGATAGCGATGTCACCGCTGCATTCGAGAAGGCCGGGGTCCAGTGGATGGTGGGCGACTGGACCAATGCCGATCCGGCGATCACGCGCTTTCTGGAAGCGAACGGGCGGGCGGGTGTGCCGCTCTACCTCTATTATGCGCCGGGTGCGCGCGCGCCGCAGGTGCTTCCACAGGTGCTCACACCGGGGACGTTGACGGCGCTGGTCGCGGGCTGATGGCCAAGGCGCGTCTCGACCAGCTGGTTGTGGAGCGCGGCCTCGCTGAGAGCCGCACCCGCGCGCAGGCCCTCATCATGGCAGGGCAGGTTCTGGTGGCGGGCAAGGCGGGAGCGAAGGCCGGGCAGATGCTGGCCACGGACGCCGAAATCGTGCTCAAAGGGCGTGACCACCCCTGGGTGTCTCGCGGCGGGCTCAAGCTGGATCATGCTCTGGCACATTTCGCAATTGACGTGACCGGCCTGACGGGAATGGATGTGGGCAGCTCAACGGGCGGTTTTACCGATGTCCTGCTCACGCGGGGGGCGGCGAGGGTCTACGCCGTGGACAGCGGAACGAACCAGCTCGCATGGAAGCTGCGTAGCGACGATCGCGTCATCGTGCATGAGCAGACCAGCGCGCGCATCCTGACGCCAGCGCATATCACCGAGCGGGTCGATATCATTGTCTGCGACGCGAGCTTCATCGGTCTTGCCAAGGTGCTGGAGCGACCGCTTTCCTTCGCCGCTCCCGCCGCGCATCTCGTCGCGCTCATCAAACCGCAATTCGAGGCCGGTCGAACCGAGGTCGGCAAAGGCGGGGTGGTGCGCGATCCTGCTGTGCATGCCCGTGTGTGCGAGGAGGTTTCCGCGTGGGTGCGCGCGCAGGGCTGGAACGTGATCGGCATTACCCCGAGTCCCATTACCGGACCGGAAGGCAATGTGGAGTTCCTGATCGCGGCGCGCCTCGGCACGAGCCCGTTGCCCTGTCCCGAAATCGCATGATCGCTCGCCAAATGTGGCTTGCGAAGCGCCCTTAAACCCCGCACATCTCCTTGCATTGAGGTTGTGGGGAGTCGATTGCCATGGACATGCACGGGCGAGGGCGCGAATGAGCGAAATAGCCTCCAAGGCCCAACTCCGCATGTCCTATCTGCGCTGGGCTCTCTTCACAGTGCCCGCCATCGAATTTCTCGGGATCGTCTCAGCGCGGATCAGCAATTCCGGCTATGGAAATGCCTGGTTCGCCGCGCTGGAAAAGCCTGCGATCATGCCGCCCGGCATCGCGTTCGCTATTGTCTGGCCAATCCTCTATCTTCTCATGGGATTAGCTCTCGCATTCATCCTCCATGCGCGCGGTGCCCGTGGGCGGGGATTGGCGATCACTGTCTTCCTCGTGCAGCTTTTCTGCAATCTCGCGTGGTCGCCGGTCTTTTTTGCCGCGCACGAGACCGCGCTGGCCTTTTATCTGTGTATCGTGATCCTCCTGCTCGCGACGCTGACGACGATGCTTTTCGTGCGAATCCGGGTTTGGGCGGCGTTGCTGATGCTTCCGTATCTCGCCTGGCTGGTCTTCGCGAGCATCCTCTCCTATCAGATCATGGTGATGAACCCTGACGCCGACGCCCTTGTCGCGCCAGCAATCCGCACCCAGATATAGAAGGACAGTCAGTGCTAGCGCACTGGCGCCAGACGAGGACCAGAGCATCATGCAAAGCGAGAACCGCTTTTTCGACGATCTTTCGCGCATCATCAATGGAGCTGCGGGAACCATCGCGGGCATGAGCCGCGAAGTCGAATCCAATACGCGTGAGCGGGCGCGCGAGTGGATTGGCGGGTTGGATTTCGTGAGCCGCGAGGAATTTGACGCAGTTAAGGCGATGGCCGCCAAGGCCCGTGAGGATGTCGAGCGGCTGGAGGCTCGCCTGGCGGCGCTCGAAACCGGCAGTCCGGCAGCGACATCAGCCGCCGCCAAGCCCCGTGCGGCGCGAAAGCCACAAACCCCCTGAGTGACAGTCGGTCTCCGGCGCGGTTATCCACAACTTATTCCACCGTTCTTCCACATGCTGGCGAAGTTGGGACAGGTGCGGCCTGCCGCCGCGCTAGTCGCGTGGAATACGGCATGCTAAAGCGCAGCTGGAAAATACCGACTGACGGCCGGGACTTGCAGGACTGATGATCGACCACGACGAATATGCCGGCAACGAGCATGAGGCGGAGCCTATCGACATGCTCGCCGCCTATTTCGAGGCGCATGAATGGCCTTTCGAACATGTGAGCGACGATGAGATCGTCGCCAAGCATCGCGGAAGCTGGACCGAGTATGAAGTGCGCGCGATCTGGCGCGACGAGGACCAGGTTCTTCAGCTCCTTGTGCTCCCGGACATTCGTGTGGCCGACGACAAGCGCACGGAGATTTGCGAGACGATCGCGCTTATTAACGAGCAGCTCTGGCTCGGTCATTTCGAGCTCTGGTCGTCAAGTGGCGCGCTGCTCTTCCGCCATGGAGCAATGTTGGGTGCTAATGCGCAGCTGACCATCGATCAGGCGCAGCTGCTTGTGGAAAGCGCTATTGACGAAAGCGAGCGCTTCTACCCTGTGTTCCAGTTCGTCCTCTGGGGAGGCAAGACGCCTGCAGAAGCGCTGGCCGCGAGCCTCATCGAGACACATGGCGAAGCCTGAGCCGGGGACCGCCGCGCAGAACTGGCCAAATGGACTGTTGCTGGTGGGCTGCGGCAACATGGCAGGCGCCATGCTGGCGCGCTGGCTGGACTGTGGTCTGCCGCCAGAGCGCGTGACCGTGGTGCGGCCGAGCGGACGGCCGGTCGGGGACGGGGTGACCGTCACGACCAGGCTGCCTGATGCGATTGCGCCCGACACGCTCGTGCTTCTTGGCCATAAGCCGCAGCAACTCCCTGATATCGCGCCCGAGCTTGGCGCAAGGCTGGGGGAGGGGGCGACGATCTTCTCGATCCTCGCAGGAGTTAGCACCACGCAGCTTGCGGCGGTTTTACCGCAGGCTGCCGCTCATCTGCGCGCAATGCCCAATATGCCGGTTCGGAGCGGGCACGGTGTTGTAAGCCTGTTCGTCGATCCCTCGGTGCCCGCTTATGTCCGGAATATGGCAGACCTGCTCTGCCGTCCGCTCGGGCTGGTGGCGTGGCTAGAGGACGAGGCGCTGTTCGATGCGGCGACGGCGTTGGCCGGCTGTGGGCCGGCTTATGTGTATCGGTTTATTGACGCGCTGGCGAATGCCGGCGAGGCGGTTGGTCTCAGCGCCGACGTTGCCGCACGAATGGCTCTAGCGACGGTCGAGGGTGCTGCGCTGGCCGCCGCTGCGTCGAACGATGTGCCCGGCGCGCTGGCCGACGCGGTAGCGAGCAAAGGCGGCATGACTCGCGAGGGACTGGACGTGCTCGACCGTCCGGATGGGCTTGCGCCGCTTATAGAGGCGACGCTGCGTGCGGCGCGAGACCGGGGTGCGGAGCTGGCGAGGCTGGCGGGCGGACCCGGCAAGGCCTGACCCGTGGCTGATGCTGCACGAAAAGCAGGCGGAGGATAGAATCCGGCGCCGCCCGCCATTGAGATGTGACGTGCAAGCACGCTGCAAACTTGCCCCGGCGCCCTCCGCCTGATAGCGGCGCGCACGAATTGCAACGCCTCGACAAAAGAGAGTCCCGCCAATGTCCGATCAGATCAAACGCGTCGTCCTTGCCTATTCGGGTGGCCTCGACACGAGCGTGATCCTGAAATGGCTTCAGCAGGAATATCAGTGCGAGGTCGTGACGTTCACTGCCGATCTGGGGCAGGGCGAGGAGCTGGAGCCGGCGCGCCAGAAAGCGCTCAATGCGGGCGTGAAGCCGGAGCACATCTTCATCGACGATCTGCGCGAGGAGTTCGTGCGTGACTTCGTCTTTCCGATGATGCGCGCCAACGCGCTTTATGAGGGACTGTATCTGCTCGGCACTTCGATTGCGCGGCCGCTCATTTCCAAGCGACTCATCGAGATCGCCAAGGAAGTGGGTGCGGATGCCGTGAGCCACGGCGCGACGGGAAAGGGCAATGATCAGGTCCGCTTCGAGCTTAGCGCCTATGCGCTGAACCCGGACATCAAGGTGATCGCTCCTTGGCGCGAATGGGATCTGACGAGCCGCACCAAGCTCATCGAGTTCGCCGAAGCGCATCAGATCATGGTGAGCAAGGACAAACGCGGCGAGGCGCCCTTCTCGACCGATGCGAATCTTCTCCACACCTCGTCCGAGGGCAAGGTGCTCGAGGATCCATGGCAGGAAGTGCCGGACTATGTCTACTCGCGCACGGTCAATCCGGAGGACGCGCCCGATCAGCCTGAATATATCACGATCGATTTCGAGAAGGGTGACGGTGTCGCACTGAATGGCGCGGCCATGAGCCCCGCCACGCTGCTTGCTGCGCTCAACGATCTCGGCCGCAAGCACGGCATAGGGCGCCTGGATCTGGTCGAGAACCGCTTCGTCGGTATGAAATCACGCGGCATGTATGAGACGCCCGGCGGCACCATCTATCATCTCGCACATCGCGGCATCGAGTCCATCACGCTCGATCGTGGCGCCGCCCACCTCAAGGATGAGCTGGCTCCGCGCTATGCCGAACTCATCTATAATGGTTTCTGGTTCGCGCCGGAGCGCGAGATGCTGCAGGCGGCGATCGACCACAGCCAGCAGAACGTTTCCGGCACGGTGCGCCTCAAGCTCTACAAGGGCGGAGTCTATGTGGTGGGCCGCAAGTCGCCCCACTCGCTCTACAGCGAGAAGGTGGTCACTTTCGAGGATGATGCGGGCGCCTATGACCAGCGCGACGCGGCTGGCTTCATCAAGCTGAATGCCCTGCGTCTGCGGCTGCTCGGGCAGCGCGGCGAAGGCTGATCGGGGGAGCTAGTCCTCCCAGCGGGAGCGGCTGGCTTCGTCAAGGACGCGATAGGCGCCCTGCACGGCGAACATCCATGCAGGATATTCGACTGTGGGGCGGCTCGTCGCATCGAGCTTGGCTAGCTCGTTGGCGCTGAGAGCCACCGCGCAGGCGGCAATATTGTCGTCGAGTTGATCGATACGCTTGGCACCAACGATGACTGTGGTGACAGCCCGCTGGTGAAGCAGCCAGGCAATGGCGATCTGCGCCACCGATACCCCGCGCATTTCCGCCATGGGCCGCATCACATCGACGATGTCGAACGCTTTGGTCTTGTCGCCGGGAGGGAAGTCGAAATTCGCGCGGCGACCCTCTCCGCCTTCCCGGTTGTATCTACCTGAGAGCAGCCCACCGGCGAGCGGCGACCAGACCATGAGGCCCAACCTTTCCGAGCGCATCATGGGCACCAGTTCGCGCTCAAGATCCCGCCCGGCAATGGTATAATAGGCCTGCACAGTCTCGAAGCGGGCGCGACGCTCCTCGCGAGCGATACCCAAGGCCTTCGCAATCTGCCAGGCGGCCCAGTTCGATACCCCGACGTAGCGGACATGCCCCTGACGTACGAGATCGTCGAGCGCACGGACAGTCTCCTCAATCGGTGTAACTGGGTCCCAGCCATGGATCTGATAAAGATCGATATAGTCCGTATCCAGACGCCGGAGACTAGCCTTCACCTGATCCATGATATGCCCGCGTGACGCGCCCTTGTCGTTCACGCCCGGCCCCATACCGCCCATCACTTTGGTGGCTAGCACTACATCCGAGCGCGCGAGGCCGAGATTACGGATCGCACGACCAGTGATCTGCTCTGATGCGCCCTCAGAATAGACATTGGCCGTGTCGATGAAGTTGATGCCTGCATCCACCGCGCGACGCACGATGGCGTCGGCCCCTGTCTGGTCCAGTCCCGCGACATGCTGGAAGCGGCCACCCTCGGGTGTCCCGAAGGTCATTGTCCCCAAGCAAAGCTCAGAGACCCGCAAGCCGGTGTTACCGAGGCGATTATAGCGCATGGATGAGCATCCCTGATGAAGAAAAAAGCAAAAAGGGAGCAGCTGGCAGGCCACTCCCTTTCATGTGCTCCTCGGCACGCATAGGGACAAGGACTTTGGTCGGCAGTGCCTTGCGCTATTGAGCGGACTGATTGGTCGTGCCGCCCGGCGCGGCGGTGCCGCCATTTACCTGAGCATCCGGACCGGTCCGGTAAGAGAAGACGGTGATCAGTGTGAGGGCGATGACGGCAAGTGCCAGCGATATGCCCAATACGTAACGTACGATGCCCGGAGTCGAGCCGGAACGGGCCTCTTCGGACTTTATATGCTGCTCGTTCGCCATGATTAATTTCCTTCACAAAATCGTTTGTGATCCGGTTATCAACGATCCGTTCGCGCAACCGTTCCGGTTTCACGCGGGCACGAAAGGGCGGATGATGGTGAAAGGAACAGGCAGACAGAGTAAGCGGCTGCTGCCATGGCGCTACGGCCTCTTTCTGCTGGCCTTTGCCTCCACGATCCCGGCCGGAATACTGACTGATTTTCCAAAGGGGCTGATGATCGGCTTCGATCTTGCCGCACTCGCTTTTATGGCAAGTCTCGTGCCGCTCTTTGCCCATGATGGCTCTCGTATCCGGGTGAATGCGCGGGAGAATGATGCCAATCGCACGCTGATCCTGCTCATTACCGCAATCGTTAGCGCGGTTGTGCTGGTCGCGGTCGCGCTGGAACTGGGGCAGCGGCAGGCGTCCAATGCTCTGGGTATCACGCTGGTACTCGCCACGCTCTCCATCGCATGGCTCTTCTCAAATCTCGTCTACACGTTGCACTACGCTTTTCTTTTCTACGCAGAGGACAAGGACGCGAAGGGCGCAAAAGGGGACCGGGGCGGGCTCGATATCCCCAATGTCCGCGAGCCCGACTACTGGGATTTTGCCTATTTCGCCTTTACGCTGGGCATGACCTTCCAGACGAGTGACGTTGCGGTGACTCATAGGGCGATCCGCAAGGTCGTTCTGGCGAACTGACTCGCAGCCTTCGTTTTGAACCTCGGGATCATCGCCTTCACGATCAACATATTAGGCGGCTAGAGCGGGGGCGCGGGTATTGGGCGGTGGCGGATGCTCTTCAGTAACTTTCCGCTGCATAAATGTGGGAGAGATCGCCCGCCCATTCGCCCCGATAGAGCTCTAGCAGCCGTTCGGCATGGGTGCGCCCGGAGGCCAACACCTCTTCCAGCGGATTCAGGAACGCCGCTTCGCTGTCACCGCTGCCATTGAGACGTGCGCGCCTGTTGAGGCCCGCCCGCGCAATCGCCAGCACTTCGCCCGCGATCGACTGGAGTATCCGACCTTCGCCGATCGGAGCAGAGAGGCCAAGGCGCGGCACGGAATCGCGAAGCGTCTCGCGCTCTTCCATCGACCAGTGCTTGACCAGATCCCATGCGGCATCGAGTGCGGTATCGTCATAGAGAAGCCCGACCCACAAAGCGGGGAGGGCACAAATCCTGTTCCACGGGCCGCCATCCGCCCCGCGCATTTCCAGGAAGCTCTTCATCCGAACTTCCGGGAAGGCGGTCGAGAGATGATCTTCCCAGTCCGAAATGCGAGGCTTCTCGCCGGGCAGTGCAGGCAGGCGGCCGTCCAGGAAATCGCGGAAGCTTTGCCCTGCGGCATCGATATACCTGCCGTCGCGGTATACGAAGTACATCGGCACATCGAGCGCATAGTCGGCATAGCGCTCGTAGCCAAAGCCATCCTCGAATACGAAGGGTAACATGCCGGTGCGCGCAGGATCGGTATCGGACCAGATATGGCTGCGGAAAGAGAGATAGCCGTTCGGCCTCCCTTCCGTGAATGGCGAATTGGCGAACAGCGCCGTCGCCAGTGGCTGAAGTGCGAGCGACACACGGAACATCTTAGCCATGCGGGCTTCAGATGAGTAGTCGAGGTTGACCTGAATAGTGCAGGTCCGCAGCATCATATCCAGGCCAAGCGTGCCGACGCGAGGCATGTGCCGTAGCATGATGGCATAGCGCCCCTTGGGCATGATCGGCAGTTCGGCCCGGCTTTTGTCCGGCCACATACCCAACCCCAGGAACCCAAGACCCAGCTCGTCCCCCACGGTCTTCACCTGCCTCAGGTGTCTACCGGTTTCCGTGCAGGTTTCGTGCAGATTGTCGAGCGGCGCGCCGGAAAGTTCGAGCTGGCCAGCCGGCTCGAGGCTGATCGCGCCGTCCTTACCGGACAGGGCAATGACATGGTCACCCTCGATGATAGGTTCCCAGCCGAAACGGGTCAACCCTGCAAGCAGATCGCGGATGCCGCCCGGCTCTTCATAGGATGGTGCGCGAAGATCGGCGGTGCGATAGACGAACTTCTCGTGCTCGGTGCCAATGCGCCAGCGCTCGGCAGGCTTCTCGCCCGCAGCGAAAACGGAGATCAGGTCGGCCCGAGATTCGATCGGGGGGCTGTCGTCATGGGTATTGGTCTTCGTGCTCATGGCGCGCTTCTGCCCCTCATGCCGGGCGCCATAGGGGCTGGCAGGACGGCTGGCAAATGCATTTCAATCCGCAACTTTCCCGGTTGTCCAATCGCCATTTGCGGCCATCCAGCAGGCGGTCGCGGCGATGGCAGCGGTTTCCGCGCGCAAGATACGGGGGCCAAGGGACACGGGCACGGCAGCGGGGCAGGCGCGAATGGCCGCCCGCTCTTCG
>PJTZ01000275.1_pt1 | contig 15174 bp, 15 predicted proteins | sample 1512131 | NCBI WGS metagenome assembly PJTZ01 (sample SAMN08177679, study PRJNA422409) | Soil metagenome, whole genome shotgun sequencing project. | reverse complement strand
GCCAACGAAGGCAACTCAGCCGACGAGAATCCGCGCCGCTTCGTGGCCAAGGCTTCCTATGTTTTCAACGTCGCCCAAGTCGATGGATATGCGACACCGGAAGTTTCCGAACCTGTCGCGCATATCGACGCAATCGAAACCGCCGAACGGCTGATTGCATCCACGGAAGCCGACATTCGCATCGGTGGAGATTCTGCATATTTCGTTCCGGCGAGTGATTATATCGTCATGCCCGACAAGCACCGCTTCATTGGCACTGATACCAGCACCGCCACTCAAGGATGGTACTCTACTCTCCTGCACGAACTCACGCATTGGAGCGGTCACAAGACCCGCCTCAATCGCGAGCTGAACGAACGCTTCGGAAGCGATGCCTACGCGATGGAAGAAATGATCGCCGAGCTTGGCGCAGCGTTTCTATGCGGCGATCTTGGAATATCTGCCGAACCGCGTCCCGATCACGCCGCATATATCGACAACTGGCTTCGCATTCTTAAGTCCGACCGCAAGGCGATCTTCACCGCCGCCAGTGCCGCGAACAAGGCCGCCGAGTTTCTGGCCAATCTGTCCAAGATCGAACGCAAGGAGGCTGCCTTAGGGCCGCCTTCGATTCCTCGTGCGGGAGATGCCTTGCCAATCCACAAAGCGTTAATCCCGCGCTTTGGAAGCCGATCGTGGCGTCGTCCTATTATATTCCCATAACAATTAGATGCAGGAAATAATGTCTGAACCGCCAAATATATAATCCCTATCTACGTTCCGCTCGGCTGTCTGGTGTGTGGATTGCGCGAAACCTTGATCTGGCCAAAATACAGGACGTCCGTTAGGTTGAACCTCAAATTCGAAAACACTTCTCAGGGAGTTTGAGAGCGAACAAAGCCGACGAAAGGGCACAGATGATGAGGCTATCTAAAATCCTGCGAATTATGCGTGCCGATCATATGCCGCTGCCTGCCGATCATGTGCCGCCCCAAGTATCGCAATCTCTTGTAGCGTTGTGACCAGAACGCAGATGCAGAGGTCACAATGAAAAAGGTTACGCCCAACGGCGCTATGATAAAGCAACTTCGGTTGCAGCTCGAAAAAGGATCTCTCCAAAAGGAGATGGAGCACGCAGTAAACATTAGCGTGCGAAAGATACGTTTGATCGAGAATGAGAATGCAGCGGTTACCGTGCCTGAATTGGAGCGAATCGCTGCGTACTTGAATGTCCCTCGCGATAGGATCGCCTACGCGATTGATACCCCTAAGCTAGTTCCAGCGGCCACCGACATTACCAATCAGCTCTTGGCCGACATGTTTAAGGATCGTGTGATGCCGCGATTTGAAAAGGATCGTGCTTATGCGACGATGGACGAAGGAAAATTAATACACGATGCCCAGCATTCTGAAGACCTGACTGTCCAAATCGATGTTCAGCTCAACTCCGAGACAAGCGAGTATGCTGAGGAGTTAATCCGGCTGCTAACCAAACTAACATATTCAAAACGCGATTGGGGTTCGGAACAAACGCCAGCGGATGAGATCGCTTTAAGACGGCGAGTTCGCCAACTTCTAGTTCTATTGAAAGGCAATGATGTGTGGTTCTACTACACCCATCAGATGCGTCATCTGCCAGAACGATTTGACCTGCCTTCTGAGGATGATCCCAGCGAATTGAAATTCCGCGTCGCGAGCGTGTTAGGGCCGCCGGGCGAATACGGCGAAGAGTCCATCGATGTGAATGTAGATAATGGACAGCCATACTTCATGAAGGGCTGGAATTCGAAAACGCAGGGAGAGAATGAAGGATGCTGACGGCGATCAAGTCGATCAAAAACTTAGGTGTTTTTGGCAACTATGTCCAAGCGGCGGACCTAAAATCGTTCTCGCGTTACAACTTGATCTATGGTGAGAACGGGGCAGGAAAAACCACGCTTTCGCGCTTGTTTTCAGCACTGAACGACGGCGGGCATACGGAATATCCGCTGCTTGAGTTTGCCATCGATGGGGAAAGTGGTCCGGTTGCTAACGGCCAAAAATACAACCGAAAAGTGCGCGTTTTCAACGCTGATTACGTTGAAGCGAATATCGGGAAGTTTGACGGCCCAATCCGCCCTATTCTAATCGTCGGCGTCGAAATTAAGGAACTCGCAGAAGAAGTCCGCAAAAAGCAAGCGACCTACGACGCGCGCGAATTGCGTATCAAAGAAATTACGACTGCAGTTGATAAAGCGACCAACGACAAAGGCAAAATCTTCTCAGCCGTAGCGAAAACCATCGGCGAGGCTACCAGCGGCGCGTCCCTACGAAGTTATCGCAAACCCGACGCGGAGAGGGATTTCGTTCGCCTTCGTCCGCTCCAAAGCTATACGGACGAGGAGCTTGAGGTTAGCCGCGCCACACTCCGGCAGGAACAAGCCGATACAGTAGGTGAATTTGGATTGCCTACGCAATTCAGCGAAAGTGATGGAAAGTTATTACCGTTTGAAGATGCCTGTGCCCAACTTTCCCGCACCGTTGAAGACTTAACGGTAAAAACAGCTCAGGAAGGTGCAATAAAGCGGCTGGCGGAAAATCCCGACATATCCAAATGGGTTGAAGAAGGGATCAGCCTTCACCGCGCCCATACCTCCGACGCTTGCGAATACTGTGGACAGCCTATACCTGTTGCTCGCGCTGAGGCGCTTGCTGAACATTTTGGCGCTGCCGATCAGGCTCTTAAGAGCGAGATTGAAACCGCGATCAACATCGGGATGCGATTGGCCGACAGCTTACGAAAGGTTGAACCCGTAGCCCAGCCGAGCCTCTATGCAGAACTTTGGAAAGAGTATGAGGCAGCAGTAGCCAATTGGGAGGTGGCACGTTCGGCCTGCCTCAGCAGGCTTGCCGAGATCGATGCGATCCTCATGGATAAGCTCAATCGGCGGTCAAGCTCATTTGCTGTGGCAGCCGACATACAAACCACTACGCTCATTGATGCGGCTGGCCAGCTGGACGAGATTCTGGTTCGACACAATCTCAAAACAGACCAATTTTCCTCTGCTAAGGGAAAGGCGCGCGAGATGATTGAACGTCACTACCTTTCGGAGATCGCTGAACAGATCGCTGAATTCGAGCGGCAGATTGAGGCGCTTAATGTCGAATCCGCCAAGCTGGTGAACGGTGCGCCCGAACTTGCTGAACCACGAAGTATGGAGGCGCTACTTGCTTCATTGAAGGAAAAGCGAACCAAGGTATCTAGCGCCCATGCGGGCGGCTTGGAGATGACAAACCGTCTTAGAGATTTTCTCGGGCGGACTGATCTTGAATTCCAATCCAGTGATGAGGGGTATCGGGTTCTGCGGCGCGGAAAGCCAGCGAAGCGCCTAAGTGAAGGCGAGAAAACCGCTATCGCATTCCTCTATTTCATCGTTCAGCTCGGCGATCATGAATTCAACGTGGCAGAAGGTATCGTAGTTGTAGATGATCCGATCTCGAGCCTAGATTCTTCAGCCATTTATCAGGCATTTGCCTGCCTTAAGAATGCCGTAAAAGACGCCAAACAAGTCTTTCTGCTCACGCATAATTTTGAGTTTTTGAAACTTCTTTTAAATTGGCTAGACTTTGTGAAGCGTGAGACATCTCACTACATGATCGTCTGCTCTGAATCGGAGGCAGGCCGCGTTGCAACTCTGCGAGCGCTGGATAAACTATTGATAGACCATCCTACAGAGTATCATTTCCTTTTTAAGACACTCTATAGTTTCGATTCTGATGGAACTATTGCAGCCTGTTATCATATTCCGAACATTGCCAGAAAACTTCTTGAAACATTTCTCGAATTCCATTCACCGTCTAACGAGAAATTGTATAAGAAATTGGAAACCGTTGATTTTGACGAGATTAAGAAAACAGCAATATTCAAATTCACGAATGATAATTCACATCGGACAGGAAAAGGATTTGATCCAGCAATTGTAGCGGAATGCCAGAAAAACGTGAAATATCTGATGGAAATGATCGAGAAGGCCGCGCCTGCACACTTTAATGGTCTAAAGGCATTGTCATCCTAAGCCGAAAGCGATCCGGCAAAGTTGCAGCGTTCTCAATGCTGGCCGCATGACCACTCCATCGGTTTTCTTCATGGGTTTTGGACCAGACGCGCCGAGGATCAAGGAGTCTCCCTTCCGCACTACGCTTGTGCAGGTCCGACCCGCAGGTGGCTTCGCCATCCTTTGATCCCCGTCTTTTCCGTCCGGTCCGCACTCTCCCCATGAACCGAGGGAATGGTCCTTCGGCCAATGACAGGAGAACACCATGACCGACACCAATCAGAACCGCCCGAGCCACCGCCTCTTCACCGTGAACGGCGACGGCGAACAAGCACGCTGGACAGACATCGGAGTTGCATGGGCCACACGCGACGGGAAAGGCTTCACGCTGAGCCTCAATGCCCTTCCGCTCAACGGTCGTGTCGTCATGCGCGTCAACGACAGCAAGGAAGAAAAGAAGGGGCGCGGATAGCGCCCCTTTATCGTCGCTATGGTGACGGGCGACGGTTCGCGCGTTCGGCGGCGATCATCGCGAGCAGCGATTGCGCCGAAGCGAGGTCCGACTTGACGGCAGATAGCCCAAGCATTGCCTGTTGGAAAAGTGCGGCAAGTTGCGCGTCGGATTTTTGAGCCAGATCGCCTTTGGTCATTTTGAACATGGATTCCTCCTGTTGTTTTTAGCCGCCCCCGATGGGCCGCGTTGAGGAGGAAAAATCAGTTCGCATGAATGAGGTGCATTGTCCCAATCGCAACGGACGTGGAGAAGGCCAGCGGGCCGCAGCCCGCGCCTTGCACCAATCACCATTCATCGGTCGGATATAACGAACGAAACCGCGCCCCAGCGGGGCGGCAGGAATAAGAGTGTGGGAACATGGAAATGTACGAAGCGGTCTGGCGGAGCTGACAAGAAGCTGCCCGCCCGATAGGCAAGCGACTATCTGCCCAATTCAGGACCGCGTGGCGCGGGCAAACGCGACCGCTCCGAACCGTCGCGCTCGAACTGCCCGTCCCGTATCATGCGACGATATTGGGCCGCATCGCGATATAGACCCAACACTTGCCGCGCACTGCGCTCGCGCAAATTCACAATCTCCCGTTGCAGCCCTTGCCGATCCTTGAGTTGCGCGGAAACCAGATCGTGCCGCTGAGCGCGATCACGTTGCAGCCCGAAGAAGGCTTCCATTTCATTCTGTTTCCGAACCTTGAAGTAGCGTCCGGTCATAATGTCCCAAACACCTTTTGCGCCCGTGCGGACTCGCGCGGAACGCGCTCGCTGTTCCGACAAGTGCCGCTCACGCTGCTTTTCGGCGAGCAGCTTCCGCTCTTGCGCGTGGGCGTCCTTCATCGACTGCTTCCGCTCGTTCAGCGGTTTCATCGCATTATGGGCGATGCGTTTGGCTTCCGAGATATAGCGCGACAGACGCGGCGTGACCGCTTCGCCAATGTGCCGGACGGTATCGGCGACCGTCCGAAGCTGTTTGGAATCGCCAAGGCGGGCCGCAACTTCTTTGGTTTTCTCACCGACCATGCGGGCTATGGCGAACACTTCACCCTCAATCGATATGGCGACGTGACCGCGCCGATCACCTTGAGCCAGAAACAGCCCGCGCTCTTCAAGCGCCTTGGCGAATGCCGGACCGTTATCAGATACAGCCCAGCATTCCTGAATCGTCGCTTTCACTTCCCGCGCATCAAGGCCCGCCCGCTTGGCTTGCTGCCATTCGTCTAACGTGAAATTGCGCGGATCGCGCAGCTTTGAATCCCGAAAACCGTCCGGCATCTTCCAGCCGTTCTCTAAATAGAGTTCCTTGGCGATGGCGTTCAGTGTCCGCTTGAAGAACGGCAGCGGCTTCGCCGTCATTGTTTCCGCGTCAACGCGCGACCACACAGCATGGGCATGACGACGCCCTTCCTTTTCATGGAAGACGATCATTCGCGGCTGGCCTTTCAGGCCAAGCCGCTCTTCGATCACGTCACAGGCTCTTTCAAAAACTTCAACGCGGACAGACTCGGTGGACGGTGGATTGAGCGACACGGAAAACAGGAACTGCTTGCACTTCGTGCCGAGTGACAGCGCGTGCGCTTCCTTCATCGCGCCCATCAGATCATCGGCTACAAAGCCGCTGACCTCATGGATTTCGACGTGTTCGTTTTCCTCCGTCTTCATCAGGTGAAGCCCGAGCTGTTTCGCGCCGCTGCGCTGCGATGCCTTGAGGATCATGGCTCGACCTCAAGATTTAGGGCTTCGATCAACAGGCGGCGGATTTCGTGAATCTCCGCCACGGCTTCCAGCAATGCGGCTTCCGTGTCCGGTGTCACAGGCAAGCTGCCCGTATTCGCCGAACGGGCAAGCTGATTAAGATTGGAGGACAGACGCGATTGCCCGAGCAATCCAAGGGCTTGGGCTAGAGCCTTGTGGTCCTTTACGGGATTTTTGCTCCGCCGACGCGGGGCCGGATTGCCGGAATCGAATAGGCGGGACTGGATATAGCCGCCGAGCGACATATCGCCCGCCTCCTGCTCCAATTGGGCGCGTTGCTCAAAGGTGAGCCTGAGCGAAAACGGGGGCGGACGAATTCCCATCCGGCCCCCCTCTTATGCAATCTTGCGCCTCCGCCCGACAGCCGGACGGCTATCGCACGGGGCGCTTCCATCCTTCCGTTCATTGGAGTTTTGGGCCAGTCCGCGACCGAGGCTGGAATGACGAAGTACGTCATTCCATTCCTTCAAGATTTCGGTAAGATGGTTCGAACCTGCTCCCAGCAGGTCCGCCACGTAGTCGTGTGAATTTCAGCACCTTAGATTCCGCTCCGTGATTCGCGCCAATGTGCGCCGTTTCGCGCCCGCTCCGTAGCGGGAGAGGACTGGCTCAGACAAATTCCTCGTCATTCTTGTGATTTTTCTCTGCAGCCTGCCATGACGGTACGGTTCACCCTGAGTTTTAAAACTCGGCCGTTTCACCCTGTTTTCGAAGATAACAGGGAAGGTCTGCTGGCGGCCTCATCGCAATTCTCGGACAAAAAGTGATTATAAATCAAATGTATATCAAAAAATCTGCGGCTAAACTTACGCAAAATAGTAGTGGAATCATGCGGAATTTCAGTAAATTGTTTGCGAGATCCCAGAGATGACGTGTGAGCCCTAGCAAAACGCTGCGATGGTCGCATTATTGGCGGAATACCGAGAATTCTTCTGGAACATAGCCGGCAGAAAAACTGAAATTTGCGGTTGCAGATAGCCCCCACAAATTCCTAGATGTCCTAGCGGCCGAGCAAGCGAACGTTTGATCTCTGAGGAGGTGGCCGAATGAATACCCATAGAATCGAGTACCTGGCGCCTGCAGCACTGAAGCCGCGGGTGAGGGCTTGGCGCAGACACAGCAAGGATCAGATCGACACGGCGGTTCGGCTGTTGTCCGGAAATGGTCAAGTGGTGGAGCCCCCGCTGGTCGATGCCGAAAACCGTGTCGTATGCGGCGGTGCCATCGTGGTGGCTGCGCAAAAGCTCGGGCTGGCCTCAATACCTGTGTTGCGAGTCAGCTCCATGTCCGCGGAAGAGCTCAGGCTTTACGCGATCAATGCTCACAAGTTGTCCGATATGGGTGGGTATGACGAAATTCTACTCGCTGAGGAATTGCGTGAACTGGAGCAGCTGCTTGGCGAGGGGAGTCTGAAGCTGCTGGCAATGGCAGAAGGTGAACTTACTCGGCTGCTTGCTCTCGATCAGCAGGAAGTCGAGGAACCAGACCCGGCAACCTATGAACAGCTGGAACCAGTCACCCGTCCGGGGGACCTGTGGCAGATTGGCTCCCACCGCCTCCTGTGCGGAAACTCGCTTGAGGCGAGGAATTTCCGTGAGTTGATGGGCACGGAGAAGGCCCAGTTCGGGTTAACCGACATGCCGTACAACCTTTCAATGCGGGATATCTCGAGCAGTCGAGAGCGAGAGGAATTTGCGTTCGCGCATGGGGAGATGTCATCCCATGAGTTCACCCGCTTTCAGACCACCTTCATGCGCCACATGAAGGAGTGGAGCGAACCTGGCAGTCTTCACGCCTTCTTCATGAGCTATCATTTTCTGCCCGAGACCTTTCGAGCAGGGATGATCGTGTTCGGCAGGCCTAGGGCAATGTGTACCTGGGTCAAGAGCCAACCGGGGCAAGGAAGTCTGTTCCGCTCGCAGACGGAACAGGTTGTATATTTCCGCAATGGTGATGCGCCCCATCGCAATCACGTGATGCTAGGTAAACACGGACGCAATCGCACAACCGCGTGGCATTATGACGGAATGACCACGGCTTCTGCGGAACGTGCCGAGCTGTTGCAGATTCATGCGACGCCCAAGCCAGTTAGAATGCTGAGTGATGCCATCCTTGATGTGACCGATCGCGGAGGCATCGTGTTGGACCCGTTTTGCGGGAGCGGGAGCATCGTGCTCGCAGCGCATGCGACAGAGCGCAGGGCCTTCGCGATCGAGATCGATCCGGGCTTTGTCGATGCAACGTTGCGCCGGGTGCGCACAGCGCTGGGCATCGATGCCGTTCGCGCAGCTGACGGCCGATCTTTCAGCGAACTTGAGGCTAACCTCTTCGAGGAGGTCGAGGCATGAGCAGCAAGGCAGGGGACGGGGATAAACCAGCACGCAAGAAGCGCCAGCCGTTCCGCGAGCGCGATCCACAACAGAAGGTGGGGCCGGGCAGTCCCCCGCCGGAGTATCGCTGGCCCAAGGGGCATTGCCCCAACCCGGCGGGTCGCCCGCGCAAGAAGATTCAGGAGGCGAACTTACCTCGGGGTGTAAATCCGCTCCAGCGCATGGCTCTCGAACATGCCCACAAGATTGTCGGTGAGCTCAACGGGGAACCGATCACGCGATATGGGCGACTTCTTGCCGCGCTCGAAGCTCGGGCACATGAGGATCCCGCCATCGCCAAGTTATTATTCAGTACCTATGCGGTGGCAGAGCGAGAGACGGCAGAAAATGATCAGAAATCGCTCGCCTGGGCACTTGATTATAAGGAAAAATGGGGGCCCGTATTCGAACGGGCTCAAGCTGCCGGCAGGCCGCCACCCCCTACCTATCCACATCCTGACGATCTGATCATTACCAGCAACTACTCAGCGGAGATTGATGGGCCGGTGACGGAACAGGGGGCGAAAGCCCTGGCTGGGTTGATTGAGGCGCGCGACATCCTGTTCGACCTCGCCGCTTCCATGATCGAAAACAGTGGGGATCTAGGTGCACGAAAGATCTACGACTATTGTCGCCGAAAGTTTTACAGGTTCCATCGCCAGATCCCTAAGCGCCTGTACCAGAAGTTTCCGTCGTTCAAAGCTGCGTCGATGGAAGATTTTGAAGAGGAGGCTGATCTGCAGGCCTAGGAGGGTGGCCGGGATCTTTTAACTCAATTCCGATTAAGGCCGAACTCGCGTGTATGGAGGCGCTGCTTCCAGCTTGCCTCGAGCGCGACGATGGCTTCGCTGTCGAGGTCGGGTGACGTTCGCTGAAGAATGCTAAACCTCAGGTCACCCGCAGTGCTATTGCGTATCTCCTTGTTGCCGCCATGGCCGGTGCGGGCATAGTCGCGCCATCGCCCGAGGATGTTCTCTGACCCATAGGCCGATCCGACATATCCCGCTTGTCTGGCAGCGTCGTAGATGAAGTAGATGCCGCGCCACTGCGCCAGAGCGGATTGCCAGGACGCGGGGAGGCTGCAGAGCTCGGCATGGGTCAGGACGATATCGTGCCAGTTGGGCATGCCGCGCACGAAGCGGCTTTCCGCTTCGATCGTGTCGATCGGGAACGTGGCACGAGACGCCCAGCGCCACCAGTTCTGGTATGGCTTGGGCCAGTTGACGGTCAGCCGGCCGATCCATTGCGACCAGTGATCCAGCGGTTCGAGTTCAAAGGCCAGGCAGTCGCCCATGTCCTCGTTCCGCCCAGCCATGCCCAGGTCCATGAGTTCGGCGTTGCCGGGAAAGGCCCGATAGCCGGCAAGATCCAGTGTCTGATGATCACCAATGCGATAGAGACCGGCGAATGTCCCACGCGCCGGTTCCTGCCCAATGAACGAGGCGATGTACCGCGCCTTGAGCATCGCCTTTTCGAGGGTCGACCACTGGATGCTTTGATAGGCCAGCCAAAGTTCAGGTCGCTCGACCGCCAGCCAGGGCAGCACCCGCTTCAGCGCCCTCTCCACGGGGACATGCCGCACGACCAGTGTCTCGTCAGGATCAACATCGATCGAGGTCAGAAGGGATTTGAAGTCGAGCATGTGGGTCACATCACCGCACGGCGAAGGCCGCGATCACCGACCCGTCGCCCGCCTGCAGATATGCGCATTGAACGTCAGCGATCAGGGCGGTGACCTGATCGATCCGCTCACGCGGGCGTCGGAAATCAGGTGCGACCGCGTTCAGGCCTGTTTTCTTGAACGGTGCTTTGGGCACCGTAAGCAAGGTGACCGATCCTTGCTCAATCACGTCTCGCGCAGCTTGCGGTGTCATTGAGATTGCAGCGAGCGGTTTAAAGGGGCTTGCACCTACGAAAGGGGAGTCGCCGCGTTTTCCATGCTGCTCCCAGAGCGCATGAACTTGCCTCGTAGTCTGTGTGACCGTCACTTGTGCGCCGAAGCCGTTAGTGGCCTCATAATTGTCCTTTGCGATGTCTCTCGCCTCGAGCCCGAAGGCGATGGCGCTTGCGAAGGCGTCCATGCCGGGCGGTCCCATGCCGAAGATCGTGGAGAAGTTGATCTGCCCGGCGCCAAAGGCTGTCGGTCGTATCGTGAGAATGCGGCGATCGGCATCGTAGGCGAGACCCTCTCCCACATATGAGGGCGTCCTCTTCAGCAGGATGGGGCGAGAACTCTGCCCCGTCGCGGCAGCCAGCCGGCGTTCGTAGTCGGCAGTGCTTTCGTAGGTGCTCTTGGCCGCAGTCTCGGGAAGCGCGTTGACGGCGTCATCAAAGGCCGAGACCGGGCCGGAAGCTGCGAGCTTCTGAAGGCAGCCCGCGTCGCGATCGCTCGGTTTGGCCGCAGCGGCTGAGCTGGCTAGTGCTGAACCTGCCAGCACCGTCAGGGTGAAGTGCGTCAGGCGCTTGAGCCCCAGCGCCACCAGTTCTTCAAATGCATCCATTTGCCATCGCACTCCCTTCTTCAGGAGCGACGGTTGGCTGTCCCTGGCTTCCTCGTCGCGCCTATGTCCTCTCGGGGCGACGGCCGAAGCCGGATGTTGGAAACCTGCACACAGTCAGGCGCATGCGCCTTTACCGTTGCCGGCTGGACATGCGCGCATGCCACCCGGCCTCCTGAAAAGGATGACCGAGTCCTGTGTGAGGGGTTTCCACGCCCCGCTCCCCGGCTTTCACGAGGAGCGCCGCCACATTGCTCGACAGGGCTGAAGGTTCAAGTCAATTCTGAGGTGATGATGGCGCAGGCGACACCATTGCTGTGGCCATCCAGGCGCAGCCCTTTTTTCCGGTTCACCGGAGGCAGCAGGTCCAGACGCCATGCGTTAAGAGAGACAATCAACGACAGAAGGAGCCACTTCATGATCACACTCATCGCATACCGAGCGGCGTCATGACTTTGTGCAAACCTGATAACCCCATGCGCACGGTCGCCTTGCCGGGAGGGGAGCAGGTACCCTGCCTTGGTCAGGGCACCTGGATGATGGGCGATCGCCGGGATCGCTACGAGGGTGAATTCGCGGCGCTGCGTACGGGCATCGACCTGGGTATGACCCTGATCGACACGGCCGAGATGTATGGCGACGGCGCGAGTGAGACCCTGATCGGCGAGACGATCGCCGGGCGGCGCGACGACGTCTTCCTCGTGAGCAAAGCCTATCCCCAGAACGCTTCGCTTGCCCGGCTCCCACGCTCGTGTGAGGCAAGCCTTAAGCGGCTTGGCACCGACACCGGCTCGATCTTTATCTGCTGCACTGGCGCGGCCACGTGCCGCTTGCTGAGACGATCGAGGCGATGCAGAGCCTGCAGCGCGCCGGCAAGATCCGCCATTGGGGCGTCAGCAACCTCGATACCGAAGATATGGAGGAGCTGGTCGCCGCCGGCGGATCGGCCTGCGTTACCGACCAGATTCTGTACAACCTGACCCGGCGCGGGCCCGAGCACGCACTTCTGCCCTGGCTTGCAAATCACGGTATGACGGTGATGGCCTACAGCCCCGTGGAACGGGGTCGCCTGATCGGCAACCCCGGGCTCGCTGCGCTCGCCTCCGATCTTGGCGTAACGCCCGCACAGCTCGCGCTCGCATGGACTTTGCGAATGCCCGGCCTGATCGCTATCCCGAAGGCCTCAAGCGTCGAACATGTGCGCGAGAACCGCGCGGCCGCTGACTTGATGCTGGATGTGGATATACTCGCCCGGCTCGACGCAGCGTTTGCCTCGCCAGGCGAGGGTCGACCGCTGGAGATGCTGTAGTCGCGGAGAGGCCTTCGGCGTTCCGATACCCCTCAACTGATCGGCTTGCGTGGGCGCCGCTTGGGTTTGTCAGCGAGCTCGATCCACACCGGTGCGTGGTCGCTCGTCTTCTCCCAGCCGCGCACATGCGCGTCCACCTGCGCGTCCGCAAGCCGGTCGGCGAGCGAGGGGCTGAGTAACAGGTGATCGATCCGTAGCCCCGCGTTGCGGCCATAGGCATTTCGGAAGTAATCCCAGAAGGTGTAGACCGTCTCATCGGGATGGATGGTGCGCAGCGCATCTATCCAGCCCCGGCCGGTCAGCCGGGAAAAGGCCTCGCGGATTTCAGGCGCGAACAGCGCATCGTCGACCCAGCGCTCGGGTTTGTAGACATCGCGCTCGGTCGGCATGACGTTGAAGTCGCCAAGCAGCAGGACCGGCAGGCCGCTCTCCAGCAGGCTGGCGGCGTGCGCGATCAGCGCATCGAACCATTTGATCTTGTAGTCGAACTTGGGCCCGGGTCTGGGATTGCCGTTAGGCAGATAGAGCCCGCCGATCAGGACGCCATTGATTGCCGCCTCGATATAGCGGCTCTGGGTCGGATCAGGATCATCGGGCAGGCCGCGCCGCGTCTCGTGGATCTCGCCGACGCGGCTCAGCAGAGCAACGCCATTCCAAGATTTCTGCCCATGCCAGATGACGTCATAACCAAGGTCGCGGATTGCACTTTCCGGGAAACGCTCCTGCGGCGCCTTGAGCTCCTGCAGCACGACGATGTCCGGCTCGCTCTCTGCCAACCAGCGCAGCAGCACGGCAAGACGGCCATTAACGCCGTTCACATTGTAGGTGGCAATCTTCACGAGGCGATAATTGTGCGAGCCAGGGACTCGTTCCATGCACCTTCGCTCGAAGCAAAGTGCGGCTTTCCTGCGCAGGTTCTATGCGACCGGAACGAGGGATCAGACCGGTCGTTGTGGCCTGACGGAACGCTCAGAGGTAGGAGTTCGATATGGTCGACGCGACGGACGTCAAGCGCAATGACGAGAGGCAGCGATACGAGCTTGAGATGGAGGGAGATATCGCGTTCGCCGACTATCAGCTTCGGCCGGGCCTAATGCTGTTCACCCACACCTTTGTACCCCACCATCTTGAAGGCAAGGGGATCGGCACCCGTTTGATGAGGGGCGCGCTCAATGATGTGAGGGCGCAAGGCCTCAAAGCTTTACCGCTTTGCAGTTTCGTCGTGTCATATTTCGAGCGATTTCCCGAAGAGCGGGATTTGCTTGCCAAGGATATCTGAAAAGTCGTGTGAAGAGAACTAGATATGCCAGATCTGCCCGCTGGTCCCACTAAAAGCCGCTGCCGAGGGAGGCGACCGCTGCCAGTCGGTGAGGCTGGCCCGCCGGGGGAAAGCGGGCCTTTGGCTAGCCCTCTGGTAGCAGAATGATCGTCTGCTCGTGCAGCCGGGGCATGACAAATCACGGCTGGAGAACTGACGCAGTCTTCATCCACACGCTGATACCTCAGGGTTAAGAGGATCTCCGGCTCTGGAGAATGCGTACTAGGATCGACAGTTCGTCGGCAATGCGACTGCGCGGCTGCTGCCCGAAGGCCCAGCGCAGCGTCCGGGCGATTCCGAATGTGCCGGCACGCACCATCGTGCCGGGGAGCGGCACGGTCAGAGGTCCATGCAGGTCCTTTGCCCATTTCGGCAGCAGATCGACCGCCGCTTGCATCACCACGGCCTGGACGGGCGCCATCGCTAAAGACGGTGGTGGCTGGCGCAACACCATCCTGGCGACTGTCCGAGTTGCTGACCCTGCTTCAAGCTCATCCCGAATGCTCTCTATGAGTGTCTCAGCGTCCGAACGTGTCTCTGGAACCGGATCCGCTCCAAGCGCCCGCGCGATGACAGCGTGCTGCGCGAAGTAGGTGTCCTGGTCAGCAACCGGCATGTCGGGTTCAGCAAAAGCAATCCACGCATCAAGAAAGGCTTTGGCTTCACACACATGGACCCAGGCTAACAAAGCCGGATCACTGGCCCGATACGGCGTCCCGTCCTTCAACGCGCCCTGCACGTGCTCATGGACGGCCCGGACGCGCGCAATGGCCCCTTCCGCCTCATGGCGCTCGCCATAAGTTGTAACAGCAATGAACCTGGCAGTTCTGCGCAGCCGTCCCTGCATGTCGTTACGAAAGGCGCTGTGATCCCACACGCCAGACAAGGCAGCGGGATGAAGCATTTGGAGAAGAAGCGCGGTCACCCCTCCAACCATCATTGTAGTGACGTCGCCATGGACGCGCCAGATGACGGAGTTGGGCTGGAAGAGCGCATTGCCGGATCGCTCGATCGGACGTTCGCCCCGGCCGGCGTCGTTGAATATGCTCTGCACCCGTCTTGTGAGCCCGCCCTTCAGCCCCTCCGACAGCGTGAGAGGGAAATGCGATCCCGACAGCATGCGAGCAGCTCCCTGACTGGTCGCCACGAGCGACCTCTCCTAAATACGCATGATGCTCAAGGTCGTTCATCATCCCGACTATGTTGGTCCCGCTCCACCCGGGAGCCGCTTCCCGCACGACAAATATGGCCTCGTCATGGAGGCGCTTGGCCAGAGCGACACACCCCATCACGTGCACCAGCCAGTACCCATGCCGCGAGAGTGGATCGAGGCCGTGCATGATCCGGCCTATGTGGATGAGGTACTTCGCTGCGCTGTCCCTCCCGCCAAGGAACGCCGCATAGGCT
>PJTZ01000274.1_pt1 | contig 15216 bp, 14 predicted proteins | sample 1512131 | NCBI WGS metagenome assembly PJTZ01 (sample SAMN08177679, study PRJNA422409) | Soil metagenome, whole genome shotgun sequencing project. | reverse complement strand
GGCATCGCCTCGCGTCGCGACATCGAGCGGATGATCGCGGACGGACGGATCGCGAAGGACGGGGTGACTATCGAAACGCCCGCAACGCTGCTGACCTCCCTTCACGGCATCACAGTGGATGGGAAAGCAGTGAAGGAGCCGAGTCCTGCCCGCCTCTTCCTCTTTCACAAGCCCGCCGGCGTCCTGACGGCTGCGCGTGACCCACAGGGCCGCGCCACTATCTATGACCGCCTCCCGGCAGAACTTCCCCGTGTCATGCCCGTCGGGCGACTGGACCTTAATACTGAGGGGCTGCTGCTGCTCACGACGGACGGCGGGCTCAAGCGAGAGCTGGAACTGCCGGCCAACGGCGTGGAGCGCACCTATCGCGCCCGTGCCTTTGGAGACATCAGCCAGGCGCAGCTGGAGGATCTCATCGAGGGCATCGAGATCGAGGGCATGCGCTACGGGCGGATCGACGCCAATCTGGAGCGCCGCACGGGGCGGAATCAGTGGATCGAGATGACGCTGACCGAAGGCAAGAACCGCGAAGTGCGCCGGGTGCTGGAGCATCTGGGCCTGAAGGTGAACCGCCTCATCCGCACGCGATACGGTCCATTCGTGCTGGGTGAGTCAACGCCGGGCGAAGTGGTGGAAGTGCGGCAGCACGATCTCGTCCAGTTCCGCAAATCGCTGACGAAAATGGTTGAGAAGAAATGAGAATTATCGCCGGGCAATGGCGGGGTCGCCCTCTGGTGGCACCTGCCGGCGACGCGACGCGTCCCACTGCAGACCGCACGCGGGAAACGCTGTTCTCCATGTTGGTAAGCCGGATCGGCGCCTTCGACGATCTGCGCGTAGGGGATTTCTTCGCGGGATCTGGCGCGCTTGGATTGGAAGCACTCTCTCGAGGTGCGGCCTCCTGCCTCTTCGTCGAGCAGGATCGCGCCGCAATCGACGCTTTGAAGAAGAACTGCGCAACGCTGGGGATCGAGCGGCCGGATATTCGCCAGACATCGGTGCTCACCATGGGCGTTGCGCCTGCGCCTCTTGACATCCTCTTCATGGACCCGCCCTATAGGTCCGGAGCCGGGGGCGTGGCGCTGGATAAATTGGCCCGCCAGGGTTGGATCGGGCCGGCCACATGGGTCAGCATCGAAACCGCCAAGCAGGAAACGATTGCCGTAAAAGGCTTCGAGACCATCGCCGACCGCGTTGTCGGCAAGGCGAAGATCCACCTCCTGCGTACGGAAGCGTCAATCGAGACGTAAAACGGGCCGGTAGCAAGAGCTCCCGACCCGCAATTTCACGACTTCAGAATCAGATCACCGCGCCTTGCGGGCCTTCCGGGCGTCGGCCGCGTTGACGCATCCATCAGTCACGTCCTTACTGCAAACGGGATAGTCTGCGGGCGGTTGGGGCGCGTTCTGGACGACCGGGCTAGATGGCGCCATGTTGGGCTGCATCCCTCCCGCGCCCGGAGGCGGTGGTGGGGCATCGGCGGGAGCTGGCGGCGCAGGCATTGCGGACGGCATACCACCATCGGCCGGCGGCGTGTTTGTCGGCGGTGCTGCGGTTGGCGGCGGCGGCGCGCCCGTCGGGCCAGGTGTCATCTGGGCATGCGTGGCAAAAGACAAAGTACTGACGGTCAGTCCCGCCAGAAGAAGCATCTTGCGCATCGGTTTTTTCCTCTCGATCCATTGCAGGATGACATGTGATGGACGCTAAAATCCCCAAAGGCAGTGCGGGTCCATTCGATATGAGGATCGCCGCCGAAACGTTCTTTCCGCCGCACGAATGGAGGTGAAACCGTTCCAGGCAGATAGCGGAGCAGCCATTGCCAAAAGGACGACGAGCGCTACAACGGCCCAATGCCCTTTCCTCGCTTTTGCGCGTCCGCGCTCCTTCTCGTCGCCGCGACTGCGCCAGTCCACGCTCAGACGCCCGCGCAAGCATCCGCGCCCACGCTCGATCCGAAAACCGCGTTTTATGAGCTGCGTATCTATTATCCGGCGGCGGGAAAGCTGGACGCAGTGAATGCCCGCTTCCGCGACCACACGATCCGGCTATTCAAAAAGCACGGCATGACCAACTTGGCCTACTGGAACGAAGCGCCGACAGCCGAGACACCCAACGGCAGACTGGTTTATGTGCTTGCCTATCCGAGCCGCGTCGCACGGGACGCGTCCTGGCAGGCCTTCCGCGCCGACCCCGAATGGCAGGCGGCTTCGAAGGCATCCGAGGTCAATGGCAAGCTGGTGGAGAAGGTGGAGAGCATCTTCATGAACCGCACAGACTATTCGCCCGCCTTCGCTTTCCCGCGCTGACCTCCGGGCTTCACTCGCCAGGGAAGCGATCAAACTTCGGCAGTTCGTCCACTTGCGCCATCCAGGGTGCTGCCTCAGCGAGCTGGATGTGCGCCTGTGGTGGAAAGAGCGCCTGATCGTCGAACGTGGCGGTCTGAATGTCGATCTTGCCCGGAAAAATCGTCTGGTTGAGATAGAACAGGCTCGTCCCGCAGGTGCCGCAGAACTGGCGCTCCCCATATTGCGAGGACTGATAGCGCACGGGTTCGCCTGAAATCGTCACGGCGTCCTGCTCGAAAAGAGCCCAGCCGACCATATGGGCACCAGAGGCCTTCCGGCAATCGGAGCAATGACACAGCGCACTGTGCTGCGGCTCACCACGCACCTCAAACCGTATCGCGCCGCAATGGCAACCACCTGTCGACATACTTGCCTCCCTGATATTCACTTTCCGTTCTCATGCCACCTGACATAGGTCAAGCCGCTTCCGCGCAAGATTGATTCCCTGTTTGTTCCAGTTTATCGGCCTGCTGAGCGAACCAGAGCTTGCCCGTCAAGGATCCCCCTCCTACCTCCCTTATGATGTCTCATCCTGCCCCCTCTCCCGACGATCCTCCCTATCTCGCGGGCCTGAACCCCCCACAGCGGGAGGCCGTGCTCACCACGGAAGGGCCGGTTCTGGTTCTGGCCGGAGCAGGCACGGGCAAGACGGCGGCGCTGACAGCGCGCCTTGCGCATCTGGTAGCGACACGGCGCGCCTACCCTTCCGAAATTCTCTGCGTCACCTTCACCAACAAGGCCGCACGCGAGATGCGCGAGCGGGTGGGTCGCATGATAGGGCCAGCGGTGGAAGGCATGCCTTGGCTCGGCACCTTCCATGCGATCGGCGCGAAGATGCTGAGACGCCATGCCGAACTCCTCGGCCTGCAGTCGAACTTCACCATTCTCGATACGGACGACCAGCTGCGCTTGATGAAGCAGCTCATTCAGGCGGCGGGCATCGATGAGAAGCGGTGGACCGCGCGGGCCTTCGCCGGTCTGGTCGATCGATGGAAGAACCGGGGACTGAACCCGGCCGAGATCGACGCGGGCGAGAGCGAGGAATTCGCCGCCGGGCGTGGCAAGGAGTTATACGCGGCCTATCAGGCGCGGCTCGTGGCACTCAACGCGTGCGATTTCGGCGACCTGCTGCTCCACGTGCTGACTCTGCTACGGCAGAACCGAGACGTGCTGGAGCAATATCAAGAGCGCTTCCGCTACATCATGGTGGACGAATATCAGGACACCAATAGTGCTCAGTATCTCTGGTTGCGGCTCCTTGCCCAAACGCGGAAGAATATCTGCTGCGTGGGGGACGACGACCAGTCGATCTACAGCTGGCGTGGCGCTGAAGTGGCAAACATCCTGCGCTTCGAACGAGATTTTCCGGGCGCGACGATCATTCGGCTGGAGCAAAACTATCGGTCAACACCGCACATTCTGGCCGCTGCATCGGGCGTAATCGCCCAGAATGGCGGGCGACTGGGCAAGGACCTGTGGACCGAGCGCGACGCGGGCGAAAAGATCCGCGTGATCGGGGTGTGGGACGGACCGGAAGAAGCGCGGCGTGTCGGCGAGGAGATCGAGGCGGCGGAGCGCGGCGGGACTTCGCTCGATGACATTGCGATCCTAGTCCGCGCGCAGCACCAGACCCGCGAGTTCGAGGATCGGTTCATCCAGATCGGAATTCCTTACCGCATCGTGGGTGGTTTCCGCTTCTACGAGCGTGCGGAAATCCGCGACGCGCTTGCCTATCTGCGGCTCGTTCACCAGCCGGCCGACGACCTCGCCTTCGAGCGGATCGTCAATGTGCCCAAGCGCGGACTGGGCGACAAGGCCGTGGAAAAAATCCACCGACTAGCCCGGGCGGAAGCCAGTCCCCTCTCCCACGCGGCTGCCCGCATCGTCGATACCGACGAACTGACCGGACAGGCCCGCAAGTCGCTCGGGCGCTTCGTGGGTGATCTCGCCCGCTGGCGGGATATGGCTCAAACGATGAGCCATGCCGAACTGGCCCGGCTCATTCTGGATGAAAGCGGCTATACCGCCGTGCTTCAGGCCGAGCGGACGACTGAAGCCTCGGGGCGTCTCGAGAACCTTCAGGAGCTCACCCGCGCCATGGAGGAATATGAGACGCTCGGCGCTTTCCTGGAGCATGTCAGTCTCGTCATGGACAACGAGGCTGCGCAGGCCGAAGCCAAAATCACGATCATGACCATCCATGCCGCAAAAGGGCTCGAATTCGACACCGTGTTTCTCGCCGGGTGGGAAGACGGCGTCTTCCCTTCGCAGCGCGCGCTCGACGAGGGCGGCCTCGCCAGTCTGGAGGAGGAACGTCGCCTCGCTTATGTAGCAATCACCCGGGCGCGGCGGCTGTGCTTCATCTTCCATGCCGCGAACCGGCGCATCTACGGACAATGGACCAGTTCCATTCCCTCGCGCTTCGTCGGCGAGCTTCCGGCTGAGCATATCGAGGAAGAGACGACGATGACCGGAGGTGCCTCGCTATGGCGCGCCAACTGGTCCGAACGGGACGACCCTTTCGCCAATGTCGCCCGAGGCTCCGGACGGGGGCCGGGCTGGCAGCGTGCCGCCAGCTCTGGTGGTTTTTCCCGCGAGCCGACACGTCTGGTCGAGGCGCGCCAGAGCGCCGTGAGCATTGGCAACAAAGGGCGCAGTGACATCAGCCTGGGCCAGCGTATCTTCCATCAGAAGTTCGGCTATGGCTCGGTCGCGCAGATCGAGGGCAACAAGCTGGAAATCGACTTCGAAACGAGCGGCCGCAAGCGCGTGCTCGACAGTTTCGTCAGCCTCGCATGAGACAAGCGCAATAATTACCTGGGTTCCCAACGACAACGCGCGGTCGAAAACTGCACTATTTTTCCGTAGCCATTGCTCAGTTTAATTCGGTCCATTCTGGAGGGAAATTTTCAGAACAAGGTCAATTGCCTGAAAATACGGAATTATTGAGCGATGACCCCGGACGAAATCCGGATAGCAGTTTTATTTTGTTAATGTCATTCCCTTAAAGGCAGCCTTGCGACCCGATGGGCGCTGATCGCATATCAGTGCTCAATAACTAGACCCGGCTCTTCTTCGGCGGAGCCGGGTTTTCTTTGGATCATTAAAGTTTGTTGAATCAGAGCTTTGGCAGTTGCGGCAGTCCGCTCACTCAACAGGCAGCGCAAGAATTTGCAGCGCCCCAAGTCCAAGTGACATTGCGCTGACGTGCGCCTTCCGCCAAGGAGCCGCCATGGCCAGCGCTCCGCCGGATGAGTCCACCATCACCGATCTTCCTCCGATCGAACCCACGCATCCGCTGCTGATCGGCAAGTTTCGTGCGTTTCTGGTCGTGCGGCTGGCGACGATCCTGGGTTCGCAGGGCATGGCGCTCATCATCGCATGGCAGGCCTACAACATCGCCCGGCGCACCATGGACGCGCCGGAGGCTGCTGCGCAACTGGGCATCATTGGCCTCATCCAGTTCATTGCCCTCTTTGCCGTCACCCCGTTCGCCGGGCTGGCGGCCGATACGATGAGTCGCACAAGGCTGGCACAAATCACGCTCACGACATTGTCCTGCTGCACGCTCTTTCTGGCGCTCGGAAGCTATGAAGGGTGGACGAGCCTGCCGATGATATTCTGTGTCGCGGTGGTGTTGGGTATTTGCCGCGCGTTTCAAGCGCCGGCGCTAAGCTCGCTTGCGCCAAATCTGGTGCCCAAGAGCCTGTTGCCCCGCGCCATCGCGTTCAGTTCGATGGTCTGGCAGACGGGCGCGATCATTGGCCCCGCAATCGGCGGCTTTGCTTATTCTCTCACCCCAAGCGCGGCCTATCTGGCCAGTGGGGGGCTCTTCCTGACCGCCGCGACATGCCTGTTCATCGTCGGCAAGGTTCCGCAGGCGGCTCCGGATCGCAAGCGTCGTCCGATCGGCCAGATCCTCGATGGCCTATCCTATGTGCGGGAAAACAGGCTCGTACTGGGCGCAATCACCCTTGACCTGTTTGCCGTGCTTCTCGCCGGCACGACCGCTCTCCTGCCCGTCTATGCCCGTGACATTTTGCATGTCGATTCGCGGGGGCTCGGCATGCTCGCTGCCGCGCCCGGGGCCGGCGCGCTGGTGACGGCGCTCTGGTTCTCCTTTGCGCCATTGCGGCACAATGTCGGCGCGAAGATGCTCGCGTCCGTCTTCGTCTTCGGCCTCGCGACCATTATCTTCGGATCGACGGCGTTTCTGCCCAAGGGGCTGGACATGATCGTGGCTATGGGCGCCATGGCGATGTGGGGCAGCGCGGACATGTTCTCGGTCTTCGTACGCTCCTCGCTCATCCAGCTCCATACGCCGGACGTGATGCGCGGGCGGGTAAGCGCCGTCTCCGGCCTCACCATCTCTGCCTCCAACGAGCTGGGCGAGGCAGAGTCCGGGTTTCTCGCGGCACTCATCGGGCCGGTGCAGGCCGTGATCCTTGGGGGCCTTGGCGCAATTGTCATCACGCTCGTCTGGTCACGGCTGTTTCCCGAGCTTAAACTGGCGCGCACTTTCGACCCACCCGACATGCGGACGGACCATCCAGCAAAGGAGAATCAGGCATGAAGGCCAACACTATCCTCGAGACTATCGGCAACACGCCGCACATCCGGATGAACCGGCTGTTCGGGAACGCAGAGGTCTGGATCAAGTCCGAGCGCGCCAATCCCGGCGGATCCATCAAGGACCGCATTGCGCTCTCCATGATCGAAGCGGCCGAAAGGGACGGCAGCCTCAAGCCAGGCGGCGTCATCATCGAGCCGACATCGGGCAACACCGGCATTGGTCTTGCCATGGTCGCGGCAGTGAAGGGCTACAAGCTCATCCTCGTCATGCCCGAGAGCATGAGCATCGAGCGGCGGCGGCTGATGCTCGCCTATGGCGCCACCTTCGACCTCACCCCGCGCGAGAAGGGCATGAAAGGCGCAATCGAACGCGCGCTGGAACTGGTCGATCAGACGCCGGGCGCCTGGATGCCCCAGCAGTTCGAGAACCCGGCCAATATCGACGTGCATGTCAAGACGACCGCACAGGAAATCCTCACCGACTTCGCTGACACCCCGATCGACATCCTCATCACTGGCGTCGGCACCGGGGGCCACATCACTGGCGTGGCGCAGGTGCTCAAGGCTGCGTGGCCCAATCTCAAGGTCTTCGCGGTCGAACCGACCCTTTCCCCGGTCATCTCCGGCGGCGCACCCGGTCCGCACCCCATTCAGGGCATCGGCGCGGGCTTCGTGCCCGCCAATCTCCAGACGCAGCTGCTCGACGGGGTAATTCAGGTCGATCCCGCCGACGCCAAGGAGTTCGCTCGCCGCGCGGCGCGCGAAGAGGGAATGCTGGTCGGCATATCGTCCGGTGCGACGCTCGCGGCGATTGCCCAGAAACTGAGCGAACTGCCTGCCGGCAGCCGCGTGCTGGGCTTCAACTACGACACGGGCGAGCGCTATCTCTCGGTGCCGGATTTCCTCCCGGAATAAGCGGAGCCCGTGAGCCCATCAGCATGACCCCGGCAATGCAACGCGGTGCCTCCGCGAACCGGCCGGGGCCGCTCTCCTGGATCGCGGCAGCGCTGCTCATCGTGGCGCTGCCGACGCTTGTGGCTTGGCTCTCGCCCTATCCAGCAAGGCCGAGCGCAGGAAATCATCACCGCAGCATCGCCCGGCGCGAGATTCCGCCTCCGCCGGTCGAACCTGTCGCTTTTCGCGACATGACGCCGGAAACCGCCCGCATGGCGAACGCGGCGGTTCCGTTCTCCACCGCGCCAAACCCTGCCGCGCGGCCATTCCGCTTTTCGGGCGACCTCCCCTCTCTCGCTCGAGCGACGGACTGCCTCGCCGCAGCCATGCTCTACGAGGCAGGTGAAGACCCGGCAGGCGAGCGTGCGGTAGGTCAGGTCGTACTGAACCGTTTGCGCCATCCCGCCTTCCCCAAGACGGTGTGCGGCGTCGTCTTCGAAGGGTCCGAGCGCGCGACGGGCTGCCAGTTCACCTTCACATGTGACGGGGCCATGGCACGGATGCCGGCACCGGCCGCTTGGCAACGGGCACGCAAGCTTGCATCCGCGATGCTCGACGGCGCAGTCTTCCGTCAGGTTGGCTATTCCACGCATTACCACACCGACTGGGTGGTCCCCTACTGGAGCAGCAGCCTTGAGAAGGTGACCGCGGTAGACACGCACCTTTTCTTCCGGTGGCAGGGCTGGTGGGGCACGCCCGGCGCCTTCCTGCGTAGGGTGAACGGCGAGGAACCGCGTATTGCGGCCTTGGCGGGGATCTCGCCCGAACACAAAGCACCGGACGCTCCCCTTCCCGCCATCAGCCCGGACGGGGTAGCGCTGCCCGCCGTATCGCTCGTCGATGACAGCGCCAAACCCCTGCCGATCGACGCATCGCAGGTCGGGCGGCGTGTAGCGGGAGCCCGGCTCCTCGCCTTCACTGAAGAGGACACATCTTTTGCCGTGCTGCTCGACCGCGCGGGAGGTCCAGCCGGTTTCGAGACTATTGCGCGTCTCTACTGTACGGGGCGTCCACGCTGCCGCCTTCTCGGCTGGTTCGATGCGGAAAGCGCCCCGCGCGCCTTTCCACTTAATGATGCGAGCGTCGCGTCCATGGCTTACGCCTATCTGCGAACGAAGGATGCGGGGATCGAGCGCTCGCTCTATAATTGCACGAAAATTCCCAATGCGCCTCTCGGGCAATGCATGAAGAGGCAGGCTTCGGAACCCACTGCCGCCGCAGCGTTGCCGACGGCCATGCCACTGCCCGGAGCACCGAAAGTAGAGCGCGAGACGACCATATTGCGATCTGTTCGCCCGCCCACCGGGCCGGGAGCGGGCGCTCCTCCGGCATTTCCCGCCAAGCCGTGAAGGCGGGCGCGCCGCCTAGGCCGTAAGAAACGCCTCGGGCGGCAGGGCCATGACGGCGTCGGCCCCGCCCTCGATCTTGCGGCGGAGCGCACCGGCTTCCGGCATGATCCGCTCGGCAAAGTAGCGCGCTGTGACGAGCTTGGTCTCAAGAAACGCAGTGTTGCCACCCTCTGCCGAGAGCTGCGCCTGCGCGGCGCGCGCCATGCGCAGCCACATGAGGCCCACCGCGACAATGCCCATGATATGCATATAGGCATAAGCTGCGGCGCCTGCATTGTTGGGATTGGTCATGGCATTCTGCATGAGCCACATGGTCGCGGCCTGAAGCTGCTGGTTCGCCTTTTCCAGAGCTTCCGCAATGGCAGCGGTCGCCGGATCAGCCTTTCCGGCCGCCACATCCTCCCCCACCATCTTGAAGAAGGCCTGGACGGCACGGCCGCCGTTGGCTGGGAGCTTGCGTCCGATCAGGTCCATCGCCTGCACGCCGTTGGTGCCCTCGTAGATCATGGCGATGCGCGCATCGCGCACATACTGGCCCATGCCCCACTCATCGATATAGCCATGGCCACCGAAGACCTGCTGCGCGAGCACGGTAACATCGAAGCCCTTGTCCGTGCCGTAGCCCTTGATGACAGGCGTAAGCAGCGAAATGATGTCGTCGGCGGTCTGCCGCTCCTCCTCGGTCGGCGCGAGGTGGGCGAGATCGACCTGGAATGCACCCCAGAGGCAAAGTGCGCGCAACCCTTCGGTCAGCGCCTTACCCTCCATGAGCATCCGGCGAACATCGGGATGAACGAACAGCGTATCCGCGCGCTCGCCCGGCTCTGCGGGGCCGGTCAGCGCCCGCCCCTGCCGACGCTCCATCGCGTAGTGCACGGCATTCTGATAGGCGACCTCGGCCTGAGCGAGACCCTGGAGGCCGACACCGAGGCGCGCGGCGTTCATCATTATGAACATCGCCGCCAGCCCCTTATTCTCCTCGCCGACGAGCCAGCCCGTCGCGTCATCATAATTCATGACGCAGGTCGAGTTGGCCTTGATCCCCATCTTGTGCTCGATCGAGCCGCAGGAGACGCCGTTTCGCTCGCCCAGCGAGCCATCCTCATTCACCAGGATCTTCGGAACCAGGAAGAGCGAGATACCCTTGCTGCCCTCCGGCGCGCCGGGAAGCTTGGCAAGGACGAGGTGAATGATGTTCTCGGAGAGATCCTGCTCACCGCCGGAAATGAAGATCTTGGCTCCCGTGATCCGGTAGCTGCCATCCGCCTGCGGCTCGGCCTTCGTTTTGATCATCCCTAGATCCGTGCCGGCATGCGGCTCGGTCAGGTTCATCGTGCCGGTCCACACGCCCTCAATCATCTTAGGCAGATATTTCTGCTTTAATGCTTCGCTGCCTTTGACGAGCACAGCAGACGTCGCTGCCGCCGTTAGGCCATGATACATCTCGAACGACTGGTTGGCCGAGAGCATATATTCGTTGACGGCCGTGGCGACGACCATCGGCAGGCCCTGCCCGCCAAGCTCCTCCGGCGCGTGCAGCGTGGTCCAGCCGCCAGCCACGAACTGATCGAACGCATCCTTGAACCCATCCGGCGTGGTCACGCTGCCGTCAGCATGGCGGGTGCAGCCCTGCGCGTCTCCGGACTGGTTGAGCGGAAACAGCACTTCGGCGGAAAAGCGGCCGCCCTCTTCCAGCACCGCCGAAACAAGATCGCTACTTGCGCTCTGGAAGCCGGGGACATTGGTCATCCGATCGAGACCGACGATCTCGTCGAGGACGAAGCGGGTATCGGCGACCGGGGCAGTGTAGCTCGGCATGTCTCGTCTCTCCAGAAAAGCCGGCGGTCATTGGCGCCGCCGCTCATATGTAACGCGTCAGTCCCGCGCGTGGTCGATCGCATCCTCGACCGTGGCGATGAAGTCGGTCAACTCGGCAACAGCCGCATCAATGTCCGCCTTCTGCGCGTTGAGCAGGGCAATGCGCGAACGGCACTTTTCGATCGTGACGCGGCGCTGGCTCTCGCGCCCGTCCCCCGCATCATATAGATCGATCATCTCGCGAATGTCCGAGAGGCTGAAGCCAACCCGCTTGCCACGCAGGATCCACGCGAGCCGTGCGCGATCGCGCTGACCGTAAATACGCGAAAGCCCCTGACGGCGCGGCGCGATCAGCCCTTCATCTTCGTAGAAGCGGAGCGCGCGAGGCGTAACGCTGAACTCCGAGCAAAGATCGGAGATGGTGAAAAGGCGGTCGTCTTCCGTGTCGGAGAGGCCGATGCCGGCGATGATCTGAGTCATGCTGCCGAGGCTATGCCGAATTGACGTTTACGTCAACGGCAAAGAGGCTGACCATCTCCACCCTTTAGCGACTGTTCTCGCCCTTTCTCCTGCCGGAGGCGGGGGAAGCTGGCGCCTGAGAACGACCCCCGACCGCTGCAAAGCGCTGCACAAGAGACGTCGACACTGCCGGGCATCACGATCCGGTCTCCCTCATATCCGGCCACAATGACGCAAGATGAGGCCCCGCCCTCGAATGTCAGCAGAAGCTTGTCACCCGCGAGGCGGGCCTTGCCGCGCCCGAGACAATATTCTTCGCCCCCGAAGCGCGTCTCTGCGCCGAAGGTGAAGCGCTTGCCGCCCTCGCCCTCGGGCACAAGGCACAGGCGATCTCCACCGCCCTCATAGCGGCGCTGATAGATGCCGGCAGGATCCACCCGCTCCCGGTCGGGAAGTGCACCTGTCTCCCGTGCCCGCAAGTCCAGCGCCCGAGCGGCTGGCGTGGCGGCGCTCTCGTGGACAGTCTTGCGATCCTCGCAGGAGGCCGAGGCGAGGAGAACGACAACAGCCAGGGCCCGACGCAACTGCACGACGCTCAGCTCCGCGACTGTTCCTCAATCGGGGAAAGCGCGCCCTGCGCAGTCACCCTACGATAGAAGCAGCTGCGAGCACCGGTATGACAGGCCGGGCCACGCGGCATACAGACAAGCCACACCGCATCCTGATCGCAATCGACGCGGATATCCTGAACGAGCAGTTCGTTGCCCGAGGTCTCCCCCTTGCGCCACAGCGCCTGCCGGCTGCGAGACCAGAAATGAGCGACGCGCGTCTCGATTGTCGCCCGGAGCGCGGCCTCGTTCATATGAGCGAGCATCAGAACTTCGCCCGTCGCGCTGTCGGTCACGACCGCCGTCACAAGCCCCTGCGCGTCCCAGCGGGGATCGAGCGTAGCGCCCGTCTCTCGACTATCATTCTGCCCGGCCATGTGGGGCTATAAGCACGTGCAGATGCCGCGCAACAGCCTTTTATAGGGCCACACCGCCGGGATGAGGATCAGGCGCGTCCGATCAGTTCGCGCGCCATCACGTCTGCTACATCCCCCGCCGGCGCACCCGTCGCCTCGCTCTCGGCCCAAATGCGCGTCAGTCGAGTCGGGATGCCCGCGATCCGCTCCATCACTGCGGAGCGGCCGCCCGCGCCAAGATATTCGAGTGCCACGTTGATGATGCCGCCGGCATTGATGACATAATCGGGCGCATAAAGAATGCCGCGCGCGTGCAGGCGCCGCGCATCCTCCGACGTGGCAAGCTGATTGTTCGCGCCGCCCGCGACAATAGGGACGTTCAGCGCAGCGATGCTCGCCTCGTCGAGAATGGCGCCGAGCGCATTCGGGCTGACGACATCGGCCTTCACGGCCAGAATCTCGCTCGCGGACACATGAGTCGCGCCGAGCTCCGCCGCGAACGACGCTGCCTTCGCGTCATCGACATCGGCTAGGGTCAGTTGCGCGCCTTCCGCCGCGAGCAACCGGGCAACACCCCCGCCGACGCTGCCGACGCCCTGGATCGCCACATGGACTCCGCGCACATTCTCGCGGTGCAGTGCGCGAGCGATAGCGGCCTTGATACCCAGGAAAACGCCCTGCGCGGTGTAGGGACCGGGGTCACCGCCTGCGGCGCCGCTTGCCACTGGCAGGCCTGAGACGTGACGCGTCTCGCTACCAATCGCGAGCATGTCCCCCTCGCTCATGCCGACATCCTCGGCAGTGACATAGCGCCCGCCGAGCGTCCCGATCGCGCGCCCAAAGGCGGCAAGAATCTCCGGCGTCTTGGGCGCACCGGCTTCTGGTGCGAGCATCACGCCCTTGCCGCCGCCCATGGGCAGATCGGCCATGGCGTTCTTGTAACTCATGCCACGTGAGAGCCGCAGCGCATCCTTCAGCGCTGCCGCGTCATCGGCATAATGCCAGTAACGCACGCCGCCGGCGGCCGGACCACGATATGTCGAGTGGACTGCGATGATTGCTCGCAAGCCGCTTTGCGCATCGGAAAAGAAGTGGACGTCCTCATGTCCGTCAAAATCAGCCATAGACCAGAGAGAAGTCATGCGGCGCCTCAAAATACCAATGGCGGCCGGCGCGATAACGGCGCAGGCGCGCTCTGCAAAACGGGGAAAGGTGGGGCGACCGAGGGGATCCGAACCCCCGACCTCTGGTACCACAAACCAGCGCTCTAACCAACTGAGCTACGGTCGCCATAGGCCGCAACTGCGACCAAGACGCGCGCCATAAAGCGCGGGCGCATGAAGCGTCAAGCCGATTGCGCGACAGAACCTAAAAGAAAAGGGGCGACATAAAGCCGCCCCCTTCGCGCGATTTTATTAAAGGCGCGATTCCGGTGCGGCGCGAACCGGACCGGATGCGCCGCCCGCTCAGCTTGCGCCGAGCGTCCGATCTTAGTTGACGGCGTCCTTCAGACCCTTGCCCGGCTTGAACTTGGGCTGGGTCGAGGCCTTGATCGTCATCGTCTCGCCAGTGCGCGGATTGCGACCGGTGGATGCCTTGCGCTTGGAAACCGAGAAGGTTCCGAAACCGACGAGGCGAACCTCATCACCCTTCTTGAGCGCAGCCGTGATCGAGTCGAACACGCCCTCTACCGCCTTGCTCGCGTCAGTCTTGCTGAGACCGCTCGTGTCGGCGACGGCGCTGATCAGATCCTGCTTGTTCATGCCTTGGGAACCCCCTTCGTCTTTCGCTTAGTGCTGGGAATCGCGCTTTAGAAGTCGCGCATAAAGGCGCGTGTTCCTTGCTCTGTCAAAACAATTCCAACGCCAGCCGTTCCAAACACGATAAACTGACGCTTTTCTCGGCTTTTTGCTCAAATTTTGGACCAGTTAACGCCAAATTTACCCAATTAAAAACGAGTTATCGCAGCCATGGATTCCGTCCGCCAAATCAACAGGATATATGCTGCGTTGCAGCATTTTCATTAGCCGGCGATTTCAATGCCTCAGGCTGGTCTCTCCGTCACCGTTCGCGGCGGGGGTCGGCTGTGCCGCAAGATCATCGTCATCTGACCAGTCAATCGGAGTTAGCGGCGCCACAAGTGCATGCGCCAATACCTCATCGACATGGGACACGGGGATGATCGTCAGGGCTTCTTGGATATTGGCCGGGAGCTCCGCGAGGTCCTTCTCGTTCTCCTGCGGAATGAGCACGGTCGTCACGCCGCCACGCAACGCCGCCAGCAGCTTTTCCTTGAGGCCGCCAATCGGCAGTACCCGTCCGCGCAGCGTGACCTCGCCCGTCATCGCCACATCCTTGCTGACGGCAATGCCGGTGAGCGTGGAAACGATGGATGTCACCATGCCGATACCGGCCGACGGCCCATCCTTGGGAACGGCGCCTTCAGGCAAATGGGTATGGATATCCCTCCGTTGGAAGAGGCTTGGTTTGATGCCATAAGCAGGCGCCCGCGCCTTCACATAGGAGAAGGCCGCCTGCACGGACTCGTTCATGACGTCACCGAGCTTGCCGGTCGTCTTGATGAGGCCCTTGCCGGGAACGGTCACGCTCTCGATGGTCAGCAGTTCGCCCCCTACTTCCGTCCAGGCAAGGCCAGTAACGGCACCAATCTGGTGCTCTTCCTCGCCCATGCCATGCCGGAACTTGCGCACGCCCGCGAACTCGCCGAGATTCTCAGGGGTCACCGAAACGCTCT
>PJTZ01000273.1_pt1 | contig 15251 bp, 16 predicted proteins | sample 1512131 | NCBI WGS metagenome assembly PJTZ01 (sample SAMN08177679, study PRJNA422409) | Soil metagenome, whole genome shotgun sequencing project. | reverse complement strand
GGCGCTGTCTGCTGCGCCTGCATCGGGAAGAGGAAGGGGAAGCAGCCATAAGAAGCGGCTTGCCAACGCTGATTGAGGCTGGCGAAGCCTTTAAGGCAGACGTGGACTATGCAAGAAACGTCCTTGCCACTTTCTATATGGCGCAGCTGGATTATGCGGGAGCGGAGCGGGAGTTGAAAGCTCTCCTGTCGTCTCGAAAGGGCCCAGCGCGCATCCCTGCTCTTGTGTCACTCTCTCAGGTCACGGCGTTCGACGGGGGCTCAGAACCGCTCGCCTACGCGCAGGAGGCAATCGATCTTCTCAAAACGCTGCCGGATGTGGATACCAAGAAGGGCAAGGAAGAGATGGGCTTCCTTCTGGCTGTTCACGCACGCGTCCTGCTGAATCAGGGCCGGATCGATGAAGGCTATGCCGAACTTCAGAAAGCGCTCGACCTCATGGGCGGCCTCACCTCGATGGTGAGCCTGAGAGATGTTGTTGCACGATCGGATCTCGCGATTGCAGCCATCCTCGCCGGTAAGGTCGATAGCGCCCGCAAATATCTGGCTTATACGGGCGCCGGGAGGATGGAGCGGGTACCTTTCGCTCGGGCAATCCATATGGCGCCGCCAGATTGCGGCGCAGCGGATGGCCTTGTCAAAGACGATATGGTGATCGTTGAATTCTCGCTTGGTGACGATGGAGCGGTCATCAACGCTGCGCCAGTCTACACCACCCGTAACCGGGAGGTCGCTCTCGCGTTCGCTCGCGCAGTGAAAGGGTGGTCATGGTCAGCCGAAGACGCGAAAGCGGTTCCACCATTTTTTCGTGCCGCCACGCGGGTAGAGCTGCGCTGCACGATATCCAGCGGCGATCGAATGGACATTTATGGTCCGCTCCATGATGCATTCTGGCAATGGGCTGGCGTTCCGGCGTCGCTCGCCAATGCACCCGATATCGAAGCCAAAATCGTTCCCGTCGCACAGGCGTTGACGAAATCGAGCAATGAGAAGGAGCGGATCGCAGGACTGGCATGGCTCGGCGAGAAGACCCTGGTTCCAGCTGACGAACGCGTAGCAAACATCGATACTGCCATGGCGATCGCGTCGAAGATGGGTGCACCCACCTCCGCGATGACTTACCTCGCAATCGGGCGCCAGATAGCGGCTCAGTGGAACCAACGCCGCTTCAATGTGCGGGCGTATTCGGCGCTCCTCGAACAGCCCGCAGTTCTCGCGGACGCAACCAGCGCAACGACGCTCCGGCTCTTATTGGCACGTGACAAAGGGACGCGAACGCAAGAGGCCGAAGCTCTCCTCGACACCGTTATTGCCGATAGCCGGCTGCCCGCGAATGATCCGTTGCGCGTGAATGCGCTAATGGAAAAGGCAGCGCTTGCCTCACGGCGTGGCGATCTGACGACCGCAAAAGCGAGTTTCGACGCGACTGGCCTAACCGAGCAGCAATGCGCGGTGATTGGCGCGCCACCAGCGATGAAAAAAGCCGGCGCCAGCTTTGCAGACTTCCCCACCGAAGCCCTCCGCTGGGGCTTTGAAGGCTGGGTTAAAACGGAATTCGACATCAAATCTGACGGACGTACAGCAAGTCAGCGCGCAATTGTCGCCTACCCGCCCTTTGTCTTTAACAGCGCCGCGACCGGTATCGCCCGCGATACCATCTTTCAGACAACGTACCGACCCAAAACGGGGGCTGGCTGCACAGGCTTTCAGTCAAATGTCATCTTCAACATACCGCGCTAAAGCCCCCACCACCCCTTGCCATCGCCGCATTCTCTGCCGATAAGGTAGGCATGCTGTCGCAACGTACGCGTTATACCATCCGGGCCCTTCAGCACCTCGCGCGGCATTATGGTGAGGGGCCAATCCACCTGACCGATATCGCGACGGCGCAAAACATCCCGGGCAAGTTTCTGACGGTCATCCTTTCCGAGCTTTCACGCGCCGGACTGGTCGCCACGCTGCGCGGGCGCGACGGCGGCTATTGGCTGGCGCTGCCCCCGGTGGATATCCGCTATGGCGACATCTTGCGCCTCACCAATGGCGCGCTGGCGCTGGTGCCCTGCGCGAGCCGCTATGCCCATGAGCATTGCAAGAACTGCGTGCCCGAAGAGGAATGCGAGCTGCGCCGCATCATGATCAAGGTGCGCGACGAAACCGCCGCGATCCTCGATCGGCTGACGCTTGCCGACCGGTTCGATGCGGGAGCGGACGAAGCGGAGCCGGAGAGCGCGCTTGTCGAGCAGTAATCCCGAGACCAGCGGTGGCTGCCAGTGCGGCGCCGTGCGCTATCACGCCGTGCTCGATCCGCAGAGCGCGCATGTCTGCTACTGCCGCATGTGCCAGAAGGCGGCTGGCGGACCGTTCGCGGCGCTGGTTCATGCGGACAACGCCTCGCTCATATGGACACGGGGCACACCCAGCGAGTTCATGAGCTCTGATCTCGCCGCGCGCGGCTTTTGCGCGGCCTGCGGCACGCCGCTTTATTATCGCTCGCCAGACGCCCCTTATATCAACCTCACGATCGGATCGCTTGACGACCCGACGCTGGCTCTCCCCCTGCGCCAGATGGGGATGGAAGCGCGCTGGCCAGTCGTCGATCATCTGGGCGCCCTGCCCGATACCGGCGCGACGGAGGAGGACATGGCGGACGAAGCCCCGCGCATCGCGGCAAGCAACCGCCAGCATCCCGATCATGATACGGTGGTGTGGGCGCGTGAGAAAGACACATGACCCTCACCCTGCACGGCATCCCCAATTGCGACACAGTGAAGAAGGCGCGCGTCTGGCTCGCCGATCACGGGATCGCTTACGAGTTCCGCGACTATAAAAAGACGCCGCCGACCGTTGCCGAGCTGACCGCCTGGGCGGACGAAGCGGGGTGGGAAGTCCTGCTCAACCGCGCCGGCACGACCTTCAAGAAGCTGCCGGATGCGGACAAGGCTGGCATCGACGCGGAAAAGGCGATTGCGCTGATGGCGGCACACCCTTCCACGATCAAGCGCCCGGTCGTGACCGGGGCCAGCGCGCTGGTGGTCGGTTTCAAGCCCGAGAACTGGGACGCCCGATTCGGCTAAACGCCTGCCAATCATCACGTCAGCTGCGCAGATCCCCCTGCACGCATTTCCGCCAATTGAGGCAGGTAAGACATAATTGCTGCCATCATTTGGTCGCAATTCGCCCTCGCATAGGCTCAGATGTCTTGTCTATTTAAAAAGTAGAGATACATATCGAAGGCAAGGCGCCGGCATCTCCCGGCGCCGAACAGGAGATCAGCGATGACGCAGCATCACGCTCCGGGCAGTGAACAGCCTCTCATCCTCACCATTCCGGGCCTCGACAATAGCGGCCCCGCTCACTGGCAGAGCATCTGGGAAGCCGAGCGCACAGACACGGTCCGCGCCGATCTGGGCATGTGGGATCGCCCGCATCGCAACAGCTGGGTGACGAAACTCAACGACGCGATCAGCCGTGCCGATCGGCCGGTGATTCTGGCGGCGCACAGCCTCGGCTGCCTTGCCGTCGCGTGGTGGGCGGCGCTGGAAACCCAGCCTTTTGGTCAGCCTGTGGCAGGCGCGCTGCTCGTCGCCCCACCGGAGGTGGACGCCGCCGGTCCGGAGACCCGCATCGCCGCCTTTGGTCCTGCGCCCAAGCTGCTGCTGCCCTTCCCGTCGGTCGTCATCGCCAGCAGCAATGATCCCTATATTTCCATCGGCCGGGCGCATGGCCTTGCCAAATATTGGGGCAGCCATTTCGTCGACGCCGGCGCGCATGGCCATCTCAATGCCGAATCCGGGCTTGGCCGCTTCGCACTCGCCGAGACATGGCTGGAAACGCTCATTCAGCTGACAGGCTCGCGCGGCGAAAGTGCAGGCACGGCGACAGGCGCATTTGCCCAGTTACACGCCGGACAGAGCGCAAGAAGCGGTCAGGCCCTGTTCAGCTAACATCGCCACAATGGCAGTCAGGTTCCCCGGAGGCTCCCGGGGCGGACGGGTCGGGATGCGTATAACGTGTCCCGGCCCGATCAATTTTCCGCTCAGGGCGTGATATCGAACATCATGCCGCTTGAGAGGCGGGGCAGGATCGTCCGCATCGCGTCCGGCGCGATCGCCACGCATCCTTCGGTGGGGCGCGGCTGACCATCATCCCCCAGATTATAGCTGTGAAAAAAGATGGCGCTGCCTCTGCCCGGCACCGGTGGCCGATCATTATGGCCGAGGACGATGATCGCGTCATAGGCGGCATCCTGGCGCCAGAGCCGCTCGTGGCTGGTCGCACGCGGCAGAGCCACCGGGCGATTATAGGCCCGATCGGCCGGATCGTCCGACCAGCCATCGTCCGGTCGCAGCCAGCGCCAAGGGAGTGCGGCAGGCGGCACGAGGCCCGCCCGATCCGGCCGGAGCAGCGCGCCGACGACAGGCCAGCGCCCGAGCGGCGTGGCGCCGTCGCCCTCGCGCTTGTCCGCCGCCGCGATCAGCCCGCCCTTGCCGATCATGCAAGGCATCGACCAGTCGCCGAAAATGAGCTGCCTGGCCCCGCCTTCGACCCGGATTTCTCCGTTGCTCAAAGTTGATGCCCTGTCCGGTCCCGCTTGGTGGCAAGATAGCGCTCGTTATGCGGATTGGCAGGCAACTGCAGCGGCAACCGCTCGACGACGCGAATACCCGCGCTCTCCAGCCCCGCTACCTTCTGCGGATTGTTAGTGAGCAGGCGCACGTCGCGAATGCCCAGCAGCGCCAGCATCTGCGCCGCTACCCCGAAGTCGCGCGCATCGATCGCGAAGCCAAGGCGGGTGTTGGCGTCGACCGTGTCGAAGCCCTGATCCTGCAGCTCATAGGCGCGCAGCTTGTTGATGAGGCCAATGCCCCGCCCTTCCTGCCGCAGATAGAGCAGAACGCCCCACTGCGCGTCTGCAATGGCGTGGAGCGCCTGATGCAGCTGCGGCCCGCAGTCGCATTTGAGGCTGCCGAGCACATCGCCTGTCAGGCACTCGCTGTGCAGGCGAACGACCGGCGGCGAGGAATCGCGCGTGCCGACGATCAGCGCGACGTGCTCGCGCGGATCTTCCGGGCTGCGGAACGCGACGATCTCCGAATTCACTGTCGCATCGACCGGCAGGCGCGCTCGCGCGACAATGGCGAGGTGCGTGGCGTCGGAATAGGCCGCAAGCTCGTCGAGAGTGACGACCGCGTCCACCGACACGTCGGCGTCGCCCAAGAAGAAGGCAGGCAGGATGCCCGCGATCCGGGCGAGATCGAGCGCGGCGGCCGCAACATCGGGTGAGGCTATGGGCAGAGCTTCGAATGGCCCCTTGAACGGGATCGCAAGATCACTGACCGGATCGGCCAGCCCCATCGCTTCGGCCGGTGTGGCGAGCCACGGCGCCCGCGCGATCAGCACGGGCTGCTCGGGCTCGGCCGCATCGCGCTGGTTCGCCAGCTTGAGCGTCGCCGCGCGGGAGCCCGCGATGAGAATCGGTGCGCTGCCTGCGGGATCGAACGCCGCAAGACTCTCATCCGTCGCACTTTCCACCGCCAGCAGCGCCATCGCGCCTTGCGGCCCGGTCAGGCGCACCGGCCATCCCCGGCGCAGCGCGTCCACCGCGCGCGCGGCGGCCTTACCATCCATCAGATAGCGATTTCCGTGATGAGCGGCGCATGGTCGGATGGGCGCGCCCAGCTGCGGACGGGCTCGATCACCTGATGCGACACCGCCTTGTCGGCAATGGACGGGCTGATCCACATATGGTCAAGGCGCCGACCGCGATCGGACTTCGCCCAGTCATGCGCGCGATAGCTCCACCAGGTGTAGAGCCGCTCGGGCGCGGGATAGAAGCGGCGGCCGATATCCACCCAGCCGTGCGACTTCTGCAGCCGGTCCATCAGCTCGCACTCGACCGGCGTGTGGCTCACCACATTGGCGAGCTGCTTGTGGCTCCACACATCGCACTCCAGCGGTGCGACGTTGAAATCGCCGACCAGCAGCGTCGGCACGTCGAGCTTGCTGGACCAGTCGATCATTCGCTCGAAGAAATCGAGCTTCTGGCCGAACTTGGCGTTGATTGTGCGGTCCGGCTCCTCGCCGCCTGCCGGCACATAGACATTCTCGATGCGCAGCCCGTTATCGAGCCGCACGCCGACATGGCGCGCCTCGCCATTGGCCTGCCAGTCGAGCCGGTCGTCGTCGCGCATCGGCACCTTGGAGACGATGGCCACGCCGTGATGCATTGGCTGGCCGTGGAGGGCATGGTGATTATAGCCCAGCCGACGGAACAGGCCCTCGGGAAACACCCCGTTGATGACCTTCGTCTCCTGCAGGCAGAGGATGTCCGGCTGATATTCAGTGAGGAAGCGTTCGACGATGTCGGTACGGGCGCGGACGCTGTTGATATTCCAGGACGCAATTTTGAGCGTATTCGAGGAGGACTTGTTGGACATGGGGCGTCCCTAAAGCATCGCACGAAAAATTGGGAACCGCTTTTTCCAAGAATCCGTGTCGAGCCCGGGAAACCGCCGCGAAGGATACGAAATTGGGGTCCCGCCAGATAATTTTCGACAGGCATGTCGATTCGCGCCGAGCTGCTTCGTCATGATATCGAGGCCGACGAGGGCCTTCGTTCCAAAAGGAGTCGGACAATGCGTGTGATGATATTCGTGAAGGCGACGGACGACAGCGAGCAAGGCATCATGCACCCGGAGTGGATGAGCGAGATGCTCGTGAAGATGGGCAAGTATAATGAAGAGCTGGTCGCGGCCGGGATCATGCTCGCTGGCGACGGTCTCAAGCCCTCTTCGCACGGCAAGCGCGTGGCCTTCGACGGGCCGAGCCGCACCGTGATCGACGGGCCATTTGCTGAGACTCGCGAACTGGTCGCGGGCTACTGGATCTGGGAGGTCAAGGACATGGACGAAGCGGTCGCCTGGGTGAAGCGTTGCCCGAATCCGATGTATGGCCCCAGCGAGATCGAGATCCGGCCGTTCTACGAACTCTCCGACTTCGCGGAGCACATGACCCCGGAAGCGGAGCAGATTCACGCCGGCCTAGTGGAGAAGCTCTCGGATAACTGAGCCGGGTAGCGGCATGACAGCGGACGCGGCTCATCGGGCGATAGAGGCGGTTTTTCGCATCGAGCGGGCGAGGCTCATTGCCGGCCTCGCCCGCATAGTGCGCGATGTCGACCGCGCCGAGGAGCTGGCGCAGGACGCCCTGCTTGCCGCGCTGTCAGCTTGGCCCGACTCCGGGGTGCCGGATAATCCCGGTGCTTGGCTGATGGCAGTGGCCAAACGCCGCGCCATTGACGGCATCCGCCGCGACCGGATGCGCGAGCGCAAGCATGGCGAGATCGCGCGGGAGATCGAAGCCGCGCACGACGGCGCGATCGAGGAGGTGGAAGCCGCCGTGGACGATGATCTTGGCGATGAACTGCTTGGCCTCATGTTCGCCGCCTGCCACCCGGCTATATCGGCCGATGCGCGCGCCGCGCTTACCCTGCGGCTGATCGGCGGATTGACGACGGACGAGATCGCCCGCGCCTTCCTCGCCGCCGAGCCGACCATCGCCCAGCGCATCGTGCGGGCGAAGAAGGCGATAGGCAACGCGGGACTGGCCTTCGAAGTGCCGCGCGGCCGGGCTCTGGCCGGTCGGCTGCCGTCCGTGCTGGAAGTGATCTACCTGATTTTCAACGAGGGCTATGCCGCGACCGCCGGAGACGATCTGATTCGCCCGGCCCTGTGCCTCGAGGCGCAGCGGCTCGGACGCATTCTGGCCGATCTGATGCCCGGCGAGCCCGAAGTGCTGGGCCTACTCGCCCTCATGGAGATACAGGCCTCCCGCTTTCCGGCGCGCACCGGGCCAAGGGGCGAGCTTGTTCCATTGCCCGAGCAGGACCGCTCCCGGTGGGATCAGCTGCTTATTCATCGTGGCCTTACTGCACTCGCCAGACTGCAGGCGCTGGGCGGCTCCGATGGCCCCTATGCGCTGCAAGCGGCCATCGCCGCATGCCACGCCCGCGCGTTGAAGGCCGAACAGACCGACTGGCCGCGCATCGCCGCGCTCTATGATCGGCTGCGTTTGGTCATTCCATCGCCGGTGGTCGACCTCAATCGCGCAGTCGCGCATAGCATGGCCTACGGGCCGGATGCGGGGCTCAGGCTGATCGACGAATTGGCAAATGCCGCGGCGCTCCGCAACTATGCCCCGCTCCCTGCTGCAAAAGGGGATTTCCTTTTCCGGGCCGGTCGCGTGCGCGAAGCGAAAGCGCAGTTCGAGATCGCCGCGAGCCTGACGCGCAACGAAATGGAAAAGGCGTTTCTGCTGGATCGGGCAGCGGGGTGCCGGGAGCACTAACAGGACGAACCGGGATTTTTCGTCATTATATGGGGCGAGCCTAAGCCCGCCCCACAATGCAATTCTTAGAAGCCGTCGACGGCCTTGCTGACCAGCACGTTCACCGCGACGCGGCGGTTCTGCGCCTTGCCTTCCGGGGTGCTGTTGTCCGCCAGCGGATCGGCCATGGCCATGCCGGTGGGGGTCAGCATGCGATAGGGCTTCCAGCCGCAGGCCTGCTGCAGATAGTTGACCACGCGAGTGGCCCTCTTCTCGCTCAGCACCTGGTTGAACTCTTCCGGTCCGGTCGAGTCCGTATAGCCGACGACCAGCAGGAGAGCGTTCTCCATGCCATTGGCCGTGCTGGCCGCCGCGCAGAGATCCTGCTTGCCCTGCTCGGTGAGCTGGTACTTACCCGTGTCGAAGTTCACGTTGGTCGTGGCTTTGACGTTGTACTTGTCGATATCGCCCATGCGGCCGCGCAGCGCTTCGGTGGCCGCAGTCTGCTCCTCGAAGCCCTGAGCAGTACCCGTGCGGATCATGCTCGCGGTCTTGAGGTCGCGGCCAGTGAAGCTGATCTTGCTGGCGATCAGGGTCCCTTCGGCCTGCACCGTCTTAACGGTGACCGGGAGACCGTTCAGCAGGGAATCTGCCGCTAGCTTGCGATTGCTGAACAGGCCGGAAGCCGACCTGATTTCCGTGCCGTCATCAATCGTCACCGCAGTGCGCGTGCCATCGGCAGACGTCACCTGGATCTTGTTGTCTGAGCGGGCGGAGATAAAGCCTTTGATATCAGGCCCCTTTATGTTAGCTCCCGTTACCGTGACATCCGGGTTCGGACCTGCCTCGGCCTGCGCCAGCGCGGCGCCCGAGACGGGGAGTGCCAGCATTGCCAGCACGAGAAGATGTCGTGGCTGTTTGATACGCACCTGAATTGCTCCTTCAATTTGCACCACGGATCGAGCCTGTTCGGAGAAACCTTTCTCCCAGATGAACAGCTTTATGCGACTCGCGGTTGTGCAGTCCATTTGACCGTGGCGCACGACGAACCGATGCACATGCCGTGATAAAACTATTCGGCAGAGGGATCACAGACTGCCTTTTGCAGGATCAAATAGTTCCCAAGAGATGACTTGGCCTTCAGCAAGGAAACGGACGAGATGTTGTTCGCGAGACCACCGGGATACTTGCGCAAGGCGGACCTCGGAAGGCCTTAACGATTTGATATTCGCTATTTTTGTTCCACCCGTCTGCGCAGGGGAAGGCGTTTGCCAGTATCTGGCTCTATTCCCCGCATCGTAAAGCAAGAGACTGAAGCACGCGCAGGGCTCTCTCGGTGCAAACCGGATGGACTGCAGATGCGAAGACCCCCGCTCCGGGGGGCGTGGAACGGGGGTCTCTATTGCGCTCAAAAAGGGAAATTGGCGCTCAAAGTGGTGAGGACAGGCCGGGCAACAGGGGGGAATCCCGAACACCTGTCCTTCACCACGCACACAGACTTAACCCTGATCAGATGAGCGGCCGATGAACGGAAAATGTCAGAAAGGTGATTATCGCTCCTCGGGGTCGCTTCACCGCACCGGACGGGCGTTAATTCGAGGGTCGCGCCACGTGAAAGACCGATCCGGAATCGCCTCTCCATAGACGAGGTCGGTGAGCCGCAGCGAGGTGCGATTGCCCTGCGCGTCCTTCGCTACCCAGCCGTAAAGCTCCAATCCCCCGGGCGCGGATGCCTTCCGCGTAAAGATAAGATTGATCACGCCATATTCGGGATGATCTGCATCCCGCACGTCCACGGAAACGACGCGCGCATCGCCGGTCTGGACCAGCTTGCCATAGCGCGAAAGATCCCGGTTCGGATCGAGCAGCGCCCCGAGCGGCGAGTTCTTGATCGGCCAGCGCTGCTGTTGCCGCACATCATAGTCGACGAAATATAGGGACTTGCCGTCAGAAATGATGAGCAGACCGTCGCCATCATATTGGAAGCGGATCTTGCCGGGCTGCTTGAGCAGCATCTGGCCCATCTGCACCTGACCATTGCGATCGGTCTGGGTGAAGCGCGCCTTGAGTGTCGTGATCGAGCGGATCGCCTTGTTCACGGCCGCGAGATCATCCTGAGCCGGCGCCTGTGACAGCGCTGGCAGTGGCGCCACGAGAGCCGCACCGAGCGGCAGCGCCACGGCAAGAGCAAGGGGAAGCATGGGTCTGGTCATAAAAACGGCCTCTAGGTTTGCCGCCTTGAATGCGGAGTGAACTATATCGATCCCTGTTCTGTGGCGTTTCCTTATCAGAAAGACTACGCCCTATTAGTTGACTAGGAAACTATTTTCTACTCATAGGCCAGTGATGGGGTGCGGATCCGCTCTCCTCACGCAGGAGGTAAGCCATGGCAGTGTCCAGTCTTGAAGACCATCTCGGCTTCTGGATGCGCAAGGTGTCCAACCATGTCTCGCAGGCCTTTGCTGAAAGGATCGCGGGGAAAGGCGTGACTGTCGCGGAATGGTGTCTGCTACGGACACTTTATGGCCGGGAGCCTGCTGCCCCCAGCCGCCTCGCGCAGGACATGGGTATGACACGGGGCGCGATCACTCGACTGGCCGATCGGCTCATTGCCAAAGCCTTGGTTATTCGCGCAGCCGACGAGCGCGACGGGCGCGGTCAGACACTTGTTCTCTCAGTGCGCGGCGCGGCGCTTGTTCCGCAACTGGCCATGGAAGCCGACGAGAACGAGGAGACATTCTTCGCATCATTGTCCGCCGAAGAGCGCGGCACCCTGGAGCATTTGCTCCGGCGCATCGCGGCCCACGGCCGGATGACGGAGGTTCCCTGTTCGTGAGCGGTGTCAAAGGAAAAGACGATGCATGACGAGATGAAAGCCATTGCCTTGGCCAGCCTCGCGGCAGCCCAGGAGGACAGCCTGCCCTTCCCACAAATCGTCGGCATGCTGATCGACGCCGGCTTCGAGAGCTATGCGATCGACTTTCGCCGCGCCACCGCCACTTATTATACCGCCGATGGGGAAAGCGTCTCACTTCCCGCACGAAGTGACGAACCCGGTGGCTCCCGAACTTGACCGGGACGCCCTGCAAAGCGCGATCCGGGAAGCGCAGGAACAGGTGCCTGGCTACAGCTATCGGAGTTTTTGCGAGAAGGCGGCAGCAGCGGGCTGCGCGAGCTACATCGTCTCCTTCTCGGGGCGCCGCGCGGTCTATATCGGCCGCACCGGCGCAACTCATGTCGAGCCATTCCCCGATTGAGGCGGGACCGCGTCTCAGGCGGCCCCTGTTCCGTTAGATCGGCTGGCCGTTCTCGTCCCGCAGCACCTCGCGCCGGCCGACATGGTTGGGCGCGCCGACAAGGCCCTCCTCCTCCATGCGCTCGATGAGCCGGGCGGCGCTGTTATAGCCAATGCGCATCTGCCGCTGGAGCCAGCTGGTCGAGGCCTTCTGGTTGACGAAGACGAGCTGACAGGCCTTGCGATAAAGCTTGTCGTCGGCGCTGTCGTCGCCCAGATCGACGCCATCGAGCGCGAAGCTGCCGTCCTCCGGCTCCTCAGTGACGGCGGAGATGTAATCCGGCTCGCCCTTGGAGCGCCAATGGTCGGCAATGGCACGCACCTCGTCATCCGAGACGAACGGGCCGTGGACGCGCATAAGGCCCTTGCCGCTGGCCATATAGAGCATGTCGCCTTTGCCCAGCAGCTGTTCGGCGCCCTGCTCGCCCAAAATGGTGCGCGAGTCGATCTTGGAGGTGACGAAGAAGCTGATGCGGGTCGGCAGGTTCGCCTTGATCACGCCGGTGATGACGTCCACCGAGGGGCGCTGCGTGGCGAGGATGAGGTGTATGCCCGCCGCACGCGCTTTCTGCGCCAGCCGCTGGATGAGGAACTCGACTTCCTTGCCCGCCGTCATCATGAGGTCGGCCAGCTCGTCGACGACCACCACGATCTGCGGCAGCGGCTGGTAATCGAGCTTTTCTTCCTCGTAGATCGGCTTGCCGCTCTCCGGGTCGTAGCCCACCTGCACCATGCGGCCGAGCGGTTTGCCCTTGGCCTTCGCGCCGCGCACCTTCTCGTTATAATTGGCGAGGTTGCGCACGCCGATCGCCGCCATCATCCGGTAGCGATCCTCCATCTGCTCCACGGCCCATTTGAGCGCGCGGATCGCCTTGGCCGGCTCGGTGACGACCGGCGAAAGCAAGTGCGGGATATTGTCGTAGATGCTCAGTTCCAGCATCTTCGGGTCGATCATGATGAGCCGCAGATCGTCCGGCGTCATCCGGTAGAGCAGCGACAGGATCATGCAGTTGAGGCCGACCGACTTGCCCGATCCGGTCGTGCCCGCCACCAGCAGATGCGGCATGGCGGCGAGATCCGCGATGACCGGCTCGCCGAAGATGTTCTTGCCCAAAATGATCGGCAGCGTCGACTTCTGCTCCGCAAACGATGCGCTGGTGATGAGCTGATGCAGCACCACGGACTCGCGGTTCACATTGGGCAGCTCGATGCCGATGACGGTGCGGCCGGGAATGGTCGCGACGCGGGCCGAGAGCGCAGACATGTTGCGGGCGATGTCGTCGGCGAGCTGGATCACGCGGCTTGCCTTGATACCGGGTGCGGGCTCCAGTTCGTACATGGTGACGACAGGGCCGGGGCGGACCTCAGTGATGTTGCCTTTCACGTTGAAGTCGTCGAGCACGCTTTCGAGCAGGCGGGCATTGCGCTCGAGGCCCGGCTTGTCGATCTTGACCTCGGCCGAGGCAGTGGGCGGCGAAAGCAGATCCGGCGAGGGCAGCGCATTGTTGCCGAAGAGATCGCTCTGCCCGGAGACGGGACCGAAGGCCTTGGGCACCGCATTGCTGTTGGGCGCCTGAATGCTGATCGGCGGCCGCTCGGCCTGCTCGACCGCGCGGCGCGGCTCTTTCTCCCGGTCAGGCACTACCAGCGCCTCGTGATCCGGCGTGGAGGTGCCCCGCGCGAAGGAGAAGCGCGGCAGCCGCAGGCCGGGAAGCCTCGGCAGGCCGGGGCGCACAAGATGGAGCAGCGGCTTCTCGAGCGCGAGGCTCTTTACCCACAGCCACCCGCCCAGACCCAGAGCGAGCAGCAGCAGCGCCCACTCGACCCAAGGTCTGAACGCGGCGGGAATCGCGGCAGTGAGGCTTAGCGTGCCCTTGGCAATGACAAGGCCGACAATCCCGCCCCAACCGGCCGGCAGCGCCACGAGGGGCTCGGGCTGGAAGAGCGAAAGCGCAATGCCAACGAGCGCAATACCGACCACGCATTTGATCAGCTGCGCCTTCCAACCATGCATATCCTGATCGCACCACAGGCGCCTGGCGGTGATAAGCGCGAGCGGCAGGGCCAGCGCCACCGGCACGCCCAGAAACCACAGCAGCACATCCGCGCTCCAAGCGCCCGCGCCCCCCATCAGGTTCGCCGCCTCGCCGCCCGCCACGGTATTCATCGCGGGATCGCTGGGGCGATAAGTGAGCATCGCGAGAAAAAGAAAGAGCACCAGCGCGTAAAGCCCCACCGCGCCCAGCAACGCGGCGATGCGCGTGAGGCTGCGGCGCAGCATGGCGCGCCATTCCGGCGTATGCTTGGCCGGTGTGCGGTTGGCCGATGCCCGGCTCGCCATGACGTTCTTTTCCCCGATTGTCCGGGCGCGTCGCCCTTTTACGTATGGCAGAATCGCTCTTCGCGGACTCCGCGTCAAGAGTCCCCCTTCAAGTCATCGGGTCAGGATGCGGCCAACGCCCGCAGCGCATCGCCGTCCACGCGATTGACAGTCCACTCGTCCATCGGCCGCGCACCGATCGACCGATAGAAGGCGATCGCGGGCTGGTTCCAGTCCAGCACGGACCATTCGAGGCGCGCGCAACCCCGCTCCACCGCCAGCTTCGCAAGATGGGCGAGCAATGCCTTACCCGCGCCTGCCCCACGCGCTTCCGGCGCTACAAACAGATCCTCCAGATAGAGGCCGGGCTTGCCCTCGAAGGTCGAGAAATTGTAGAAAAACAGCGCAAAGCCGACCGCCGCCCCCTCATGCTCGGCAATCAGCACTTCCGCCATCGGTCGCGGGCCGAAGAGATGGCGTGCCAGCTCCGCCTTGTCCGCCTGCGCCTCGTGCGCCAGCCGCTCATAATCGGCGAGCGCCGCAATGAAGCCGTGGATGAGATCGATGTCGTCCGGCGTCGCTGCTCTTATCGTCACGCTCATGCACTGGCCTCCGGATCGACGGCTGATATATGGGCAGCGGCGGCCGGTGCACCGCGCGCCGCCCAAATGCACCCGGCAATGATGAACCCGGCCCCCAGCAGCGTCGCGGGCGTCACGCGTTCGCCGAACGCCCACCAGCCGAACAGCGCGGCCCAGATGAAGGCGCTATACTCCACCGGCATCAGCACCTGCGCCTCCGCCCGCGCATAGCACCAGGCGAGCAGCATGATCGACACGATTGACGTGAACGCGGCCACGATCAGCGCGGGCAGATGCGCGCTATCGGGCAGTTCAGCGAACCACGGTGCGGCCAGCCCGTATAAGCTGAACGCAATGAGGTTGAAGAAGAAAGCGACCTCGACCGGCCCGGCGGCCTGCGATTGCCGGCGCGAGATGACGAGGTTGAGCGCATAGAAGATCGCCGCGAAGAGAATGGCGACCGCACCGTGGAACGCCTCCGTGCCGCTTGCCGCTGCCGGCTGCCCCACGAGGATGGCGAGCACGCCGACGAACGCCAGCACCGATCCGCCGATCGCCCGCCGTGTCACCTGCTCCTTAAGGAACAAAGCGGCGAGGCCGAGGCCGATCAGCGGCGCGATGAAGCTGAGCGCAATGCCCTGCGCCATCGGCACGCGCACCAGCCCCCAGAAGAACAGCACGATCGAGATCGCGGCGGAGAGGCTGCGCGCAAGGTGCAGCAGCAGCACCGG